>ENA-ORNP01002973-ORNP01002973.1-human-gut-metagenome-genome-assembly--contig:-NODE-2973-length-12830-cov-5.936204_pt1 | contig 12830 bp, 14 predicted proteins | sample MGYA00242119_ERZ509030 | MGnify/ENA primary metagenome ERZ509030 (study PRJEB26280, sample SAMEA2338708) | human gut metagenome | biome: human gut; feature: human-associated habitat; material: faeces... | reverse complement strand
ATTAAGAATAGTGTGATTAGGCACACGATAAAGAGCCCGGATGAATTGGCTACGGGCATGGTAAATCAAGAATACAATCCGGATGAGCATAAGATTCTCTTTCGTTTTTCCCGATTAAATCTAAAACATGGCGATCACAAGCAATTTCCATGTCCCTGTTCATATAATGATACCAAACCCATATAATTGGATTGAACCAATTTATACAAAGAATACTGATTACCACTATCTGCAGTAAAGGATGCATATATTTCAGATGAAAATATTCATGAAATAATATATGCCGCATTGCAGGACGTGAATAATCTTCAAAATCCATTGGGAGCAATATACCGGGATGGATTACACCATACGCCAACGGCATATTTATTTCATCGGATTGTCGTATTTCTACTTTTTTATTTAATCCAAAAGTCCACAAGAATCGCTGTGAATGTTCGCAAGTTATTGATTTTTCAGATTTCCTCCATAATGTCTTTGCTAAACCAAAATCTTTGCAGAAATATCTCAGCATAAAAATCACACCAGTAGCCCAAATAAAAAATAATGCCCATTTCACACTTGGACTATTTAAAAAGTTTTGTAGCACTCTATCAAAATAGTACTCTTGATACCCGATTTTTAACAAATCATTTTCGGCCAGCATTCTGCGAATGTGGTATACACCATTGTAGAAATTGAATTTTGTTTCAATCTTATACGGAATATACATTCGAACAATAACCAAGAACCATAGTATAGTCCAAATCTGGTGTGGGATTTTATTGATCAGAAATTTCCTCATTACTATAATAATTACAATCATGACCGCAGCCATAAGACTCATATCAAAAGAATCCACTCTTTACCTCATTTTAGTTTCTTTACAAGTTCTTCTAATTCACTGATATCCTGCTCTGTTAGATTATTCTTATTCACAAAAGCTCTCATCATTTCCGTAGGAGAATCATTGAAAAACCGATGAATCAATTCAGAAATACCGTTTTTCCGTGCTTCATCCCTTGAAATATTCGCTTTACATGTATAATGAGGTTCTATTTTTGTGATCAATCCTTTATCAACACTTCTTTTGATAATTGTATAGCTAGTTGTTCTATTCCATCCTACTTTTTCTTCTAAAAGTTTATATAATTGACTTGCTGCGAGATCTCCATATTCCCAAAGGAGTTCGAGAACTTTCATTTCAGAGTCATTCAAAGACATAAATTCATCCCCCCCTCGCTACTGTCTACAGATGTAATCTTCTTTTGGATTATACACTAAAAATAGCGTAAATACAATATTTTCAGAAAAGAATTCTATTAAAAATATAATCTATAGAGGTTTCGATGTCGTAGAAATAGACCGCTAAAATTTTAGCGGCCTAAATTGAATACATTACTTTTGGACTTCAGTGGTAATATAAACTGTTTGGGTTGTATTATCCCAAATAATATCTTCATTGGGGATATTGCAAATTCGACACATATCTCTTAAAGAAACAAACATACGTCCATCATGCACTTCCGCAGCATTTTTTAATATATTTTCTTCTCCATTGATGTGCATTACATTTGCTCCGGCAATAATAGATACATAATCATATCCGTATAAAATACTTGCTTCTTTACGGTTATTATCCCAAAGAACCTTTGTGCCAGGGAATACTTCGGTAACTTCTCTGATGGGTAACATTGTATACCCATTTTTAGAAATAAAAGCTGGTACTTTAAGTGCCTTTTCAATCTCATTTACACGGAATGTTTTTTCATTTATTTGGATTTTAATATCCAACTTTTCTTTTTCTACTTGGAGCTTGTGTTCTTCGATTTCTACAAAATCAGGTACTACAGGAATCACTTCTGTATTAGAGTTAGAAGATACATATAATGAATAGGTGCGAAGGCGAACCCTATTTGTATTCTGTATCAACGTCAAATTTGTTAAAGTAAAAGATTCTATTTTCCTGACCAATAAACCAGACTGTATCGCAGTCTATTTTTCGCTCGGCGCCAACTCCCCCTCAACACATTCCAAGCCTCATCTCCTGACAAAAACTCCAATCCTTTTGGAGAGTTCAGTTATTTATTTTACTTTTGTCCATCACCAATAAATACTCTGAAAATATGACTCTGATAGACGGAAAAGCCATTTCCGAACAAGTAAAACAAGAGATTGCAGCTGAAGTAGCCGAAATTGTAGCTCGTGGCGGCAAACGCCCGCATCTGGCAGCAATTCTTGTGGGACATGATGGCGGCAGCGAAACCTATGTAGCTGCCAAAGTAAAAGCCTGCGAAGTTTGTGGATTCAAATCCTCTCTGATCCGTTATGAAAATGACGTGACCGAAGAAGAACTACTCGCAAAAGTACGCGAACTGAATAATGACGATGACGTAGACGGATTTATCGTACAGCTCCCGTTGCCGAAACATATCTCCGAACAGAAAGTCATCGAGACGATCGACTATCGTAAAGATGTAGACGGATTCCACCCTATCAATGTGGGACGTATGTCTATCGGACTTCCTTGCTACGTATCTGCCACTCCTAACGGTATTCTCGAACTGCTGAAACGTTATCAGATAGAAACTTCCGGAAAGAAATGTGTAGTACTCGGTCGCAGTAACATAGTTGGCAAACCAATGGCCTCTCTGATGATGCAGAAAGCGTATCCGGGTGACGCAACCGTTACTGTATGCCACAGCCGTAGCAAAGATCTGATAAAGGAATGCCAGGAAGCAGATATTATTATCGCCGCTTTGGGACAACCTAATTTTGTGAAAGAAGAAATGGTAAAAGAAGGTGCAGTAGTTATCGACGTAGGTACTACCCGCGTTCCGGATGCCAGCAAAAAATCCGGTTTCAAGTTGACAGGGGATGTTAAGTTTGACGAAGTAGCACCCAAATGCTCTTTCATCACTCCTGTACCGGGTGGTGTGGGACCGATGACAATTGTATCGCTAATGAAAAATACACTTTTAGCCGGCAAAAAAGCTATTTATAAGTAATACATGGAAGGACAGTGAAGTAACTTTCACTGTCCTTCTCTCCCTTAAATCTGACTACTATGAAAAGAACTACAATCTCCCTCTCCCCTTCTGTTTGCTATCCGTTCAGGTAAAATTATTCTCGAAAAGACACAATAAACCCCTCTTGAATCCATGAAAAAACTATTAGTATCCCTTCTTTTGGTTACACAATTCTCCTGCATCGGCAAAGCACAAGAGAATACCATTGCCGTACAAATACCGACAACAGACAGCCTGAAAACAGATACTCTTTCGCTTCTTTTCGTAGGAGACCTCATGCAACATCAAGGACAAATAAATGCTGCACGCACCACAGAAGGAGGATACGATTATTCGTCCTATTTTGAATATGTCAAAGAAGAAATAAGCAGAGCCGACTTTGCGATAGCTAACCTGGAAGTAACCCTCGGAGGAAAGCCATACAAAGGCTACCCTGCTTTCAGCGCTCCCGATGAATATCTGACGGCCATCCATAACGCCGGTTTCAATGTACTGATAACCGCTAACAACCACAGTCTCGACCGTGGCAGAAAAGGTCTGGAACGAACCATACAGCTTATAGATTCCTTGAATATTCCACATGCCGGAACATACATCAACTCTGAAGAACGTGAAAACAAATATCCCCTTTTATTAGAGAAAAACGGATTCCGTATTGCCATGCTCAACTATACGTACGGCACCAATGGAATCGTTGTCACTCCCCCCAATATTGTCAATTATATTGATACAATAATCATAGCTAAAGATATCGAAGCAAGCAAAGCACTGAATCCCGACGCAATTATTGCCTGTATGCATTGGGGAATCGAATACCAGTCACTCCCTAGCAAAAAACAGAAGTTTTTAGCTGACTGGCTGCTTCAAAAAGGAGTGGATCATGTTATTGGTTCTCATCCCCATGTCGTACAACCTATTGAAGTTCGTGAAGACAGTCTTACAAAAGAGAAACATCTTGTAGTTTACTCATTGGGAAATTATATTTCCAACATGTCTGCCCGTCGCACAGATGGCGGCTTGATGGTCAGAATGGAATTAGTAAAAGATAGTACCATCCGACTCAATCATTGTGAATATAGTTTAGTATGGACAGCTCGTCCGATTCAATCGGGAAAAAAAAATCATCAATTACTACCCATCAATCTCCCCTCTGACTCCATTCCCGTTAATGCTCGTAACTCTCTGAGAATCTTCACAAATGATGCGCGAACCCTCTTCAACAAGCATAATCAGGGAATAAAAGAATATCTTTTTTATAAAAAAAAGTAGCAGAATCTTTTGGAGATTTAAAGATAATATCTATCTTTGCACCGCGTTAGAGAAACGCAGACATGGTGGATGTAGTTCAGTTGGTTAGAGCGTCAGATTGTGGTTCTGAATGTCGCCGGTTCGAGTCCGGTCTTCCACCCCCCCCCTTATAAGTTAAGTACTTATGAGGGGTTTCTTTTTGTTGGTAGTGGTTATTTGGAGACTGAAATCATGCTAAATATTGCTTAATCTTCCTTGTTGTTGACCTATTGTTGACCCCCAATTAATAGATTAAGATGTTAACAATCAAAGCAGAAGTCCAACGAGCCAAACAAAGAAGTGATAGAACTTACAATGTCAAGGTGAGATTTACACAGGACAGAAAGGTTAAAAGGCTATCAAGCAGTCTGTTTGTAACCTCTAAGGATTTAACCAAATCTTTCAATTTCAAGGAAGGTACTACCGTAAAGAGAGAAGTGGATAAGCTAATCAGTACTTACCAAGAAAAATGTACCAAACTCCAGTTAGAGATAAATCACTACACTTTAAATGATATTTTAGTTTTCCTTAAATCAAAACGAGAGCAGACACAGCCCATAGACTTCATTCTGTTTTGTAAGGAATGGTTGGAGATGACAGATATCAAAGGAAAGAAGAATTATCAGTCTGCCCTCAATTCTTTCATAAGCTATTTAGGCAAGGAGCATTTAAAGACAAATGAAGTGACCTCTCAACTCCTTAATGGTTTCAAAACATACCTCAACCTCAAAAGAGAAAAAAAGTCATTCAATTACAGAAACAAGGAAAACGAATTCCCTCCAATAGAACTGTTTCACTCTATTTAGGAAGTATTAGACACTTGTTTAATGAAGCCAAGAAGAAGTACAACGATTATGATAGGAATATAATTCTGATACCACATTCTCCATTTGAACATGTCGAAGTCCCTAAGCAGGAAACTACACGCAAACAAGCATTGGCAGCAGAAACAATTAATCAAATATTAAAGTTGCCCTATATCTACAACGCCAATGGTAAGGAAAGAATCCGCCCGTTCAACTTAGCTAAAGACTCTTTTATTCTATCCTTCTGTTTAATAGGTATGAACTCTGTAGATTTACATAGCTGTAATGCTTTCCAAGACAATACAATCACTTATAACAGGAGTAAAACGACAGGCAGAAGGCTTGATAAAGCTAAAATGAAAGTAAAATTCTTCCTATCCTATCTTTTCTCATGGAGAAATACAAAGATTACACAGGTAAAAAAGCATTCAGATTCTATCAAATGTACAATACAGCCAACAACCTTAACAGAGCCATCAATGTAGGCTTGAAGGAAATAGACAAATTGTTAAAAGTAGATAATTTAGAATTCTATGCAGCACGACATTCATGGGCTACCATTGCCCTCAATAAAGTTGGCATTGATAAGTACACAGTCCACTCGGCATTAAATCATGTTGATGAAGCAATGAAAGTAACCGATATCTATATTGAAAGAGACTTTATTTAAGAAAAACAAGCTAATGCCAAGGTTGTAAAATATGTATTTGGAAGGTCGTAATTATCGTTCTGTAATTGGTAATGCTGTTCTGTTGTATATGAATTAGTCAAGACTTAATCTGACAGTTACGCATAAAAAAGAATAACTTTGTAATAGAAAACAGATTAAGTTATGACGACAGCAGAAAAAGTCATTAAGAACAAACTGGGATTGCTAGAACTTTCCCAACAGTTAGGAAAGATATCACGAACTTGCAAGATTATGGGCTATAGCCGTGACAGTTTTTATCGTTTTAAAGAGTTGTACGAACAAGGCGGTGAAGTTGCCTTGCAGGAGATTTCCCGCCGTAAACCGGTCATGAAGAACCGTGTGGAGGAACATATCGAACAGACTGTTGTACAAATGGCAATAGACAACCCCGCATTAGGACAAGTCCGTGTATCTAATGAACTCCGTAAGAAAGGTATTCTTATTTCGCCGGGAGGGGTACATTCCATATGGTTACGACATGATATGGAGACTTTCCAAAAACGCTGAAAGCATTATCCACCAAAGTGGAACAAGAGGGTATCGTCCTTGACGAGAACCAGGTAGCGGCATTGGAAAAAGCGAAAGAGGAAAAACAAGCTCATGGAGAAATCGAAACCTATTATCCCGGTTTTCTTGTCGCACAAGATACTTATTATGTGGGATATATTAAAGGTGTCGGACACATTTATCAGCAAACTGTCATAAATACTTACTCCAAAATAGGGTTTGCAAAGCTATATGATAGGAAAAATGCACTTGTAGCTGCTGATATGCTCAACGATAGGGTCATTCCTTTTTTCGAACAATATGACTTGAAGTTGATGCGTATGCTCACTGATAGGGGTACGGAATACTGTGAGAACAGAGAAAACCATGAGTATGAACTGTATTTGGCTGTAGAGGATATAGACCATTCGAAAATCAAGGCAAAAAATCCGCAGACAAACGGTATCTGTGAACGGTTCAACAGAACTGTGCAGAACGAGTTCTATGCCATCGCATCCAGAAAGAAAATCTATGCCACTATAGAACAACTGCAAAATGACCTTGACACATGGATGAACTCTTACAACACGGAAAGAACCCACTCTGGGAAGTACTGTTTCGGGAAACGCCCATGCAGACTTTTATAGAAGGTATAACAGTCGCAAGAAAGTATCAGCTGCAAAATCAGGAAACAATACAACCGAATGAAGCTGATAAAACTTCATTCGGTTGTAAGAGTGAGGAAATGTATGTAACATTCGCAAATGTCATCGGACAGTTTTTTTTGTAAGATAGTAAACAAACTGTCAGAACAAGTCTTGATGTAATAAGCAAATTTTAAATCGTCATTTTTCGGTAAAGTTAAATCACCATCTAATAATAGAGACTATCAGTTTATACTATTGATTACATTTTAATGTCGGTCATCTTTGGCTGGGGGTACCCCCAGCCAAAGATGTGTCTTTTTCCTCTTCAAAAATGGATTTTCGGTTTCCCATCCGGTAGCTTTGCCCGGTGAGTTTTATGACCTCGTAGTGATATAACAGCCTGTCCAGTATTGCTGAAGCCAGCACTTCGTCATCCAGCGTTTTGCCCCATTCGGTGGGTGCCTTGTTCGTGGTAATTATCAGTGAGGCTTTCTCGTGAAGCGTGTTGATCAGATTGAAGAATCCTGCGGCATCCTCTTTTTTCACCGGGAAGAGCATTATGTCATCGATGGCTACCAGGTCGGCTTTGAGCAGACGGTTGTATGCGCTCATGGCCGAAGGCATCAGCGTTTTCATCTTGATGGTGTTTATGACATCCTCCATCGTGACCATATACGCCTTGTATCCCTGCCCCGCAGCTTCGTACACGAGTCCTGCGGCGATAAAGGTCTTACCTGTTCCGGAAGGTCCCATGAGTATCAGGTTGTAATTCTGTTCGAGCCACCCCAGCCGGCGCAGTTCACGCAATCTTGGTGCGGTTATACCTTGCGAGTAGTTGTGGTCGAAAAGGTCGAGGTCGTGTCTTGCCGGCAAGGCCGCCGCTTTCAGCCGCCGTTGGAAGTCCTTGCTGTCTCTTTCCTGAACCTCGCGGGAGAGCAGGTCATGCAGGAACTCTACATGTTTTTTTCCCTGCTCCTGCGCCAGATGAGCTTCTGATTCCAGCAGGCGTGGCAGAGCGTACAGGCGCAGACGCGAGCACAGGTTTTTGATTTGTTCGTTTGTTATCATACGAAAAGGGTGTTAAAGGTGGATATGTCTGTTTTCTCGGGGATCATGGCGGATGTATCAGCCCCGGGAACCGGCTCGGTTTCCGTCCGGACCTCAATGGGGGGTTCTCCTTTACGGATCCTGAGGGTCTCGGCAACCTCCATCAGGCTGCATCCGTTGAAGACACCTGCTTTAAGGCACTCGTCAAAAGCTTCGGTAAGCGTGATATCCGAGTATGCCGCGTGGCGCCGGACTATAAACTGGAGGCTGTCGCGGTAATTACGGGCCTTATGCACACGTAGTTGTGATAAATATGTATCAATCACCGTGCTTGCGGGAAGTTCTTTGCGTACAAAAGCCTCATAATCATCCAGCGAGGCTTCGCGGTCACGCCGGTGGGAGGTATTGCTTACCAGACGCCCCTTATCTCCGCTTATTTTGTGAACGGCAAGGGTTTTGCCTGTCTCATGGCTGTAGATATATAGCCGGCCTTCTTTTTCTTCGATATAGACCAGCGTCTGATGGCCGTGGTAGGTGCCTGTGGGAACGCTGTAATAATTGCCCCGGTAGGTTATCACGTTGTCCTTTCGCACGTGATGCGGCAAGAGGGTTTCGCAAGGAACAGTCGGGACTCCCTTATAAGGCATGAGGTGTGCTTTTTCCGTCTCAAACTCCTCAGACGGGACACGACGTATGCCGTGATGTTCCGTGCCGTTGGCCGTGCGTTCCAACCAGCCAAGGACTTACCTTGTTGAGCAGGTCCATGTCAACCAACTCGCGGCCGCGAAGGAAGTTGTACTTCACATATTTGACGACATTCTCTATCTTACCTTTGCTCTGGGGATCGGATTTGCGACAGAACACGGGTTCAAAGCCATGTTCACGGACAAGGGTGCGGAAAACGCGGGTAAGCACCAGGTCACCAAGGTTTTCATTGACAAGAAACATCTTGTCCTGGTCATAAACTATTTTTCGGGGTACTCCCCCGAAGAACTCGAAAGCCAGTTCATGGGCATAAACCGCAAGAGCGGTGGTAAACGGTGTACGGCTAAAGTAGACGAACTTATACCTGCTGCGGCTCAGACACATCGCAAAGAAATACACTTTTAAAGACTGTCCCTGAAGTGTCTTCATCCACCGTTCACCGAAGTCGCATTGGGCGTATTCGCCATAGGGAGTCCCGGGTTGCTTCTCGTAGGGGCGGTAACTCTTTTCAAACTCCTTGGGAAGATGGTGCGTTAAACGCAACCGGTTGACGAAGTTGAAGACCGTTTTGGGGATTACGCAGGGAAGATCCAAAAAATGCTCTTTCAAGCGGTCATGGAGTTGCGGAGCGGACAAAAAAGGCCACTTGCGCAACTCATTGACTACATAAGATTCATAGCCGTCAAGTTTATGACCGTAATGACGGTCATAGCTCTGGCTGGAAATGAACTCTTCTTCTGTCATGGACAGATACTTGGCCACCGTTTGACGGTGAAGACCTAAGGATTGACCTATTTGTATCTTATTTAGGCCATCTGAAAATAATTCGTTAACTTTGTACCACATCAGATACTTCTTTAATTGGAAGTCTCGGTCATAGCATTGTAATTAGTAGTTCGCACCACAAAATTACAATGCTATTTTTTTTAGAATCATGTCGATTTTACTTTTCCGATTTTTGACGAGACAAAGTTACCGATTACACTTGACTATTACAGTTTATCAGTACGAGACAAAAGATTACTGGTTATATTATTATTCAGCAAACTGGAATACTTATATTCCCGAGGAAGAAGAACCGCAGCTTCCTTCTGATTTGATTAAATATAAAGATAAATATCTTTTGTTTTACATAAAAGGGAAGAAAAAGCTTAATGAAAAACTTCTTCATAAAGCACTTGGTATTACCTCAATAGATGAACTTCCCCAAAAACCTCAGGGGTGTATTGATAATAGAAGATGGTTTTATCTAAAAAATAAAAAAACGAATGATTCTGTTTTTGTTCAAACAGATCGGAGTTTCTATTAGAGATATTCCGGAGCTTGACATGTTTGACTGGGAGAATGTCATCCGCTGATATTGAAGCCATTTAGACCTAGTGCAAATATTGGAAGGGCGTGTATTAACGCCCTCTATTCATTCTTGGTAGCAACAAATTCAATGCAGATGCAATAAGTATTTGATGTAATTGTTTACATTTACCGTATCGGATAGAATTTGAAAAGGCACTGTCCATAATTTTGTGTAAATAGAAAACTTCAGGATTCAGTTTTTATACTTGAATCCTGTTTTCAAATATAGCAATAAATTGGTTAAAACGTAAGCGACTGACCAAATAGGTCTTTTTTAGCATTTTTCCTGCTTAATTTTGTCTGCCCCAATAATAAGATATGCAAGAACGTAAATATATGATAAACAGAAAAATATATCTCCTCCTTCTTCTTTGTCAACACTAAAAAGTTTTATCCGTCAGTGATTTTTGAGAGAATGAAGGTTATAGCCATACAAAATTCTATATTTGCAGTTCCTTAACCCATATTATCATTCCTAAGCATATTGCGACGATAAGTTCAGGTGCATTTGCCAATCGCTCTCTCCTCACCAATGTCACATTAGGTAGTGGAGACATTACATTCCATGGAGCACCAATAAAACAATTACGATGCTATCTGTTGTTCCTCCTAAGTTTCATTTGACAGCTCCTTCTTCAGTGCGGATTTGACGAAAGGAGCCACACTCTATGTACTTGCCGGAACCGATATAACTTATTCTGAATCAAGCTGGAAAACTTATTTCGAAAACATAATGGAAATAAAAGAATAAAAGCTATCCATGATTTTGATATTATGGTATCAAAATGAAAAAATATAAATAACATGAGGTCTCAAAATGCTGGTATGACCTCATTTCTGTTGCAATAATTCCATTTCAAATATTGAAAATGTCAAAAAAGAGTTTATAATAGACTTGAACACCGTTTATAGCCCCTCATTATTTATTAAAAACTTAAATAGAGTTTATTCGAGTTTCTCGTGTCAAGAACAGAGAATGATTACAATGAATAATTGGCATCTTCTTTTCTTATTTGACAAACAATTGATACAACAGAATGAATGTATTTATTATATTATTTGTTAATAATCATAGTTTTGCCCGATAATCGATCATCCAACGTAAAAAGCTCCTGCCACCTGTTCAACCGGATCGAACTTATGAGTCAGTTTCAGATTGAATAGAAACCATCGTTAAGTCAAAAAAAATGCAGAAATCGTCTGTCATATCATATAATTCTGTAATTTTGTTGTGCAAGCCCTGTAAAACTAAAACAGCATTTCCAAGTTAATCTTTTAATACTAAAAAATACATATAAGTATGAAAATGAATCTTCATTGTTTTGCGAATCTTATCCCGATAATGATTCTCGCGTATTCTATGTTTCTATCCAAGTCATTTTATGAGTTTAACATTTTCTTAACATCGGTAAATTTAGCATTGTAAAACATGTATGTTTTTGGGTCGTAATAGACCTTCTTTCGCACAAGAGCCACAATAATCCTGATGAGTTTGTTCTTGACATTGTTTAAAGCCACTTGTGGCTTTTTACCACGCCCAATCAGTCGGTTATAATACTCTCTTATTTCTGGATTGAATTTTTTTGCACAATGAGCAGCCTGTCCCAGCAAGGATTTTATGAGCTTGTTGGCGAAATGGCTTGTTTTAGCCGGAGAGTGGATACTTGTGCCTGAATCTTTTCCAAACGGGGCAACACCATAATAACAGGCTATTTTGCGTGCGTCCAGGTCAAAACGTCTGAAGTTGTTGGTGAAGATAAGCAAACAGGCTCCGTTTTGACGTGCAACGCCTTTTATCGAAGTGATGATAGCATAGTTCTCCTTAAGTTCGGCATCACTTTCTATGATGCGGTCTATCATCAGGTCGCATTCCTTGATGGCATTATCAATCTCAGACATTAAATGCTTGCTTTTGCGCTTGATAAAACTGATAGCCTTCGAGGGTTCGGCGGCTTCCTTGTCTTGCTTTCTAACATCCATGGCAATATGTTGCTGTACCAATTTATGCCGGTAAAGAAACACCTCACGAAGTTGTGACAGCGATTCGCTAAGCGGCTCAAACAGGACTGCCTTGTCTTGATGTCTCCAGGCGTACTCTGCGATCATGGATGAGTCGGCCTTGTCACTCTTGACACGTTGGATTCCGCTACTATGCTTGATGGAATAGGCATTCTCAATCCATATGTCAAGGCCTTTGCCATACAGCCATTTGCTCAGTCCCAGACTACATGATCCGGTGTCCTCGCCACAGAATAACCACTCGTTCTCCACGGACTTGTCCGCATTCGTTTTGACCCATTTGAAGAACTGTCGATAGCCCTTTTTGTCGTTTGTGAACGTGCCGTATTCCCGATTACCAAACTCTTTGAGTCCACAAGCCTCGATGATGGCTGCATCGAATTTCTCTTTGGCAAAATCTATGCCGATAAATAGTTTCTTCATATCTTTACATATCTTTTTTTCAAGACTGATAAAAAGCTGTTTTTTACTCTAAACTCTAAATAGGCTCGTAGCCTTAATATTCTATCGGAGTTTTGCAGCTTGGCGGGGAGAGACCGTAACGCGGGATAGTCTCAAAGGACTTGCTTTTTTCTGGATTCCTCTCCCTGCCTGTCAGTCTTCTTCTTCATACAACAAAGATATTAAGACTGACATTGCTTCAATAAGTTCTCGGAACAAATTTATCTGCCACGCTTGGTATTATTAAGATAAATTTTCCACTCTCTTATCTTGCGACTGCAAACTTAGAGCTTTTTTTATATGAAAACCATAGATGAAATACAAACGAACATGTTGTAAA
>ENA-ORNP01002963-ORNP01002963.1-human-gut-metagenome-genome-assembly--contig:-NODE-2963-length-12866-cov-4.181563_pt1 | contig 12866 bp, 12 predicted proteins | sample MGYA00242119_ERZ509030 | MGnify/ENA primary metagenome ERZ509030 (study PRJEB26280, sample SAMEA2338708) | human gut metagenome | biome: human gut; feature: human-associated habitat; material: faeces... | reverse complement strand
AGCTAAAACTTTGGGAATAAGTGTTAGTTCATTAAGAAGAGCAAAAATAAAAGTAGAACAATATGAAAATTTGAAAAAAGATGAACGAAATATATAATAATATAAAAGGAGAAAAATAAATGGCAGAATTTTCACCAATGATGCAAAGATATCTTGAAACAAAAGAAGAATATAAAGATTGCATATTATTTTATAGATTGGGCGATTTTTATGAAATGTTTTTTGATGATGCAATAACAGCATCAAGAGAATTAGAATTAACATTAACAGGAAAAGATTGTGGACAAGAAGAAAGAGCGCCAATGTGTGGAATACCACATCATGCTGCCGAAATATATATATCAAAATTAATAGCGAAAGGATATAAAGTAGCAATATGCGAACAACTTGAAGATCCTAAAAAAGCTAAAGGAATAGTAAAAAGGGGAGTTATAAGAGTTGTAACACCAGGAACCCTTGTAGAAAGTAATATGCTTGAGGAAAGAAAAAATAACTTTATAATGTCTATTTTTAAAAGTGGAATATATTATGGAATTAGTGTGTGTGATATATCTACAGGAGAATTTTATTCAGCAGAAATAAAAGACAACTATAATTTTCCAATGTTATTAGATGAAATTGCTAGATATACACCTTCAGAATTATTAGTAAATTCTATGATGTCAAATTGCCAAGAAGAAATCGGAAAAATAAAGGAAAGATTCGAAAATATTTATATTACTAATTTTAATGATAAATTTTTTACAAGTGAGCTAAATAATATAAATTTAAGATTTAACATAGTAGATAATAATGGTAAAAAAGTTGAAGATATACAAGATAAAACATTAGCAGTTAGCTCAATAAATGCCCTGGTTGAATATATAGAAGAAACTCAAAAAACAACATTAGACCACATAAATAAAATAACAGTATATCAACTTTCTAAATATATGGCATTAGATATAAATGCAAGAAGAAACTTAGAAATAACAGAAAAGATGCGAGACAAATCGAAAAAAGGAACATTGCTATGGGTATTAGATAAAACTTCGACATCAATGGGAGGACGTTTACTTAGAAGATGGTTAAATGACCCATTAATAGACGTAAAAGAGATTAATAAAAGATTAAGTGCAGTAAAAGAGCTAAAAGATAGTATAATGCTAAGAGGAGATATAATTGAGAACTTAAAGAAAGTATATGATATAGAAAGATTAGCAGGAAAAATGGCATTTGGAAATGCAAATGCTAGAGATATGATTACATTAAAAAATTCGTTATATAAATTACCGGATGTTAAGAATGTTTTAAAAGAATGTAAATCAGCTTATCTTGAGGAATTATATGAAAAACTTGATGAATTACAAGACATATATACTTTAATTGAAAATTCAATAGTAGATGACCCACCAATGACAATTAAAGAGGGTGGAATAATAAAACTTGGTTATGACGAGGAAATTGATAAATTGAAGACCGCACAAACAGAAGGAAAAAATTGGTTGATTCAACTAGAAGCGGAAGAAAAAGAAAAAACAGGAATAAAAAACTTAAAAATTGGATTCAATAAAGTATTTGGATATTATTTAGAAGTAACAAAATCATTTTTGGATAAAGTACCAGATAGATATGTTAGAAAGCAAACATTAACAAATGCTGAAAGATATATAACAGATGAATTAAAAACTTTGGAAAACCAAATATTAGGGGCAGAAGAACGTGTTGTAAACCTAGAATATGATGCATTCACAAAAATAAGAGGAGAAATTGCCCAAAATGTAAGAAGGTTGCAAACTACAAGTGAAGTAATATCAACATTAGATGTATTGGCATCATTTGCTCAAGTTGCAGAAGATATGAATTATTGTATGCCAGAAGTAAATGATACAGGTATAATTGATATTAAAAATGGTAGACATCCTGTAATTGAAAAAATTATGGGTGTTGGAACATTTGTAGAAAATGATACATATTTAGATAGAAATGAAAACAGACTAGCAATAATTACAGGACCTAATATGGCCGGAAAATCAACATATATGAGACAAGTAGCTTTAATAACACTTATGGCCCAAGTAGGAAGCTTTGTACCGGCAGAAAGTGCTAATATTGGTGTTGTGGATAAAATTTTTACAAGAGTTGGTGCATCAGATGATTTAAGTATGGGACAAAGTACTTTTATGGTTGAAATGATGGAAGTTGCTACAATCTTAAAAGAAGCAACAAAAAATAGCTTGGTAATTTTAGACGAAATTGGTAGAGGAACATCAACATATGACGGTCTATCAATTGCATGGGCTGTGGCAGAATATATTGCAGATACAGAAAAATGTGGAGCAAAAACGTTATTTGCAACACATTACCACGAATTAACAGAATTAGAAAATAAAATAGATGGAATAAAAAATTATTCTATTGCGGTAAAAGAAAAAGGTGAAGATATAATTTTCTTAAGGAAAATTGTAAAAGGTGGAACAGACGAAAGCTATGGAATTCATGTTGCTAAACTTGCAGGAGTTCCAAAAGTTGTAACAACAAAAGCTAATGAAATTTTACGTTCTTTGGAAAGAAAAAATATCTTGACAAATAAAAAAGCAGAAAAACAAGACAAAAAACAAGTGGAAGGTCAATTTGATATGTATAATTACAAATTAGCTGAAATAGCACATGAAGTTGACAAAATTAATTTAAATGAGCTAACACCAATTGATGCTTTAAATACATTGGTTAGAATAAAAGAAAAAATGAAATAAAAAGGAGGACTATAAGATGAGTTCAAATACAAACAATATGTCAAATACAAAAGATAAAGTAAATAAGATACTAATGGTTACAGCATTTCCAACGTATGGAGCTGGAAGCGGAGTGCAAGTAACAGCACTAGCAAAATCATATCAAAAAGAAGGAAAAGATGTAGCCATTATTACGGGTAATAACCGTACACAATTTGATAAAATACCGGGTGTAAAATATCATGTGGTTCCATTTACATCAGAAGAAGAGCATCCAGAAAAAATACCAGGACAATGTGATTTTAACTATTTAATGTTTACAACACATACTGAAAGCACAGCGAATTTCTGGAATGCAAATCTGGAACAAATAAAAGAATATGAATTAGCCTTTAAGAAAGCAATAAATGAAGAAATAAAAGAATTTAAACCAGATGTAATACATGGTCAACATAACTGGATTTCTACTGCTATTGCAACAGAAACAGGAGTTCCTACTGTTGTTACAATTCATGGAACAGATTTAATGGGATTTGAAAGAAGCAAAAAAGAATTAGCGAAAGTAAGACAAGAATTAAAAAATGCCAAAGATTCAAAAGAAATTCAAAGATTAAAAGATGAAGAAACAAAATATAACATGTATATAGAATATTCTAATCGTTCTGCAATAAATGCTAAAAAAATTATTGTAATATCTGAAGCTCAAAGAGAAGAGTTTGCAAGACTATTCCCAATAGCTGCTTCTAAAGTTGAATTAGTTGAAAATGGATATGATACAGAAAAATTTTATGTTGATAAAACAGCATCAAAAGAAGAAACAATAGGTCAATTAGTTTCTCAAAATACAGAAGATGGAAAAATACCTTTAGATTATGACAAACTTGTTACATTTGTTGGAAAATTTGCAGACTTTAAAGGGATTGATGTATTATTAGATGCGGCAAAAGACTATGAGCAAAGAATGCAAAAAAATGGTAAAAAAGTTGCAACAGTTATTGTTGGTTCAGGTCAATTAGAAGAACAATTGAAAAAACAAGCCCATGATTTGGCCTTAAAAAATACTCATTTTGTCGGAAGGAAAAATAGTGACGAAGTAAGAAAAATACAAAGTTTATCAGATGTTTCTTTAATTCCTTCAAGAAATGAACCTTTTGGACTAGTTGTAATTGAGGGTATGGTATGTGGACATCCTGTTATAGGAACAAATGCAGGAGGCATACCAGGAATTTTAAATATTAACAAAGAAGATATTAGTGATAAAACTAAAACTTATGTAACACCTGTTGGTGTTCTTGTACCAATGGATAATAGTGAAGCACTAAGTAATGCAGTTTGTGATGTGTTAGACGAAAAAGTTAAATTCGATGATAGCTTTATTGTAAATTATACTAAAGAACATTATGCTCAAGAAGAAATAACAAAACATATATTAAGCATATTTGAAGAAGCTGTGCAAAATAAAAAAAAAGATAGATGTTGTTGGGAAGAGAGATAAAATATGAAATATAAAAATAGAGATTCTTAAGTGAATCTCTATTTTAGATTTCAACTCTAGGCTGATACCTCTCAAGCCACATATTTACCTGACATAAATAAGCAATTAGTTGTGGGCCGACCATTAATTGGCCAAACCATGGCCTTGTAAACGCTTTACCATCAGTTTCTAAAATTTCTAAAATATATTGTCTATTTAGCAAATTATTAATAGGAGCATTTTTATCTTTCATAATGTTTGTAAGCATTTCTTTTACTTTAGCCAGATATGTTGGGTTGTGAGTTTTAGGATATGGAGATTTTTTTCTATCAACAATTTCAGAAGGAAGAAAATCTTTACAAATATAACGTAATAAACCTTTTTCACGCCCTTTTAATGCTTTCCATTCCCAAGGTATGTTCCACACATATTCAGCTAGTCTATAATCGCAAAAAGGAACTCTTAATTCAACACCATTGTACATTGCCATTCTGTCAGAACGCTCTAACAATGTTTGCATAAACCAATTTAATGTCAAATATGAAATTTTTCTTTTCTCAGCAGTTTCTTTTGAATCTGTTGGAAGTATTTCAACTTTATCTAAACTTTCGTTATATCTAAAGTCAATATACTCTTTTAAAGATATTTCTTTGCCAATTGAAGGATTTAAAAGTTTTTGCCTTTCATCTAGAGAGATAGACCAAGGAAAAGTATTACTAGTTAAAGCATCTTGTCTAAAAAACCAGGGATATCCACCAAAGATTTCATCAGCACATTCACCTGTTAATGCAACTGTTTTTTCTTTTTTCACGTTTTTGCAGAACAATAATAAAGATGAGTCAATATCAGCCATTCCTGGTACATCCCTTGCAATCATAGCATCTTCTAAAGCATCTGCTAATTCAGGTGTGTCTATTATAATTTTATGATGATTAGTTTTTAAATTCTTTTGAACAAGGTCAATGTAAAAGTTATCTGAATTTGGCTGAAAATCACTTTTAACAAAATTTTTATCATTATCAACATAATCTATAGAATAAGTGTCTAAGGGTGGCATTAAATTAGCCTCGTAATAATCAGACGCAAATTTTGTAATAATACTAGAATCTAATCCACCAGATAGAAAGGTACAAAGAGGAACATCAGCTACTAATTGTTTTGTTATAGAATCATTTAATAAAAATTTTAAACGTTCACAAGTTTGGCCTAAACTATCGGTATGTTCTTTAGAAATAAGTTTCCAATATTGTTCTAAGTGTAATCCAGAATGATTGTATATGGCAAAATGAGCAGGCTTAATTTCAAATATATCTTTAAAAACAGATAAACCAGGAGTATGTGCAGGACCGATGCCAAACAATTCAGAAATCCCTTGAGAGTCTAATACTTTTTTAACACCAGGATATTCTAATAATCCTTTAATTTCAGAAGAAAAGACAAGAGTTTTATCAATTATTGTATAAAATAAAGGCTTAACACCAAAATGATCTCTTGCTAAAAATATTTGATTTTTTTGTGTATCCCATATTGCAAATGCAAAAATGCCATTTAAATGTTTTACAACATCATTTCCATAATAAATATAGCTTTTTAAAAGAATTTCTGTATCTGAATGTCCTTGAAGTTCAAAATTATTTTTTAATAACACTTTTTTTAATTCTTTTGTATTATATATTTGGCCATTATATATCATAACATATGTACCAAATGAATATTTTTCAACCATAGGTTGTTTTCCGCCCTCTGGGTCTATAACAACAAGTCTTTTGTGGGCGAGAGCAACATTTTTGTCTATATAATATCCTTGTTCGTCAGGACCTCTTCTAAAAAGCGTATTATTCATGCTTTTTAAAATATATTTTTCATTTGAAATATCTTTTTCAAAATTAGCAAATCCAACAAAACCACACATAACATTCCTCCATTTTAAAATTACATTAATATTATAACTTATTATATAGTGTATGCAAAAAAGTATGTAAAATTTATTGATTTAGTAAAAAAATTGTAGTAAACTAAAAAAGTAGATTGTAACAATATATATCTAAAAAATAGTAATTATAAAAAATATAGTATGAGGAAAAATAAATGAAAATAAAAAATATATTTCTACATTTTGGCTTGGTATGTAATCATAAATGGAAAGTTTTCAAATTATGTTGCAAAATTGGAGAACCTTGGAGAGGGCTTGTACATGACTTTTCTAAGTTTTCACCTACTGAATTTATTGAAAGTTGTAAATATTATGTAGGGATACATTCTCCAATAACAGAGGCAAAAAAAGATAAAGGATATTCCGAAGCGTGGTTACATCATAAGGGAAGGAATAAACATCACCCAGAATATTGGGTAGATGATATTGCACCAGATAAAACGCCAATAATTCCATATAAATATGCAGCAGAAATGATTTGTGATAAAATGGCTGCTGGGATGGCCTATGAAAAAGAAAAATTTTCGGAACAATATGAATTAGATTATTGGAATAAAGAAAAACAATATGAAAAGATAAATTCTAAAACAGAGCAATTTGTAACTGCTATACTAGAACAAGCTGTAGAAGAGGGGATAAATAAAACATTTACAAAGGCGAACTTTAGAAAAAATTATGAAAAATATTGTAAATAAAGGTAATATAACTATTGACAAAAATAGAAAATACTTGTATAATTTTATAGTGACTAAAGGCAATGTCATATATGAATAAGATAAAATTGAAAAGATATATACATATATCGCGATAAACAAGGAGGGATAATAATGGCACAACCAAAAAGAAGATGGTCAAAAGCAAGAACACATTCAAAAAGGTCAACATGGAAAAAAGAAGTACCAACATTTTCAACTTGCCCACGTTGTCATGAACCAGTATTACCACATAGAGTTTGCAAAAACTGTGGATATTATGATGGAAAAGAAGTAATAGCTAAAAAAGAAACAGAAAATGCGTAAGTATTTTAGTAACGTTTGTAATAAGACAGACGTTATTTTTTTATGAAATTTACAAATAGCCAAGCATTTGCTACAAAAATCACAAATTGTTGTTGACACAGTCAGAGGAATATTATAAAATAATGCGTGACAAGGTGTCATTTAAAAGGATGTGATATTATATGCCAAAACAAACATTTTTTAATTTGAAAGAAGACAAAAAAGAAAAGATAGAAAAAGCATTGATAAAAGAATTTAGTCGTAATTCCTTCGAAAAAGCTTCAATTAGTAATATAATTTTAGAAGCAAATATTCCAAGAGGAAGTTTTTACCAATATTTTGAAGACAAAGAAGATGCTATTTATTATATAATAGATAAATATTTAGAAAAAGAAAAAAATAAAATATATCAATATTTGTTAAGAAATAAAGGGGATATATTCGAAACAGCTGTTAATATATATGAGGATATGGCTAAAATAACAGAAAAAGACGAAAACGAAAGATTGTTAAAAAACATCTTACAAGAAGTAAAGAAAAATAATATAAATATTTTTGGTGAATGCAAAGAAATGTTAAGAAGTAAAAGAACAATTGAAAAAATGATAAATAAAGAGGAATTGAAAATTGAAAATGATGATGATTTACAATATTTCTTAAGAATATTAAATGCTATTGTAAGAGCAATTTCGATGGAAGTAGTCTTAAAAAAGATTACATTTGAAGAGGGAAAACAAAGACTAATTAGAGAAATTGAAATATTAAAAAAAGGTATGAAAAAGCAGTAAAAATATGTACAAATAAATTTTATTATGGTATATTAATTTTATCAAAGTAAATATAAAGAAAAGAGGGTAATGAAAATGTGGAAAAAGTTTTTAAAAAAGTCAGGATGGACTGATATTGTAATTTCACTAGTATTTATATTATTAGGAATTATGCTAATTGCAAGACCTGAATATGTAATGTCAGGAATATCTTTTTTAGTAGGATTACTATTTATTGCAATAGGAATTCTAAAAGCAATAGATTACTTTTCAACTAATAGAACCGATAATTACTTACTTGCAATGGCAGTAGTAATGATTTTAGTTGGAGTTGTATTAATGTTTTGCTCAGACCTTATACTATCAGCTGCTAGAATTTTAATAGCAATTTGGATACTATATAGCGGAATATTAAATTTACAAACAACTATAGTATGGAAAGATTATAAAACAACATTATGGGGTATAAGTTTAATATTAGCAATTATTACTATTGGACTTGGAATTTATGTTTTGGCAAATCCGGGTGCATTAATACAAACAGGAGGAATCGCAATACTAGTATATGGAATTGCAAATATTGTTGAAAATATAATTTTTATAAGAAAAATAGATAATTATTTAGATTAATATTTTGTAAAATTTATAAAGAATAAAGAGTAGAGAACACATAAAGTTTTCTGCTCTATTTTTTGTGTCAAATGTCGAAACCAATCATATAATAACATTAAAAGGAGGAAGAAATATGTTTAGAAATAAAAAATGTTATTGTATGAATAACAATTATCAAGACAATAACAGTAAATTACAAAATGATATAATGGAAGAAAAATGCAGTAATGTAAGTTCATATACTAACTATGAAAATGAATGTGGTTGTGGATTTGACGAAGGACGTAATATATTTCCAACTAATCCAATGTTAGCTCAAAGTTATGTTCCAATTCAATATATGGATAGAACATTTAAGCCTAATGTAGGTTTAAAAATGGGAACAATATTTCCAGAATTAGTTAGTCCATACGTTCCTTGCCAATCAATGGAAGAAATCAATTATATAAGACAAAGAAATACGATAGGAAAGGGGTGTAATGCATAATGTATAGAGAAAATAGAGCTTGTCAATGTGAACAACAAGAAGAAAATATTTCTGTTGTTCAAAAAATACAAGAAGAAACAATAACCAGAAATAATTGTGAGAAAGAGGAATTGCTTTCAGAAATAAGATGTCATGAATTTGCAATTACTGAGTTAGCATTATATTTAGACACACATCCAGAAGATAGAAAGGCATTATGCTTACACAAGAAGTATTGCAATGAATTAGAAGAGATGAAAGATATCTATCAAAGAATATATGGCCCTCTTACTATCACATATCCTTGTAACAAATGGAGATGGCTAGAAGAACCTTGGCCTTGGGAAGGAGGAAATAACTAATATGTGGACATATAATAAAATATTACAATATCCTATAAATATTAAGTGTACAGATCCTAGACTTGCAAAAGTAATAATATCTCAATATGGAGGTCCTGACGGAGAACTTGCAGCATCATTAAGATATTTAAGTCAGAAATTTGGAATGCCAGATCAAAAAGCAAAAGCAATTTTAAATGATATCGGAACTGAAGAATTAGCCCATTTGGAAATGGTAGGTACAATTGTTCATCAATTGACTAAAAACGCAAGTATAGAAGAAATAGAAAAAGCAGGATTAGGAGCATATTATACAGATCATGGTGTTGATGTGTATCCACAAGCAGCAGCAGGTTTTCCGTTTAATGCAACATGTTTAGCCTGTAAAGGAGACCCAATTGCTAATTTACAAGAAGATCTTGCAGCAGAACAAAAAGCTAGGGCTACGTATGAAAAGCTAATAGATTTATGCAGGGATAACCCAGATGTACTAGATCCACTAAGATATTTAAGAGAAAGAGAAGTAGTGCATTTTCAAAGATTTGGGGAAGCATTAAGAGGTGTACAAGAAAAATTGGCTGATAAAAAGTTTTATATGAAGAATGCAAATTATTATGATAACAGAAGCACAGGGGAAAACATCTAGATTAAGAAAATAAAGTGAAAATATAATAAAGTTGTAAAAAGTTAATATTTAGAGGAGTCTAAGTATTAACTTTTTTAATAAAATATCACTTGCAAAAAAACAAATTAATTGATATATTATTAAGCATAAAATGTTATTTACGAGGTTCTAAAAAATAATGAAAAAACAAAAATTAGTACAGTGGTACAAAAATATTGAAATTTTATTAGATAATATGAATAAAGACCACATTAGTGAGTCATCAGCGCAAAGTGCATATTATACAATTTTATCTTTTATACCATTTGTAATATTAGTTATAACTTTAATACAATATACTGGAATCAAACCAGATACTTTATTTGAGGCTATATCCAATATTGTTCCGTCTAGTATGAGCCCTATGGTATTAGAAGTAGTAAAAGAGGTATTTTCAAAATCAATTGGAACAATTTCGATTTCGCTGATTTTTACATTATGGTCAGCTGGAAGAGGGTTATTTGCATTAACAGTGGGTCTACATACAATATTCCATACAGATGAAGATAAAAATAAAATAACTTCTTCCTATGCATATTTAAGAATAAAATCTTTACTACAAACGCTTGTTTTTATTTTCGTTATAGTATTAGGCTTAATGGTTTTAGTGTTTGGAAGTAGCCTAATTGAAATTATACAAAAACATTTTGAAACATTAGAAAATTATACTATCCTATCAAAGGTAATTACTAATATAGCATTTATATTTGTAACATTTTTAGTATTTATAATATTATATAAATTTGTGGGAAGAAGAAAAGTAACATTTAAAAGTCAAATTTATGGCGCATTTTTAGGTGCAATTTCATTAAATGTAGTATCTTTTGTGTTCTCAAGATATTTATATATTTTTAAAGGTTTTTCAATTACCTATGGAAGTTTAACAACTTTAATGTTAGTTATGATGTGGACATATTCATGTTTTTACACAGTGTTCGTAGGTGCGGAAATAAATAAATGGATAAATGAAATCAAAAACAAAAAGAATGTTCGTTGACTTTTAGCAATATGATATTTATAATAAATATGAAATATATGATATACAAAAGTAATTTAATGAAATGAGGAAGCAGATGAAAAGAGGAAAAAGAGTTGTAGTTAAAGAAAAGTCAAGTAGAAAGAAAATGACGAAAGAAGAGGTACAACATAAAAAGAAAGTAATAAAAAGTGTGTTTTTTACAATTATAGCGGTTATTGTTATAGGAATTGCTGCAATGATAGCAAATGATTTTATTATTATAGATAATAATAAAAGGACGAATCTTGTTATTAATAATAAAAATGTAACATCAAGCTTGAAAAATAATGTATTAATAGAAAATGATGTAATATACCTGTCTAAACAGGATATTGCTAATTTCTTTGACAAACATATTTATCAAGATGATAAGACAAAAGAAATAATAACAACATATGACAAGAAAATAGCTGAAATAGGTTTGGAAAATAAAGTGATAAATATTAATGGCTCAGATAAGCAAATATCATCATCAGCAATTGAAAAAGATGGACAAATCTATTTACCTATATCTGAAATGGCTGATGTATATAATATAGAAATATCAAATATACAAGAGTCTAATATCGTTACAATGGATTCGTTAGATAAAGAGCAAAAAAGAGCAATAGTAAATAGTAATATTGCAGTAAAATCAACAAGCAATTTTATCTCCAAAACTGTAGATAGGGTAAAGAAGGGTGATGCTGTAATTGTTGTAAATTCTGATAAAGGATATACAAAAGTTAGAACAGCCAATGGAAAAGTTGGAATTGTAAAATCAAATAAATTAGAAAATGAATTTGCAATAAGAGAAAACATGGAAGAAGAAAAACAAATTTCTGGAAAAGTTAATCTAACTTGGGACTATTATTCAGAATATGCTAGTGCTCCAGATAGAAGCGGTACAAAAATAGATGGTGTTAATGTAGTTTCACCTGCGTTTTTCTATCTAGATACAGACGGCAAATTAAAAGAAAATGCGGGGAATTCTGGAAAAGCATATGTTAAATGGGCTAAGGATAATGGATACAAAGTATGGCCTATAGTTTCAAATGGAGTAGCTGCGAATAAAGGCCTTAGTATAACATCTAATATAATGAATGACTATGAAAAACGTAAAGAATTAATAGAAGATATTGTTAGCAAATGTGTTGAATATGAATTAGATGGAATAAATATAGATTTTGAAAATATGAAGTCAGAAGATAAAGATATGTTTTCTAGATTTATTATAGAATTAGAACCACGATTAAAAGAAATTGGAATGGTACTTTCTGTTGATGTGACTGCTCCAGATGGCGGTGACACTTGGTCAATGTGCTTTGATAGAAATGTTATTGGAGATGTTTCAGATTATATAATATTTATGGCATATGACCAAAATGGAAGTTCAAGTACTAAACCTGGTACAACAGCTGGATATAATTGGGTAAAATTAAATTTAGTTAAGTTTCTACAAACAGAAGAGATTGAACCAGATAAATTAATTTTAGCAGTTCCATTTTATACAAGAGTATGGACAACAAATGCAGATGGAAAAGTTATAAGCAATGGAACTTTGAATATAAAAAATACAGAAGCGGCAATACCAGATGGTGTAGATAAACAATGGAATGATGAACTAAAACAAAATTATGTTACATTCACTTCAGGAAATAATACTAAGCAAATATGGATAGAAGATTTAGAGTCCCTAAAAGCTAAAATTTCATTAATAAAAGATAATGATTTAGCAGGTGTTGCTTCATGGGAATACAATATGGCTTCAGACGATGTGTGGCCTATGATTAAGCAAGAATTAAATAAATAATATTTATAGCATAAAATGTTATAAAATAGAAGAGAAAAAAACACAAGAAAAAAGAGAAAGGAGAAGTTTTTTATGAATAATATAATA
>ENA-ORNP01002960-ORNP01002960.1-human-gut-metagenome-genome-assembly--contig:-NODE-2960-length-12890-cov-28.543046_pt1 | contig 12890 bp, 7 predicted proteins | sample MGYA00242119_ERZ509030 | MGnify/ENA primary metagenome ERZ509030 (study PRJEB26280, sample SAMEA2338708) | human gut metagenome | biome: human gut; feature: human-associated habitat; material: faeces... | reverse complement strand
ATTTCTCGTAAATATATAACTGAATATCGGTAAAGTTGATCACATGCAGGTAGATAGGTCCGGTGTAACGGGCAACGATCTTCGCCAGATCCACTACTTTCTGTTTCGCGCGCTCGCTGGTGTAAGGCGGTGCATGGAAATATACCGCATCGATCTTGACACCTCTCTTGGCGATCATATATCCTGCCACAGGGGAATCGATACCACCGGACAGTAATAACATTCCCTTGCCGCCGGTGCCTACGGGCATTCCTCCGGGACCGGGCAGGATCACGGAGTAGATATAGATTTCCTCACGGATCTCGATGTTCAGCATGATGTCGGGATGGTGTACATCCACCTTCATATTGGGGTAAGCATTCAGAATGGCTTCACCCATATCCATGTTGATGGTCATGGAATCCTTGGGGTAATTTTTCCGGGCACGTCTCGCTGCCACCTTAAAAGTCTGGTTACAGTCCGGATATACCTTTGCAATGTAGTCGATCACAGTCTCGCACAGCTTCTCGAAGCCTTCATCCTGTACATGGACTACCGGGCAGATGCCGGAGATACCGAAGACTCTCTGCAGATGTGCCACGACTTCATCATAGTCGAATTCTGACTCTGCATCTACGAAAATACGTCCCTGTGTCTTGTGTACCAGGAATTCTCCCTCACACTTTTTCAGAGCATATTTAATCTGACGTACCAGAGCATCCTCGAACAGGTAGCGGTTTTTTCCCTTAATGCCGATCTCGGCATACTTTATCAAAAATGATGTAAACACTTTTTTTCCTTTCTTATCTGCGGCTGTATCTGCGTAACATAGGTACTATATTGTACAATGCCTGAAGGCAAACGTCAATCTCTTCTTCCGTGGTAAATACCGAAAAGCTGAAGCGTATGGTGGAATCCAGCAGGGATTTATCCACTCCGATAGCTTTCAACGTAGCGGAAGGCTGCGGCTTATGCGCAGAGCAGGCACTTCCTGCGGAGACATAGATTCCCTTGTCCTCCAGCGCATGCAGGAGTACTTCGCTTCTTACTCCGGCAAAGGACACACTGACGATATGGGCTGCTGTTCCCTCTCCGTAAGGAGCATCCGGCAGAAGGCCGTTAACCTTCACATGATCCAGTCTCTCCACACCTTCAATAAATCTTCTCTTGCAGGCACAAAGTCTCGCATGATCCTCATCAAAACGACTGTACAACATTTCCGCTGCTTTGGCAAGTCCGGCAATTCCCGGGACATTTTCCGTACCGGATCGAAGGTTCTGCTGCTGACCGCCACCGAATACGATAGGCTGGATCTTCACCTTATCTCCTACGTATAACAGTCCGACGCCTTTGGGGCCGTGGATTTTGTGTCCGCTGACGGACAACAGGTCAATGTGCATCTTTTTCGGATAGATCCTGGATTTGCCGAATCCCTGTACCGCATCTACGTGAAATAAAGTGTCGGGGTTCATCTGTTTGATCAGCGCTCCGGCTTCCTCAATGGGCTGCTGGGCTCCGATCTCGTTATTTGTATGCATAATGGATACCAGAATGGTCTCCGGTGTCATGGCTCTGCGCAGGTCTTCCAGGCGAATGCGTCCGCAGGAATCCACCGGCAGATACGTGACACGGTATCCCTGACTCTCCAGGTAACGCATGGTCTGCAGGATTGCAGGATGCTCTATCTGTGTTGTGATCAGATGGTTGCCCCTGCGGCAATTCGCCAGGGCGCAGCCGATCAATGCCATATTATCGGACTCTGTACCGCCGGAGGTGAACAACAGCTCTCTCTCCTCCACCTTCAGGATCCTTGCCAGAGTCTCCTTGGCATAACGGAGGTACTTCTCCGCCTCCACTCCCTTCATATGCAGGCTGGAGGGATTTCCGTAATCTTCACACATGATCTTTGTCATCAACTTGGCTACTTCCGGAAAGGTTCTGGTGGTAGCGGAATTGTCCAAATAGACTTCCATTCTCTTCTTCTCCTTGCTATCTATCTGTTCAGCAGCTACTCAGGTTCCATTTGCAAGCTCTCTGTTTCAAAGCTTTTTTGTTTACTCTGAATAGTTACTATATTCTTCTTATGATTAAAATATGCCACAGGCAGATACTCTGTGCCGCCCACCGGCTAATTTTCCAGCTGATACATCAGCCATGCGATAGTCGTAAATCCGGCAGTCTCTGTCCGCAGGATCCGTTTTCCCAGGGTAATGGGTTGGATTCCGGTCTCTGTGGCGATCCGGATCTCCTCCGGGTCGAAGCCGCCTTCCGGGCCGATAAAAATAGCGATCTGCTGCCCCGGCTCCACGCTTTCGATCAGCTGCTTCGTCTGTTCCATTCCCTCTGCCAGTTCATAGGGCACCAGCTTCAGATCCATTTGTGATGCCATTTTCACTGCCTGAGCGTAACTCATCACCGGAGCTACCGTTGGGATCACGCCCCGCTTGCTCTGTTTCGCCGCTGCCTCCGCAATGCCCTGCCAGCGCTTGATCTTTATGTCTGCCTTTTTCTCATCCAGCTTTACCACGCACCGCTTCATGGCTACAGGAATCACCTGAAAAGCTCCCAGTTCCACTGCTTTTTGAATAATGAGTTCCATTTTATCTGCCTTGGGCAGCCCCTGGAACAGATAGATCTTCGCCGGAAGTTCCACTCCGTCCTCTTTGATAAAACGAAGTTCCAGACGGACGCAGTCCTCCTCCAGTGCAAGGATCCCACAGCGATATTCTTTCCCGTCGATTCCGTTGCTGACCGCCACTTCCTCGCCGGGACGCATACGCAGTACATTTTTGATATGATTGACATCGGCTCCCCGGATGATGACACTTTTTCCTGCCACATCGATCTGATCCGGCTCTACAAAAAACTGATACATTATTAAAAATCCTCTAATTTTTTCTTGCGGTAACGCTGACCCATTCTCCCTGATAGGTTACTTCCAATACTTCCAGACCTGCTGCCTTCACTGCCTCTACCACGGTCTGTTCCTTGTCATCAATGATACCGGAGGTAATGTAGATACCTCCCTTTTTCAACTGGTGTACGATCACGGGAGTCAGGGGCACCAGTACATCTGCGAGAATATTGGTCACGACGATATCATAGCACTCATAGCCCACCTTGTCCTGCACTTCTTTATCGGTAATGATATTGCCGATCATCATGTCGAACTGTGCGGGATCGATGCCGTTAACCTCGCAGTTCTGTGCTACTGCTTCCACCGCACAGATATCCAGGTCGGTTCCCACGGCATGCTTTGCACCGAACATCAGGGACAGAATCGCCAGAATACCGCTGCCGGTCCCTACATCCAGAAGCTCCGTCTCAGAAGTAATGAACTTGCGAAGCTGACGGATACACAGCTGTGTGGTCTCATGCATACCGGTGCCGAATGCAGTACCAGGATCAATATGAAGCACCATTTTATCGGTGTCTTCCGGTTTGATATTTTCCCAGGAAGGAATGACCAGGATGTCATCAATATAGAACTGATGGAAATACTGCTTCCAGTTGTTGATCCAGTCAATATCCTCGGTCTCGTCCACGACAACGGAACCTTCTCCGATATCCATGAACTGGCGTAAATCTTCCAGTTCCCGCTTCACATCGGCAAGCACCGCCTCGGTAGTGGTCTTCTCACCGGCTACTTCCAGACTACCGTCCTCTTTTTCCTCTACGAAAAAGCTCAAATAAGCAATACCGTCATCCTCCGGTCCGTCCGGCAGGATATCTACGAACATCTGCTCCTTCTCCATGGCAGTCAGGGGCACTTTGTCCTCGATCTGTGCACCTTCCAGCCCCAGATCATACAGGGTGCTGATAATAATATCTTCCGCTTCCGTCACGGTCTTTATTCTGAATTTTACCCACTTCATATTGTGATTCCTTTCTGTTTTGGTTCTCTCAATCATTTACTTACAGCTCACAAATTCGTGCATCGCACCCTATATCATGAGTCCTGTCTTTTCCTTGCTCTTCTCGATCCTATGATTCAGCTTACGAAACGGCGGCTCCAATGCCAGTCCCAGCAACAGTGCAGTGATCAGGAATAATGCCATTTTACCCACATTGATCCAATAGTCCACGCCGTACATTCCGGCGATGCATTCCTTGAAGGCTTTCATGCCGAACTGGAACGGCAGGAACGGATAGATCCACTGGAACACCTTCGGCAATGCTTCGATAGGAAAGGTTCCGCCGCTTCCCGCTACCTGGATGACCATGACCACGATTGCCAGTGCTTCTCCCACGTTGCCGAATGCAAAAGTCACGGAATACATGAAACAGCTGAATGCGGCACTCGCCACCGCTGCCGCCAGCCAGTATAAAAACTTATGCTGGCACTGGATCTCAATGTAGTAGAGATTGCCCAGGATCGTAAGCAGTGTCTGCGCCTGTCCTATGAGGAAAAACAGCAGATATCTGCCAAAATACCTCTCATGAGCCTTGTAATGATCCCCGGGATCAATCGGTTTCACCCCTACGTGAATGATGGCTACCAAAAATAACGCACCTACCCAGATCGCCAGGATCGTATAGAACGGCGATGCTGCCGAGCCGTAGTGATCCACCGGATAAACAGGCACCGTCTCAAGCTGCACCGGAGATGATACAAAGTCCGCAACAGCCGTAGGATCCGTCGCCATGGCACTTAAAATATCTTCATAAGAGTCCGCTCCGGTGATCCGTTTTATATTATCCGCTATTTTATTCACCTTGTCCAGCAGTTCCTGGGCAATTACCAGAGAATCCTGCAAACTTACGTTGCCTTCCTGTAAAGTCTGCTGGTACTCCTTTAAAATATCGGAGATTTCATCCATATTCACATCCGTGCCATTCATCATCGCTGCGGCATTCAAAAACGCCTGCTGCATGGATTTACCGGTATCACGGAAAGAAGGTCTGACGTTGTTATTATAGTCACTTGCGAGGTTATCCAGCTGTTTGCTGCAGATCCGGATCTGTTCCCTCATCTGCGCCCGCAGGGTATTGATATCGGTATCTACCTGTCCTTTGCTATTCTGCAGTTGCTTCAGGTCCGCCTCAATATTTTTTAATGACTGGCTGATCTCCTGAATCTGCGCATCCTGCCCGGTTACCAGGCTTCCCAGAACATCCATATTTGCCTGCATACCCTGCACCAGTCCGATTGCCATGCCCAGTCCGGTGTCCGTGGTACTGCCTACGCTGTTACTGTCCATCTGGGCTAACAGTCCGTCCGCATAGATGGACAGGTACTGCAGTGCTTCCGTCACCATATTCATACTGCTGCTTACCATATCTCCCATGACGTCCACTGCATCCACGCTGGAATTGATCATGGTCTGCATACCGATCATGGTATTCCGCCCATTCTCCAGGATGTTGTCCATATCCGGCAGCATATTCTGGCTGGTGGACATGATCATTTCCGCCGAATTCATGATGCTTTGGAAGGACTGCAGCATGACCACATAATCCTGCAGCTGCTTCTGCACAGTATCCAGAGAGTCTGTCACACTGACCTGACCGTTTGCATTCACCATAGAAAGCGCATTGCCGGCTTTCATGACCGACTCCGCCACAGTACTGACGAACGTAGCATTTACCTGCTCCTGCACGGCATTTTTCGCCTTGCCTGTGATCTTGGGGGCAATGCCGTTCTTTTTCTCATTTTCATAATAATAGATCGTCGGATGATCCACTTCACCGTCTATAAATCCCAACATTTCCTTCGTGAAAGTCTCCGGAATGATCAGTGCTGCATAATAGTCGCTGTTCTTCACGCCCTCCAGGGCTTCTTCCGTGGTCCCCGGGAATACCCAGCCGATGGTAGTATTCGCTTCCAGGGCTTCCAGCACACTGTCTCCCACATTCAGGGACAGACCCATGATCTCCGCTCCGGCATCATCCGAAGCGACTGCAACCTTCAACTGGCTGGTAGCCGCCGGTTCATAAGGATCCCAGTTGGAGAAAATATTGAACCAGGCATACAGTGCCGGCAGGATGCTTAATCCCATGACGATCACTACTGCCACTACATTATTGCTGATCCGACGGATGTCGGTGGTAAATATCTTCCAAATGTTACGCATATTACTCGCCGTCCTCCCCGTCTTCTGCCTGTGTCTCCGCGGTAGAGTTCAGTCCCTCACCGATCATTTCACGGGTCTTGCGGATGATCTGTGCCGCTCTGTCGAAATCCGCAGGAGTCACTGCTTCGATCGTTCCCTCTTCTCCCTTCAGTTCCATGATCTTTTCCTGCAAGTTATAATCCATATATTCCACAACGATCAGATAGATCGACAGGGCGAACAGTGACACGATCCACAGGATCAGGAAGATCACCTTGTTACTGCCGGTTAAAAATAACAGCGCCAGGAAAAAAAGGGGCACGATCCAGATGCACTTCAGACCGATCTTAATTCTTTTTCTGTTTTTTTCATGAAGGGTCTGCTCATAGTCCAGCACCTTCTGGAAAATCTCTTCGTAATCTCTTTCCATGAAATTTCCTTTCTGCCTTATTTTCTGCCTTACTTTCTGCCTATTCGGTACTTCATTCGCCCTATAAACATTGCAAAATCTTCTTACGAATACCAGCATTCGACGAATATTATGTAATGTTTACATGGCTCCAAATAGGCGTCACATGAGCTCAGTGTCTTCCATTCTCTCTTCCACGAAATGGTTCAGCTTCACAAATGGGATCCGGATCACCAGTCCGATGAGCAGCCCTTCCAGCATGAACAGAATCAGCTTCGCCAGGGCTGCCATATAGGCGGTTCCATACATTCCTGCCAGTGCCTCACGCATTGCCGTGATCGCATAGGGGAATGGGAAGAAGATGTATATCTTCTGATAAATATCGGGAAGCAGTTCAATAGGGAACGTTCCGCTGGATCCCGCGATCTGCAGTACCATAACAATTACGCAGACAGCCTTACCCACATCCCCGAATGCCAACGTCAGGGAATAGATCAGCAGGGAAAATGCAGTGGCGGTAAAACTTGCCGCCAGGAAAAACAGTCCCGGTTCCACAATATTTACTTTCAGCAGCCACAGATCTCCCGCCACAATAATAGCAGCCTGGATCTGCGCCAACAGTAAGAACAGAAGGTATCTGCCGAAATACAGCTGATAACTCTGTACGTTTTTAAGATTTTTCGGTGATGCCTTTACCTTCACCAGTGCCACCAGAATCGTAGATCCTACCCAGATTGCCAACGTGGAATAGAACGGTGTCATGGCAGAACCGTAGGTGGCTACCGGATACATGGCTATGGTCTCCATCGTCACAGGAGATGCGAAATATGCTCCAAGGCTGTCAGGATCTCCTCCCAGGAAACGTACCAGAATATCCATCATTTCCTCTTCGGAGGCACCTTCCAGCTGTTCTGTCAGATCTGTCAGTTTTTGACTGATGCCGTCTACTACGCCCTGGATCTGTCCCAGGCTCTCGCTGGTACCGTCTACCGCATCGCCGACGCCTTCCATAACTACACCTATATTCTGTACGGTACTGCTCAATGTATTTACCAGGTTGGTCACCTGATTCAGCGAATCTGACATATTTGTCAGGACTTTCTGCATCTGAGGCACCAGATTGTTTTTATAGATGCCCTGCATATTACTCACGGAATTCTCACAGCTGTCAATGACATTCTTTAAATTATTCATGGCATTGTTGACATTGACCTTTGCTTTCTCTGCCGCCTGTTCATCGGTGGATTCCAGCACACTGCCTATGACTGTATTCATCATATCCAGTTCTTTCTGCATAGCCTTCAGCGCCTCGATGGCAGCATCCGTCGCTGCCGTATTGCCGCTTCCGCTGCCGGTAGAAGCATCTCCGCCGGATACACTTCCCTGCACACGCTGTTCAATCAGCGCTGCCAGCAGATTGTTGACCTGTCCGTTCAGGGTGTTGGTATCCCTTGCCACTTTATTCAGATCCTTCGTCATCTGTGCCGTATCGTCTGCCAGCTTGCTCTGATCCAGAATCTTTTTCATATCCTCCAGCGAGGTCTGTATGGTACTCATGGAGGTATCCACATTCGTACTGAAATTCGACAGCGTATCTCTGGTGGATGACAGATTCTGACTGCTTTGGTTCAGGCTTGCTGTCGTTGCATCCAACTTCTTCTGCATTACGGGAATCTCATAATTCACATGGGTGATCGCCGCTTCCAGTCTGTCATTCCCCGCCCGGAAAGTATCGATCATCGTACTGTATTCCTTCAGGTTGTCATTCAGTTCTTCCAGATCGGCACAAAATTCCTCCACATAGCTGTCTCCCTGCATCTGATCCGATACGGAATTACCCTCTTCGAAAATCGTGGTAGCTGCCACTTTGATAAAAGTCTCGTTAATAGTATTCTGCAACGTACCGGCTACCGTATCTGTGATCTTGGTAGCAATAGCGTTGCTCTTCTGATTCTGGTAATAAATCAGTGACGGATTCTCAAAATCGTCGGAGAATACATTGTACATACTATATGTAAATTTATCCGTGATCACGATGGCGGCATAATATTTCCCCGCTTCCACGCCTTCCTGCGCTTCTTCCTCAGTATCTAAAAAGATCCATTTCACACTGGTGTTAGAATGTAGACTCTCCAACACGGATTCTCCCATGTTCACCACAGAGCCGTCCTTTCGCGTGTAATCCTTATCCAGAGACACCACCGCTACGGGGATTCCACCGGTATTGGCATAGGGATCCCAGTTGGCGAAAATATTAAACCATGCATACAGCGACGGTATCACGCACAGCCCGATGATGATGACCAGTGCAAAAGGCTGTTTCACTAGCTTTTTCAGATCTCCTGTGAAAATTTTCCAAATGTTTTTCATGCGATTTCTATCGACTCCTCATCTGTATCCGTTCTATGTAGCTTCTCCTGCCCCTGTCCGGCTTCGCATATCCCCAGCAGTAGAAAAAAAAGCGGCGCATTCAGTACCTGCTGAAAACTGATCAGAGAATGTATTCCGTAGGTAAAAAGCAGCATATTTGTCATGAAGTTTCCGCGATATTTTCGAAATGCGGTAAAAAATACGGCTGCATAGGCGAGCACTCCAAGCACTCCCATATCGATCAGTGTCGTAAGCCATTCATTATGAGCATTCGTAAAAATCGAGCCGGCAAAATAGCCTTTATCGAACAGTACCGTACCTCCGGGCAACACTTGTCCCAAATAACCTGCAAAGCAATCCGGTCCGGCCCCCAACAACTTCTGCCTGAGATCTCCCTGGCAGAATCCCTGCCATGCCATCTGCCATAATCTTCCACGGTGATTACCCCATTCCGCGAAATCGCTGCCCTGCTGTTTCAAAATATACCATATGACCGCACCCGCAGCAAACGCCAGACTGCCGTACAGCAATCCGGTCCGTAAGATCCCCTTTTTCTCATCCGGAAGAGCATGATGTATCCCGCAAAATAACAGGCACATCGCCGCAAGCAAAATCCATCCCTGCCAGGCAGCCAACCGCTTGGCAATACCGTCCTGCAACAGGATGTCAAAGGTTCCCAGGGATTGCATCCCCTTTCCCCACAGTAACATTCCTACACAGACACCGGTCAGCAGGAAAAGCATAGCCTCCCACAGCTTCGTTTTCTTCCGGCTGCTCCAAAAACACATCCACAGTGCCACACCTGCCACCATCACGCCGCCGTCACTTCCCTGTAAAAACAGTAATATGACCACAAGAGTATTGCTGACTCCAAGCAACATCGACCTTCCTCTTCGCTCTTCTTCCACCGCCTGCAAAAAAAGTGCCAGCGATAAAGGAAACATCACACTGTAATACCCACTGAGCCAGTTATTGTTCCCCAGCGTAGTGAGCATATGTGTATATTCCCAGTCTCCCACGATATAACCCTTCAACAATCCCAATGGATCATAACCCAGTTTTTGGAGCAATCCTATGAGTGCCACTGTGACAGACGCTGTTTCTCCCAGATATAAAATACGGCTGCATTGTCCGCTGTACTTCGCTGCCAGCAGAAATCCGCCCACCATCAGGCAGATTGTGACAGTTCCCATGTACCATTCCTTCTCTCCCGTCCACGCAGTACTTCCATAAGGGCTGCAGAGTGCAGAGACCACAGCGCAGGCGCCGTACAGGCAGACCGCTGTCACTACGATATGCTCCCTGCACCATACGATCATTTTTTTCCCGTTTTTTCTTATATACATACCAATATACATACCGACACTAGCGCAGTTTTCCATCCGGCAGCGTTGTTCTATCCGTCTGTGTTTTTCCATCAGGTAGCTTTTTACCACAACGATTATCTGTACCACCAGACAAATCCCTATACAGATCAGAGAGATATTGCGATATAAATAATATTTGCTATCGCCCAATTTGTAATATCCATTCCCGGGAATATAGTACAGCGGCAATACTACCAGAATGGCAGCCATATAGATCTGACATACGATTTTCAGAAATTCCTCTTTCCGCTTCTCCATCCCAAGTAGGCTCCTTTGTATCACAAACTGCGTAGCTACTTGAATTGTAAGCGTTTCTCCCCCTTCTGTCAAACCGTTTACTCTTTACAAAATTGTGAAATTGTATATTAAATTGAAAGTTACGCGGGCAATGAGCCGCGCATAGGCAAAATGAGAACCGTGATTGGGAGCTTGCTCACAAATCACGGTTTTTACTTTTGCCGTGATGCGGCGAACGCCGCGATATGAAATAAGATTGGCAGCGCCTTTTGCTGACAATCTTATGAATAGCGTGGCTCATTGCAGAGAACTGCCAATAAATGTGGAGCGCCTTTTGCGACACATTTATGAATTGGGGGCATGGCTCGTAACGTAGGGTTGCCGTAAACCGGACGAACGCCCGCCTGTGTCCTTCTTACGCCTCAACGTGGGCACAGGAGACAGGAACAAGCTAGCCTGTACCCTTCTTCCGCCTCAACGTGGGCACAGGAGATAGGAACAAGCTCATCTGTGCCCTTCTTCCGCCTCAACGTGGGCACAGATGATAGGATCAAGCTAGTCTGTGCCCTTCTTCCGCCTCAGCGTGGGCACTGGAGACAGGAGCAAGCTCCTCTGTACCCTTCTTCCGCCTCAGTGTGGGCACAGGAGACGGGAACAAGCTCCTCTGTACCCTTCTTCCGCCTCAGCGTGAATTAAATAGTTTATGGGTATGAGTTACTTATTTTGCTGCTGATACCCACACTATGAAAAGTTTGAGGGTATGAGAAGCTTGTTTCGTTGCTGATACCCACACTGAGAAAGTTTTAGGGTATGAGAAACTTGTTTTGTTGCTGATACCCAAATTGTGAAAACCGGAAGGTATAACAAGGGAACTATATATTCTAAAATGTTCGTCGTGGGCGTCCTATATTTTGGGTCTATACAGAAAAAATGAGTTGTGAGATACTAAAATTGCTACAAATAAAGCATAAAAAGATGAATATGGGTCTATAGGGAAAAAACCGGCTCTGAGGTACTCATTTTGAAGAAATTGAGTATCTGGCAGGCAAATTTTTAGCTATAGGCCCATATTGTTTAGTTTTTGTTTTTTACCTGTCCCCAAAAGTACCTACAGGGAAATTTATCTTCTATAGACCCATGAAGTTTTTCAAGAAATCAGTAGCCAAGGGCTACGGGGATTCGATAGCATTTCTTATATTAACTTTCAAGTTAGTTTGGTGTAAAAACTCTAAAAACAATGAATTCCGTACAAAAAAATTCCCAAATCCGGAATTTTTGTACGGAATTTCTTCATTTTGCACGTTCAGCGAAAATAACGGCTTTTTGCATGGCAAAATCTCATATTTTTGTATTTTTTTAGTAAAAAATAGGATTTTAAATACAGAGCTCTCCGCAATGAGCACGCTATTCATAAGATTGTCAGCAAAAGGCGCTGCCAATCTTATTTCCAAAATTTCTTTTTTTTGCCGTCCTTCGGCTCCTTGTTGTCTCCCTCTCCGCTTTCCGTTGTCTTCTTCACCGCATTCAGGGAATCTCCTGTCAGCGCATCAAACTGTTTTAACAGTTCCTTTGCCTCCGGTTTCAGCTTATCGGGAGTCTGTACCACCAGTGTTACATAATGGTCACCGCGAACATCCTTATTTCTCCAGGAAGGAACACCCTTGCCGCGGAGACGAATCTTCGTATCCGTCTGGGTTCCTGCCTTCACATCATAGACTACCTTACCGTCTACGGTATCGATCAATATTTCTCCGCCCAATGCAGCTACCGCAAAAGAGATCGGAACGGTAGAGAAGATATTGAAATCCTGTCTCTGGAAAATGGGGTGACGGCCTACACGCACTTCTAACAGCACATCACCTCTGGGACCGCCGTTAACACCGGGCTCTCCCAGACCGGGCTCACGAACAGCCTGACCGTTGTCAATACCTGCGGGAATTACTACCTCATAACGTTTCTTCATCGGAATGTATCCGGTACCACGACAATCCGGACACTTCTCCTTGATCACCTTGCCGGTTCCCTGACATTCGGGGCAAGTGTGTACTGTACGCATCGTGCCAAAGAGAGACTGTGAGTTATATACTACCTGACCCTTACCACCGCACTTTGTGCAGGTCTCCGGGCTGGTACCGGGCTTTGCTCCGGAACCGTTACAGGTCTTACAGGTTTCTTTTACCGTAGGCTCAATCTCCTTCTTACAGCCAAAAACAGCTTCTTCAAACGTAATCTGAACACTGATGCGGACATCTGCGCCCTTCCTGGGGCCGTTATTTTGAGAATTTCTGCTTCTTCCGCCGCCAAAGAAATCTCCGAAAATATCACCGAAGATATCGCTGAAATCAGTTCCGCTGAAATCAAATCCACCGGCTCCGCCTGCACCGCCGTCAAATGCCGCATGACCATACTGATCATACTGACGTCTCTTCTCGGGATCACTCAGCACGGCATAAGCCTCGGAAGCTTCTTTAAACT
>ENA-ORNP01002947-ORNP01002947.1-human-gut-metagenome-genome-assembly--contig:-NODE-2947-length-12950-cov-4.861342_pt1 | contig 12950 bp, 9 predicted proteins | sample MGYA00242119_ERZ509030 | MGnify/ENA primary metagenome ERZ509030 (study PRJEB26280, sample SAMEA2338708) | human gut metagenome | biome: human gut; feature: human-associated habitat; material: faeces... | reverse complement strand
GGAGCCGTAGGGACCGAAATATTGGGAGCCGTCGCGGTTGAGGATGCGGGTGGACTGTACGCGCGGGAACGGTTCGCGGCGCACGACGATCCAGGGATAGGTCTTGTCGTCCTTGAGCAGGATGTTGTAGCGCGGTTGGAGGGTCTTGATTAACGAATTTTCGAGCAGCAGGGCGTCCGTTTCGGTATCGACGACGATGTGCCGGATCGCAGCGATCTGCCTCACGAGTACCTGTACCTTGGCGCTGTGTTCCTTGTTCTGCATGAAATACGAGCTGACCCGCTTGCGCAAGCTTTTGGCTTTGCCGACGTAGATGATCGTCCCGTTCTTGTCCAGAAACTGATATACGCCCGGTGACAGAGGCAGCAGGGCCACCTGTTCTTTTAACCCGTATTTTTTTACGTTGTCCATCTGTCGCAAAAGTAGCAAAATTTTAACAAAGACCTCTGCCGTGCGCTGAATCGGAGAATGAGCCGGAGTTTTTCGGCAGAAGTCGTCGATTGAACAGATTGTTCGTGGTTGAAAAGTATTTATATTTTGATTATTTGTCGAAAACATTATACCTTTGGGCCGTTTTATTGAGCAAAATCTGCCTATGAAAAATTTTTTATCCCTGTTATGTATTTTTTCGCTCTGCGTCGGTTGCGACAAGGCGTATGATCTGAACAAGATCGAATCCGGCGATGTAACCATCGGCAACGACCAGAGCGAATGGATTATGCCGTTGGCGCAGATCACGGTCGGAATGGACGAGTTGCAGGACGGCAGTGCGGATATCCGCGCTATTTTCGACGAGGTCGATATCTGGTTGCCGACGACGCTCCCGGGCAATGCGGAGTGGGTCGATATCGTCCGTCTTTCGAGTGATGGAACTTATCTGGACGGAATGCTGGAGGCTCTTATCGACGAGATGCTCGTTCCCGGATCGAAAAAAATGGACGAAGTGGTCGATCTGATTTGGTCCAACGAAGGTTACCGCGAGCGTTTTACGGCGTTGATTCCGGCCGATAGCGAGGAGCTTTTCAAGGCGGAATTCAAGAAGTTTTTCGGCGAGGACAACGAGGCTGGCGAAGCGTTGCGCGATACGATGGGCGAGCTGGCGCGGGAATTTCTTTCCCAGATTAAAATCAATACGATTACTTATAATGCGACGTTGGATGTCGACGATGATTTGATCGATATGCTTGCCGACAACCTCGATCCCGAGGGTACCGTCGATCCGGTCAATACGCTCGATCTGTACGGCGAGGTGCGGAGCAGTCTGCCGGTGAGCTTCGAAGTAGCTGCGGATTTTTCCGAAACGAACGTGGCTATCGCGCCTTTCCTGGTCGAACCCGACGAAGAGAATGACATCGCTCCCGTGCGGCTTTACAAGGATGATATCCGGAGTTTGTTCTCTTTCTTCGAACTGAATGTCGATTTTATGCCGCAGAAATATTATCCGCGCATCGGATTCAGCGACAGCCAGTCGATTCGTATGATGCTGCATTTGAAGAAACGCGGCGGTCTTAATCTGAACCTTTAATCCGGATTCCTCATATGAAAAAGATCATATATACTTTGATTGCGGCATTTGTCGCATGTACGGCCGTGGCACAGACGCCGAGTGCCTACTTTATGGAGGGTTCGACTTTCCGCAGCCAGCTTAACCCGGCTTTCGCTCCGCTGCGCGGCTATGTGAATATTCCCGTATTGGGCGGTGTGCAGGTCAACGTTTCCGGTAACTTCTCCGTCAGCGATATTTTTTATCCGGTGAACGGAAGTTTGGTAACGCTGTTCGACAAGAATGTTTCTGCGGCCGAGGCGTTGGGAAATCTGCGCTCGAAAAATATGCTCGGAACCGATGCCCGGATCAATATCGTCGGTTTCGGTGCATTCCGCAAGGATCATAAGACATTCTGGTCGTTCGACCTGAATATGCGTGTGGAGGCGGAGGCCAATATGCCCTATTCGTTGTTCGACTTTCTCAAGAACGGACGGAACGAGGCCGTTATCAACGATATCAAAGCCTCGACACAGGCTTATCTCGAGGCCGCTTTCAGTTACTCTTTTCCGTTGACGGATCAGATTTACCTCGGTGCACGGGGTAAGTTCCTCGTCGGCGCGGCCCGTGCGCGGACGTCGATCGACCGGCTCGATATAAAATTGCAGGAGAATAGTTGGAATATCGACGCGGACGGTTCGTTCGAAATGTCGGGCCTTGAGATGAGCTCCATGCAGCGTCCCGACGGGTCGGAATATTATTCGTTCGACGATTTCGACGTTTCTTCCTACAAAGGGCCTGCGGGCTACGGTTTTGCCGTCGATCTGGGTGTGACGTACGACGTGATTCCCGATTTGCAGCTCTCTTTCGCCGTGAACGACCTGGGTTTCATTTCGTGGGGAAAGAAATACCTGGAGCGTGGGCAGATGACCAAATCCCAATCTTTTACCGGCGTGGAGATCATCGACGGTGAGGTTCACGATCCGGAGTTCGATTTCGGCGAGCTGGAGTTCGACCGGGTGCAGGCCTCCAAGGGCAAGACCGAGATGCTGCGCACCTCGATCAATCTGGGGGCCGAGTACGAGGTTTGGCGTCACAAGATCGGCCTGGGTCTGCTTTACAACGTACGTGTCTGGGATGTGAAGACGTTCCACAACCTGACCGCCTCGGTGAACTTCCACCCGATTCCCTGGTTTACGCTGACTACCAGTTATTCGTTTCTCAACGGCCAGGGGCACGCCCTCGGTGTGGCGATCAATGCCTGCCCCAGTTGGATCAACTTCTTCCTGGCGACCGATATGTTGATTTGCAGCCATACGCCGCAGTTCCTGCCCGTCACTTCGACTTCGATGAACGTGACGCTCGGCATCGGCGTTCCGATCGGGCGGCGCAGCCACCGCATTCCGGAGTATCTCTACCGATAATAATATTGTATGATATTAGTTAAGAAGCCTGCATCTACCGATGCAGGCTTCTTTGATACGGTGTTTTCTCTTTTTACGATTCTTTGCCGTAACCGGTGTTTGCCGGTTTTCGATGGCGGAATCCCGAAGGGGTACGTCTTCGGTTCGGAGAACACGTGGGAACGGTCGGATTTGACTGTGGGACCAAAGTCGGCACTCGTTTTACCGTCCGCAGCAAAGGTGATCGACCGGAACGTCGAATGGATCGGCGGGCAGCTCCTCCACGACCTGATGCGGATAGCACACGCCTGCCTTGAAAGCCCGGAAACCCGGCTGCGACAGGTATTTGTCGTAGAATCCCTTGCCGCGTCCCAGGCGCATGCCTGCGGCGGTGAACGCCACACCCGGCACGATGATAAAATCGATCTCCTCGGGGCGGCATAGCGCAGTGGCCTCTGGTTCCGAAATGCCGAACGAGCCGGAGTCGTTCATCGAGGCGGGATCGTAGTCGTAGAATCGCATTATGTCGCCTTCCACGCGGGGCAGTACGATCCGTTTGAAGCGGCTCCAGCGTTCGAGCGTCGGGGCGGTGAGGGGTTCGTCTTTGAGCGAAGCGAAAAGGGCCACCACTTTGGCGCGTGCGAAGGCCGGAAGCCTCTCCGCTTCGTTGAAAATACGCGCGGAAAGCTCTTCGCGCTGTTCCGAAGAAAGGGCCGTATTGAGCCCTTTCATCTGTTTCCGGATTTCCGTTTTGGTCATAAAATGCCTGATTTTAAGCGTAAATTTCGAATTGTTTTGTGTTGTTATTATGCAAACAATGACTATCTTTGCCGGAGCGCAAACAAATTTTTAACAAAAATAAACAAATTTCAAACATTATGGGCTGTTTTCTAACTAATTCTTCTCTTGGCAAGAAGTTGGTAATGAGCATTACCGGTTGTTTCCTCGTGCTCTTTATCCTCTTCCACATGTCGATGAACATCGTGGCGATCTTCTCGCCCGAGGCGTACAACACGGTCTGCGCATTCCTGGGTGCCAACTGGTATGCGTTGGTTGGAACGCTGGTGCTGGTCGCCGGTATCCTGATCCACTTCATTTATGCGCTGGTGCTGACCGTGAACAACTATAAGGCACGCGGTTCGCAGCGTTATGCCGTTACCGTGAAGGAAAAGGGTGTGCAGTGGGCGTCGAAGAACATGCTTGCACTGGGATGGATCATCCTCGGCGGTCTGTTGCTCCATCTGTTCAACTTCTGGTCGAAGATGCAGCTGGTCGAGGTGCTGGGACACCATGAAAATTCGCTCGGCTTCTCGCCGCAGGACGGCGCTGCGCTGATTCAGTACACCTTCTCGCAGTGGTACTACGTGGTGATCTACCTGGTTTGGTTCTTCGCCCTCTGGTTCCACCTTACGCACGGCGTGTGGTCGATGTTCCAGTCGGTGGGCTGGGGCAACGACATCTGGTATCCGCGCCTGAAATGTATCGCCAACATCGTGGCGACCGTCGTGTTCCTCGGTTTCGCCGTGGTCGTGCTGGTCTATTTCTTCCGGAGTCTTTGCTGCGGTTGTGTCTGCTAACATCTTACGTTGAATTATAAAAATATAGAGATATGGCTTTCAAATTAGATTCAAAAATACCCGCCGGGGAACTCGCGCAAAAGTGGAGCAACCACAAGGCGGCGATCAAGGTAGTAAGCCCTGCCAACAAACGCAAACTGGATATTATCGTCGTAGGTACGGGCCTGGGCGGTGCTTCCGCAGCCGCTTCGCTCGGCGAACTGGGATACAACGTGAAGGTTTTCTGCATCCAGGACTCTCCGCGCCGTGCGCATTCGATCGCGGCGCAGGGCGGTATCAATGCGGCCAAGAACTACCGCAACGACAACGATTCGATTTACCGGTTGTTCTACGATACGATCAAAGGCGGCGACTACCGTGCCCGTGAAGCCAATGTTTACCGCATGGCCGAGGTTTCGAACTGCATCATCGACCAGTGCGTCGGCCAGGGCGTTCCGTTCGCACGCGAGTACGGCGGTATGCTGGACAACCGTTCGTTCGGCGGTGCGCAGGTTTCGCGTACGTTCTATGCCCGCGGCCAAACCGGCCAGCAGTTGCTGCTGGGAGCTTATGCCGCACTCAACAAGGAGATCGCTGCCGGTTCGGTGAAGAGCTATCCCCGTCACGAGATGCTCGACATCGTGATCGAAGACGGCGAGGCGAGAGGTATCATCGCACGCAATCTGGTGACGGGCGAATTGGAGCGTTTCGGCGCACACGCCGTAGTGATCGCTTCGGGCGGTTACGGCAACGTGTTCTTCCTTTCGACCAACGCGATGGCTTCGAACGGTTCGGCCGCTTTCCAGTGCTACCGCAAGGGTGCCGGCTTCGCGAATCCCTGTTTCACGCAGATCCACCCGACCTGTATTCCGGTGCACGGGGATCAGCAGTCGAAGCTGACCCTAATGTCGGAGTCGCTGCGTAACGACGGCCGTATCTGGGTTCCCAAAAAGATCGAGGATGTGAAAGCCCTCCGTTCGGGTGCCAAGAAACCTTCGGATATTGCCGAAGAGGACCGTGACTACTACCTGGAGCGCCGTTATCCGGCCTTCGGTAACCTCGTGCCGCGCGACGTGGCGTCGCGTGCCGCCAAAGAGCGTTGTGACGCGGGCTTCGGCGTGAACGAAACGGGGTTGGCCGTGTTCCTCGATTTCAAGACCGCGATCGAGCGTCTGGGCAAGGATGTCATCAAACAACGTTACGGCAACCTGTTCGACATGTACGAGGAGATCACCGACGTAAATCCCTACGAACAGCCGATGCAGATCTTCCCTGCCGTACACTATACGATGGGCGGTATCTGGGTCGATTACAACCTGATGACTACGATCCCGGGTCTCTACGCCATCGGTGAGGCCAACTTCTCGGATCACGGTGCCAACCGCCTGGGTGCTTCGGCGCTGATGCAGGGTCTGGCGGACGGTTATTTCGTGCTGCCTTATACGATCGGCGACTACCTGTCGCACAAGATCCAGGCTCCGAAGGTGAAGACCGATACCAAGGCCTTCGACGAGGCAGAGAAGGGTGTGAAGGATAAGATTTCGAAGTTGCTTTCCATCAACGGCAAGCAGTCGGTGGACGATATTCACAAGAAGCTGGGACACATCATGTGGGAGAACGTCGGCATGGCGCGTTCGAAGGAGTCGCTCGAGAAGGCGATCGTCGAGATCCAGGCGCTGCGCAAGGAGTTCTGGAAGGATGTGAAGGTCGTAGGCAAGGCGAACGAGTTCAACGTCGAGTTGGAGAAGGCGCTGCGTCTGGCCGATTTCCTGGAGCTGGGCGAGCTGATGGCACGCGACGCGCTGAACCGCGAGGAGTCGTGCGGCGGACATTTCCGCGTCGAGCATCAGACCGAAGAGGGCGAGGCCAAACGCGACGACGAGCACTTCGTATATGCCGCCGTGTGGGAGTACAAGGGCGAGAACGAAGCGCCGGAGCTCACGAAGGAGCCGCTGAACTTCGAGTTCGTACACCCCGCACAGCGTAACTACAAGGACTAATTCTTCTGTCGTCTAACTTTAATACACAATTTGAAACTATGAATTTCACGTTAAAGATATGGCGCCAGAAAGACGCCAAGGCAAAAGGGGCATTCGAAACCTACAAAGTCGAGAACATCTCCGCCGACACCTCGTTTCTCGAGATGCTGGATATTCTGAACAACAACCTGATCCACGAGGGCAAGGAGCCCGTGGCGTTCGACCACGACTGCCGCGAGGGTATCTGCGGTATGTGCTCGCTGCACATCGACGGCCGTGCGCACGGCCCGGGCGACGGCGCCACGACCTGCCAGATTTACATGCGCCGTTTCAAAGACGGGGCGACGATCGTCATCGAGCCCTGGCGTTCGGCGGCTTTCCCCGTAATCAAGGACCTCGTGGTGGATCGCAGTGCCTACGATAAGATTCTTCAGGCCGGCGGCTTCATCTCGGTCCGTACGAATGCCGTGCAGGATGCCAACAACATTCCCATCCCGAAGGCCGATGCCGACGTTGCGATGGATGCCGCTGCCTGCATCGGTTGCGGTGCCTGCGTAGCTGCTTGTAAGAACGGATCGGCCATGCTTTTCGTATCGGCCAAAGTAAGCCAGCTCGCACTCCTTCCGCAAGGCCGTGTCGAAGCTGCTCGCCGCGCCAAAGCCATGCTTTCGAAAATGGATGAATTGGGATTCGGTAATTGTACCAACACCGGCGCTTGCGAAGCCGAATGCCCCAAGAATGTCTCCATTGCCAATATCGCCCGCCTCAACCGCGAGTTTATAAAGGCAAAACTCAAAGACTGATTTTTGCGGATTCAGATGCTCTGTCGCATCTGTCGTTCTATATCAAAATCTCCATTCCGGTCTCGGAATGGAGATTTTTCGTATATAAAATATCACTAAAAGAACAATAATAAAACTCGGTATTTTATGATATATAAAATACCATTATTTCGGTATTGCCCGAATTAATACTTGTACGGACTTTTGCAAAGGATTTCATTAGGTAATATATTCTTTCAAATGAAGGTACAAAAGCTCTGTTTTCTATTTATATTTTTAACATTTTCAATTTCCGTTTTTTCCGAATATAAAGGGATCGTCTCGGGACGAATCGTTACTGCCGACCGTGAGGTCGTGAATTTTGCCACTGTACACCTGAAAGGTTCGGCCCGCGGAAGCGGAACCAACAAAGACGGACTCTATCACATAAAAGCCCCGGCCGGGAAATACACGCTGGTCGTTACGGCACTCGGATATAAAACCGTCGAAAAGACCGTGGAGATAACCGACGGAGAAAGAACCAAACTCAACATCGTTATAGAACCCGACATAAAATCGCTGAAAGAGGTTGCTGTAACAGGAGCGAACGGTGTGAACCGCATCAACAAGTCGGCCTATAACGCGATTGCTCTCGACGCAAAAAATCTGCACAACACGACACAAGATCTAGCCGGCTCATTGGCCAAAATCCCCGGTGTAAAAGTCAGAGAATCGGGAGGACTGGGTTCCAGTACCAGTATCACGCTTGACGGGTTCAGCGGGAAACACGTGAAAATCTTCATCGATGGCGTGCCGCAAGAAGGAGTCGGCAGCTCTTTCGGGCTGAATAATATCCCCATAAACTTTGCCGACCGCATCGAAGTATACAAAGGCGTCGTGCCCGTAGGGTTCGGAACCGATGCTCTGGGTGGAGTCATCAATATCGTTACCAACAAAAAGCGCAGAAATTGGTTTGTCGACGCATCTTATTCTTACGGCTCTTTTAACACACATAAGTCGTATGTCAATTTCGGTCAAACGTTCAAAAACGGTTTCACGTATGGAATAAACGCATTCCAAAACTACTCGGACAACGACTATCACGTCGATGCCCCGATAAAACGTTACAAAGAAGACGGGACGACCGATTTCGATACCGAAAAGACGGAACGGGTAAAACGGTTTCACGACACCTATCACAACGAAGCCGTCGTAGCCAAAATCGGAGTAGAAGATAAATACTGGGCCGACCGTCTGATGTTCGGATTCACCTACTCCAACATGTACCAAGAGATACAAACGGGTGTGAGACAAAAAACCGTATTCGGGGAGAAACACCGCAAAGGACACTCGCTGATGCCCTCGCTCGAATACAACAAACACAACCTCTTCACCAAAGGCCTCGATGTGGTACTTACCGCCAACTACAACCGCAACATCACCTACAACGTAGATACGACACGCTACGAATATAATTGGCTCGGAGAAAAAAAACTGATGAATTCCCGAGGTGAACAATCGTATCAACACACCCGCTCCAATAACGACAACTGGAACGCCACGTTGACGGTCAATTACCAAATAGCGCGCATGCACATGTTCACGTATGGAACGCATTCCACCGGAACAATACGAGCCTGCTCGCCGAAGAGGAAGCTACCGACGCCATCGCCAAAGAAACCCGAAAAAACATCGCCGGACTCTCATACCGGCTGATGCCCTCGGACCGCTGGAATCTGTCGGTCTTCGGAAAATATTACCGGCAATACGTTGCCGGTCCAATGGCGACGGACGACAATGCCAGCGACTACGTGCGTACCAGCCGCACAACCGACTCATGGGGATATGGTATAGCAGGAACCTATTTTATCTTATCGGGACTGCAAACCAAACTTTCCTATGAAAAAGCATACCGCTTGCCGACGATCGAAGAAATGTTCGGTGATGAAGATCTGGAAAGTGGAAATATCTCCATTCGACCCGAAAACAGCAACAACATCAACGTCAACCTCAGCTATACCAAAACATTCGGAAAACATTCCGTTTATGTCGAAGGAGGATTTATCTACCGCAACACGCAAGACTATATACAACGTAACATTCAAGACCTGAGCGGAGGGAAAGAAAATGCCACATACATCAACTATGGCAAAGTTCTGACAAAAGGTTTCAATATATCGGCCCGCTACGGTTTCAGTAAATGGTTGAGTATAGGCGGCAATTTCACAAAGATGGACGTACGCGACAATGAAGAATACCAAATAGGCAGTATGGGCAACAGCGTAAAGAATCTCGCGTACAAGTCGAGAATGCCCAACGTCCCATACATATTCTCCGATAGCGATATAAACTTCTATTGGCACGGACTCTTCAAAAAAGGCAATGTACTCACCGTAACCTACGATAACCTGTATCTGCACAGTTTCTCTTACTACTCACAGGCTATCGGGAAAAAGAGCGACTTCGTCGTACCCAACCAGTTCTCGCACAACCTGACGGTGAGTTATAGCATACAGAAGGGCAGATACAATTTCTCTTTCGAATGCCGCAACTTGACCAACGAGAAACTGTACGACAATTTCAGCCTGCAAAAAGCCGGGCGGGCATTCTACGGGAAAGTACGTGTGTACTTTGGAAAATAGACAGGAAACATACATTCTAATCCAATAAAAAAGAGACAATGAAAAAAAATTTTCTATTCGCCGGACTCTTTGCGACAGCAATGGCCGGAATGGTATTCACTTCTTGCTCGGACGACGACGGCTCAAACGGCGGAGGTAACAGCGAACTGAACTCTCTGACAGAAGTAAAACAAGGAAATTATGTAATCGCCGCAACGGTAGAGGCATCGGGAAACTCGACCAACGTATTGCTGACTGCCGATAGACTGGACGACCCGAATTACAAGGTATCGGCCGACGCACAAGGTCTCGTAAACGAAGGTGCTACATATTGGGTATTCTATAAAGACATCAGGTTGTATGCGCTCAACTATCATCAAGGAAACTCCGGGACAACACAATCGTTTACCCTCGATGCAAATTTCGACATGAATAAGCGAGCCAAAGAGTATGAGCTCAAACGATTCACCACATACGGATTTTACGACGAATATATTATGACCACCTCGACCGGCGACGGTCCAACGGCATGGAACGACGAAAACGGATATACCCCTCAATCGTTCTTGATTTCTTACCTCGACGTAAACAATGAAAATGTCTTTTCCAATAACACCAACGACCGGGCATACCTCTCGGAAAATTTCTTGGGTAACGGAGAGTACGTAACACTGGCCGGTATCGAACAGGTAGGCAACGAAGTGTATGCCGCTGCCGTCCCGATGGGTCTAAGCCAATATGGTTGTATGCAGAAAGATGAAAACGGCAATCCCCACAAGTGGGTACGTAAAGACGGCGACTACGCCTCTTTGATCAAGACCGAGTCGGGTGGCAGCGGAAGCGGTGCATACGATAAAGACGAACTGCAATGGACACAATACCCCGACGAATGCTGGGTGGCTATCTTCGATGACAACTCGCTGACCGGTAAAAAACTCATCAAGACCGACAAAATCAGCTACGCCTGCGGACGTAACAAATCGCAATACTACCAAATGCTCTGGAAGGCCGACGACGGTTACGTTTATGTGTTCTCTCCCAGTTATGCAAAAACAATGAAAAGCGACCTTCAAAAAACCTCTTTACCGTCGGGTGCAGTACGTATCAATACCACCACGAAAGAATTCGATGAAAACTACTATTTCCCCCTCACCGACGACAGTGGGAAAGAGGCCGCATTCCTTCGCAGCTGGTTCATCACTGGTGATTATTTCCTGTTCCTGTGCTATGACAAAGAAATCACAGCATCGGATAAAACTGCGAACCGCCTTGCCATATTCAAAGGATCTACCGGAAAATTGACCTTCGTTTCGGGACTTCCATCAACCGACAAAATTTCGGGATTCGGAAACACGCCGTATATCGAGAACGGTAACGCCTATATCGCCGTTACCACAACCGACGGTTATCCCGCCATCTACAAAATCGATCCTGTATCCGCAACAGCGACCAAAGGCCTGACGGTCGTAGCCACGCAAGTAAAAGGCGTGGGCAAACTGGCCGCACAATAATACCCGATAATCCAACAATGGTATAATGTAAATTAAAAAGAGCCTCGCCGGAAATAAATATTTCTCTGGCAGGCTCTTTTACTGCAACGACTTATGAGAAAAATTTTTCGTCATATACATTTATGGCTTTCCGTCCCTTTCGGACTCATCATCACACTGATTTGCTTCTCGGGTGCGATGCTGGTATTCGAAGCGGAGATCATGAAAATCTTCCGCCATGACCTTTACTATGTAAAAGAGGTAAAAGAAGCTCCGTTACCCGCCGACAAAATCATGGAAAACGTAGCCGGAATACTTCCAGACGATGTAACGGCAACCGGACTTAATATTTTCGCCAACCCCGAAAGATCGTATCAGGTAAGTCTGTCCAAACCCCGACGTTCGTCCTTGTTCGTAGACCCGTACACCGGCGAAGTCCTCGGGAAATATGAGCGGTCTCCGTTTTTTCTCACCATGTTCAAATTGCACAGGTGGCTGCTCGACAGCATGAAACCCGGCAGTGATATATTCGTCGGTAAACTGGTTGTAGGTATAAGCACGTTGATATTCGTTTTTATCCTGATTTCAGGTATTGTCATCTGGTGGCCCCGTACACGGAAAGCTCTTGTAAACAGTCTGAAAATTTCAACCGGAAAAGGGTTGAAACGTTTTTGGTATGACCTTCATGTTGCCGGCGGTATGTACATACTCCTGTTCCTATTGGTTATGGCTCTCACGGGGCTGACCTGGTCTTTCTCTTGGTATCGGACGGGATTCTACCGACTTTTCGGTGTAGAAGTTCAACAGCGGAAATCGGGAAAGGCGTCTTCCTCTCCACATGGTAAAGAAAAGAAAAACGAACACGACGGCACAAAATCGGACGTATCATACACATATTGGCAGCAAGTATATGAAGAACTGTCCAAACAAAACGACGGGTATAAACAGATTACCGTCTCGGACGGTACAGCGACTGTCGCTTTCGGCCGTCTCGGAAATCAAAGAGCCTCCGATCGCTATACATTCGATCCCGATAACGGAACAATTACCTCGGTCGACTTATACAAGGATACCGAAAAATCGGGTAAAATACGAGGCTGGATATACTCGGTACACGTCGGAAACTGGGGCGGGACATTCACCCGCATACTCTATTTTATCGCCGCTTTGGGCGGTGCTTCTCTCCCGCTGACCGGTTACTATCTGTGGATCAAAAGATGGACTCGTAAAAAACATAAGGTTTAAAAATATGGCTTTCGAGGAATAAAGCAAATAGAGTATGTCGTTATGTCTCTTCGATATGCTCTATTTGTTTTACCATTTCGAGGTCTGAAATTTTTCGACATTTCAAGTCTAATTGTTATTCCATATACATATAGAGGCCGGGCTTTGTATCCTTAAACGGAGTGTAATCATACCGTGAAAATTTATCATTTCAGATACCTGTTATTCTGAACGCAGCGAAAGCGGAGCGAAGATTCTCCCACCAAATGGGCATTTTGTATGTCATTCTGAATAGAACAAAGCGAAATGAAGAATCTCCTACCAAGAGATGTAACGCTTACAGTAATATATCATTCTGAAAGGTTCTGCCTTGAAGAACCCAAGCGAGCATATTGTGAGGGATCTCTCACATACGTTCGAGATGACAAACGAT
>ENA-ORNP01002936-ORNP01002936.1-human-gut-metagenome-genome-assembly--contig:-NODE-2936-length-13019-cov-1.907822_pt1 | contig 13019 bp, 12 predicted proteins | sample MGYA00242119_ERZ509030 | MGnify/ENA primary metagenome ERZ509030 (study PRJEB26280, sample SAMEA2338708) | human gut metagenome | biome: human gut; feature: human-associated habitat; material: faeces... | reverse complement strand
TATTCCTATCTGAATCCAGGCGGCGTTTTCCTATTTGATTTTTTGCGTCCTGGCGAGGAAGCTGACTGTGAGCCGGTTGATATGGGTGAACTTGATGGGAAGCGTCTGCAGTTTCAGATCTATCATCCAAAGGATCAGTTTGTAACCTTGCAGGCAGATTTATTTGAAGGGGATAAGTTGATTCATACAGAGAAGATTCAGGAACATCTATATGAGCCCGAGTGGATCTTACAAGTATTAAAAGAAATCGGATATCAGGATGTGCGCTGTACTGATCAGCTATTGAAATCTGAATCAGTACATGCTGCAACCTGGTTTATTATAGCCAAAAAAGCGTGCCAATGACAAATAATTGAGTTCGGAACTATCCTCGTTGTCAAAGTTTCCCTACTCTTGATGCTGGTTGGTTTTCATAAGTCATTCTTTCCGTTCCCTGCAATTAGCAAACCCCAGTTCTTCCCGGTACTTTGCCACTGTTCTCCGGGATATCTTCGTTCCCCTTTTTGCAAATAGATCTGCCATCTGCTGATCGCTTAAAGGATGCTTTTTATCTTCTTTCTCCATCATCTTACGAAGTTCTTCTTTCACATGAAGAGAAGCAACTGCCTCTTCATCTGCATTCTGAAGTCCTTTCGGGAAAAAATAGCTAAACGGATAAGTTCCCCAGCAGCATTGCAGATATTTATTTTTGATTGCACGGCTTATCGTTGACTCATGCATCGAGAGAAGCTTCGCCGCCTCACTCATGCGGAATGGCCGCAGATACATTTCTCCTTTCTGAAAAAAATCCTGCTGTTCTTTCACAATACAGTTTACAAGATTTATCAAAGTCGAATTTCTCTTTACAATACATTTCTGAATCTGCTCGGCCTGTTCTATCTTTTTAGAAAGGTAATCCTTCACTTCTGCAGTTAGTTCTGTTTTCAGCATCTGCATGTATTCTTTGCTGATATGGAACGATGGACAGGAATAATCATTCAAAAGAATTTCAAAATAGTCTTTGAACTTTACTACAACCGCATCCGGCACAATATACTGGGTCATTTCTCCGGTAGAGTACCCCTGCGCCGGCTTTGGATTCAATGTGCAGATTCGGTCTCTTGCCAGTCTGATCCGATCCACTGGAACGTGAATAATTTTTGCAAGGGTCTGTAGCTGCTTCTTTCCCAGCAGTTCCATTCCATCCTGAATGATTGCCAATTCTACCTCACAGTCTTCATAATTCTTTTTTAACTGCAGGCATAGACATTCTTTCACATCATAGGCGCAGACTCCAACTGGTTCCAGTTCTTTCATAATATCAAGACAATTCTTCACAATCTCTTCTTTGCTTCCAAGCTGTTCTGCCATCTCCGTGACAGAAAGTTTCAAGAAACCAGACGTATCCAGATTATCTGCAATATACTCAAATACTCTATCCTCTTCTTTGCTGTAAGAATTGCTCAAAAGCTGCTGCATCAACACATCCTTCAATGTCTCTGCATTCGGGGCACTGATATTATTCAGATAATTGTCTTTGTCCTCATCTTCCTGATCATACCGATAATATGCACGGTTCTGCTCATCCAGACCGGTCAGCCACTCCAACTTCTTCAGGCGCTCTTCTTGTTTATTCTCCGGCATATGCTCATCCAGATCCATCACCGGATTTTCCATAGACTGCTCTTTGATGTAATCTGCCAGCTCCATGGAACTCATCTGCAAGATTTCCACAGACTGAATCATATTCTGCGACAGTGTCTGCTTCTGTGATTGTACAATCTCTACCCTCATGTTGATCCCCTCTTTTGTATCCACTTTACAAAAATTTCAGATAGCTTCAGTATATGGCAGAAACAGCAATTATGTCAACGAAGCATGCTTAACTTCTGTTAAATGTCTTATTATAACCTATACTTACGCCTCATACTTAATGGGAAATTCTTGTTATTTTTTCATATATATGTTATAGTTAGCGTGCCGATAACTGTTCGTATATATTGCATCCTTAATAGCATAAATAATAAGGAGTATATACGGAAATGAATTATTTAAATAACGTAACAATTTTTGCAGACGAAGAATCTCGTTGTATCTCACCAGAGAATTTAACAGGTAGCCCTGGTGGGGCCTGCCATGCATCTGGAGTTCTGGGACCAGGCCGGAAAGGAAATGGCAGTATCTGCTTACCAACAGGCGAGGAGACTACTATTGCCCACATAACAGGACCAGGTGTCATCCGTCATTTTTGGATGACTGTCCGAAACTTAAGTGAACTCGGCGGTTTTGTATTACGTGATCTTGTTTTACGAATTTATTGGGACGACTCTGAACTTCCTGCCGTTGAATCTCCCCTTGGTGATTTCTTTTGTAACGGATTTGGTGAACGCTGTGATATCGATTCTTTACCAATTGTGGTAAACCCTGTAGGTGGCATGAATTGCTATTTTGAAATGCCATTTATGAAAAGTGCACGATTTACAATAACAAACGAACATCCAAAAGACATTACTTCTTTCTTTTATACAATTAATTACGCTATTCCAAAAGAAATTGATCCTAATCGTCTTTATTTTCATGCATATTGGCGCAGAGACTGGAATACGACTCCAAAACAGGACTATGTTTTAATTGACGATATAGCAGGATATGGATACTACGTTGGCACTTATTTAGCAATTACGGCGTTATCCCGCTATTGGTGGGGTGAAGGTGAGTTTAAATTCTATATAGACTCCGACAAGGAATATCCCTCTATTTCTTCAACTGGAACCGAAGATTATTTCGGTGGAGCCTGGGCTTTCCATCACAAACGAATTGGGGATCTTCCAACTGTAACTAATTTTTCAAAATTATTTACCGGCTATCCTTTTTACTCCCGACGTGATTCAACCAGAGACTTTTTTGAGAAAGCAAAGCTCAATGATATGCATAGCTTTGGTGATGATGCACTTCCCATGCATGGTTTATATCGCTGGCATTTGCCTGATCCGATTGCATTCCATTCCGGTATCCGTGTTACTCTTCAACAAATAGGAAATGATGATATTGGTCTTTTCGAAAGATCGGATGACATCTGTTCCGTTGCCTACTGGTACCAGGACTCTCCTGACGGTGTTCGTAAGCCTTTCCCGGAAAGAAAGTTACGCCTTCCCAGATAAGCTGAATATTATAAAAACCTTGACATAATAGGAAAAGCGGACTCTGAATAGTCCGCTTTTCTTATCTCAATATATAATAAGAGAATTTCTTTAATATTTTTTTAATGCTATATTTCTTGTCTGCCCTGCCGGAATTGTGTAAATCAATTCTCGCACTTCTTTACCAAGAAACTTCATCTCATTTTCTTGTACAGGCTGTTCATTTGGTTTCTGATAATCTGCATCGCTTCTTACAACTGGATTTACCTCAAAATCATTTTTATTAGAGATTTCTATCATATACATATCATCTGAATACTCTGTTTTAACGTCGAATTTCGCATTCCCAATTGAAAGATTTTTCCATTCAAATGATGGCATAAAACTGAGTGGCTGTACCAGTAACTCTTTTTCACAAGCTTCATACCGTATACCCATAAACTGGTCTATCATCAGATTGGTAAATACACCTGCAGACCAACCACATTTTCCGCATTTTGTCATACGAACAACTTCGCCCGTCTTTGCCCCCGTCGGATATGGCCACCACCACCATGAACCATCGAGATCCATTAATCGCTCTAATTCGGTCAGGCTTCCATTCTCTCCTGAAAATGTTTCCTTATCTACTGCACGGATAAGAAAACTCGTATATCCCGGGAAAGTTGCATCTGACTGAATTCCCCATTTGATACCACGGCTTTCTTCTCCATATGTAGGATTATAAGAAGACGCTGCAAATTTCGCATAATTTCTCAGACACGTATCATCATATTGACAAAATCCGTATACAGGCATAAGTGTGGTATCAGATTCTTCACCATCATGCATTAACAGGTTCGCCTTTGTTCCCTGCAGAATATCTGTTAAAAATCCCAATCCTTCACTAAAGAATAATCTGTCATAGTTAGATACGTCAAATGTAGTTTTATCACCTGTAATTCCAGATATACCCTCCGTATACTGTAATCCAAATGGTCCCTCTACCTGCATATGTTTTCGTATAGCTGAACCGATACGTTCCGCTGCCTTCGCATACTTTTCTGCAAGCATTGTATCCCCATATAAACCAGCTGCCATTTCTGACATTGATTTGCAGGAAAACCACAGACAAACATTAGATCCCGTGTGATACTTTCCAAGTGAGATCGCATCAGATAACCACAACGAGGAAAACAAAGAAACCTCATCTTCTGTCTCAAGGATTTGATCAATGATATTTTTCATTCTCTCCCAGTATTGAGAATTCTCTAACAATAATTTTAATGTCCCGTGACTTCGATAATACATGCCAGCCAAAATAATTGGAGCTAAAGAATTGCTCAGAGAGTGAAATACCCCGCCTTCATATTTTGTACCTTTTTTTCTTACACTATACTTCAAAAACCATTCTAATGATTTTGTAAACACAGGATCATTGGTATGATGAAGAGCCATAACAGAGTAAAACATATCTTTATTCCATGTTCTTTCTGTTGCCGGATAGGTTCCCCAGTTAGCACCTACAATCTCATCTTTTTCATTCATTCCTATTGCGCCAAGAGACTGATACAGACACCGCTCCGTCATATATCCCAAAATCGGATGTTCCGGAACTGTCAAATCTCCTTGCAGCGATTTATAGTAATTGAGTGTGGTACATATCCAGTTTAAAATTCCTTCCTGTTCAATCCGTACAGTCTCATCATAGAATCCCGGATTGTAAAATACGTAAGGAATCCACATTTTATCTTTCTCTGCCAATGTGAAGCTGACCGTATTTTCAGAAGCGTCATAATTGGTAGCTTCTCCTGCCAAACGATGTGAAATATAACGGACATCATAATGACGCTCTGTAAACAATTTCGGCAGATGTACTTTTCCTTCTACAGTATCCTGAGTTTTATTCTCCAGCATCAACCCATATAAGAGAGTATTCATCCTTTGGCCGTTTCGGTCTATAAAAGGAAGGCAAAATACCGTAGCTTCAATTCCATTTAAAACGTGCTTAGAACGCGGTATTAAATTCAATAAAAGATCAGAACTTACCTCTTCCTTATCTTCTGCAAGATCTACCTTCTGATTTCCCATAGTGATGGAAAAAGAAAAATCATTTTGTTTAGAAAATGACTTAGCCACCCATACTCCTGGAATATCGTCACATTCATAACAATTTCTGTAGCTGGTCAACTGCCGTATCGTGCCGAATTCATCCATATTACACAATAATTTATTATTAGATATATCAAATGTAAAATCCGGATCCGGCAGTTTATCTTTGTAGTAACTGATGTTATTTGTTGTACTATATTTTCCTTTCCGCACTAAAACATTGAAAAACGGATTAAGTTCCTGATTTAGCAATTCTGAAACTGAAGAAAACATAATCTGTGTCATGATTTTTGCCTCCATCCTTATTAGTTAAAAGAATCCAATTAATGCCCCAACCAGACAAACCCCAATTAAAATAAGCAGGATTTTCAGCATAGACATTTTCTTTACTTTCATCAAATAAAAGACACCAAACACAAGCGCCAGCGGAAGAATTCCAGGTGCAATCTGATCTAAAACTTCCTGTAAACTGATAACTTTTCCAAATACATCCACTTTCAATGCTGTCGAAACTGTTACAAATGAAGCCGATAATGCACCCATCATAAACATTCCTAAAATAGAACCTGCCTGAATCAAGCTTTTTACCAGGCCGCCCTTTAACACTTTTGCTATAGAGTTCTTGCCTAATTTATATCCCATGTTAAACATAAAACGTCCGATAAAGAAGTCGAATATGTTATATGCAATAATCAGAAGAGCTCCAAAAATGTTTCCCTGCATAGCAAAGGATGCACCCATTGCGTTAATAATTGCCATAAAGCATCCACCTTCGAGAGCATCTCCGATACCTGCCATTGGTCCCATCAAGCCTGTTTTAAAACTTGAAATGGTTTCTGCTGGTATGTCATTGCCATTGGCCTTTGCCTCTTCCATTGCCAGTACGCTTCCCGGAATCACTGCACCAATCATAGCCTGCGTATTAAAAAATTCCAGGTGGCGTTTTAAAGCTTCCTTGAGTTCATCTCCCGGTCCGTACAGCTTTTTAAGACATGGTGCAAATGCATTGCAAAAGCCAAGGGCCTGATACCGTTCAAAGTTCAACGTCAACTCACAGCCCATCCACCAACGCAAATATACGTTGCGAATATCTTTTTTAGATAAACGTGGCATCTGTTTTTCCTGTTCTGTCTTTTCCATCATATCCATCATATTATCTTCCCCTCCTATTCTTCTGTTTTTGTCGCAAATGTAGCAAGCAGAGCAATACATACACCAAAGATCGCAGCTCCTACAACTGAAAGTTCAAAAAATTTAACCATATAAAACGCGATAATAAAGAGCGGAATATATTTGTTTTTTCCAATCACAAAAATCGTCATTGCAAATCCAAGAGCCGGAAGAACTCCACCCATAACTGTCAATCCTGTCATAATCCAAGCCGGAATAACATTTAATACCTGCTGAACTAAATCACTTCCGAAGTAACTTGCTACAAATACAACCGGAAAACGCAGGAAGAATCCAAAAATCAAAGAATATATCGTCGCGCAACGCCATATTCCTCCAATATCTCCCTGTTCAGCAAATTTGTCTGCTTTCTGGATTAGAAATGCATTACCTGTACGACGAATATTATTTAAAAACACACCAATAATTCCTACTGGAATCGCAATACTGACAGCTACTTGAGGATCTACTCCCGTCTGCAGAACAACCGGAATCGCAATCAGACCTGCAAGCATTCTGTCAGCCGGCAAATTTCCTCCGGCATTAACCATACCAATATAAATTACTTCCAGACTGGCACCCGCAATCAAACCAGTTGTCACATCTCCATATAAAAATCCAAATACCATTCCGATTACTGTCGGTGAAATGACAATTGGATAAATCGTATAACCAATAAAGCTTCCGCCAAGCCAATACCATACTGCCGCCAAGAGCGCTGTTGCAATTGTTGACATAATATTATTCTCCTTTATTCTTTAAATTTTTTAATTATTTCATCAAACTTCACTTGTGGTTCTTCTGGAATAATATGTGCAAAGATTTCCACTCCCTGTTCGTGTAATTCCATAATCTGCGCTACATCTGTTTCATCCAGGGATACTGCTGAAATGATCTTTTTCTTTCCTGGAGACTGCGGAATTCCACCCAACTGCAGGGATTCAAAATGCAATCCTTCCTCATAAGCTTTTGTTGCCTGTGCAAGAGTTCTAAAAAGCAGCAGAATTTTGCCTTCTCCCATTTTGTCCTTTTTAAATTCTTCTGCCGCGCGCGTAGTAGAATAAATCTCGACGGACATGCCACTCGGAGCCGCCATCTGATAAATATCTACCATAAAACTATCCTTTTCCAATTCATCATCTACAATTACAATCCTGTTGCCATTCGCTATGCGCGACCATTTCACAATTACCTGACCGTGAATCAATCTGCTGTCTATACGTGTGAGTGTGATATTTGCCATTCTATATCTCTCCATTTTCATTAAATTTCTGGAATTCAGACACCAAATCAGTTGTCTTGATCCGGCTTTGCCGGCACAATTCATCCGTAAAAACGGTTCTTTCAACGTTCTGCTCTAAAAGACAACTAATTTCCATTAATAACTGAAGTGACAATCCGCTATACGCAAGCAATCCATATTTCAAAGCAATACTTAAGGCTGTTTGAAAAGTTGTGCTTCCATATAAATCACATATGAGGATTACATCTTTTTTCTGATTTACATATGCATCAACGTCCCGATAGTATTCTACTGCTTCGGTATCTTTTCTCAGTGGAAATACTTTAATAGGAATATTCGTTCCAAAATACTGTACATAATCTTCATATAAGTTTTGTCCCCAATTTCCATGACAAAGCAAAACTATATGAGAACTCATTTCTTTCATTCCTCCTTTTCCCCAAGCAGCAGCGTATTCAGTACAATGGGAATCTCATCAGGTATCACTTGATGAATGATCTGAATTTTTTCTTCTGCCAAATACTTAAGAATTTCAATTTCTTCTTCTTTTAGATAGACTCCGTTCGTAAGTTTTCTCTTGCCAATTCCTGCAGATGTGTGCCCTATATTCAACGTACCTCTTAGAATCTTACAATCAAATAAAATGCGTGCTGCCCATGGATTGGAAATTAGAACAAGGCTATCTTTGACATTTTTTTGCAAACTTTCAATTTCGTTTACTGAAAAAAATAACAAATCATATTCTCGGGATATGGACATCCTAATAATGCTCTTTTTCTGAGAATCATTGGCTGTCTCATTATCAAAAACAATAATTTTTGATAATTTTCTTCCACTTAGCCAGCGATATAGTACCTGTCCATGTACTAACCTGTCATCCCAACGCACCAATATCATTTTTCTTACCACCTTTGAATACTTTCTTTTTACAGTCCCTATTGCATCCTTTTTTCAATCTGGTTACGCCGATAACTGATCGATTACTTTTGTTGCTTCTGATGCAGCATTGACTGCTTCTTTTGCCATTTCTTTTACGTCTTTTTCCATATTTCGTGCCTCAACAGCGCCAAACACCATAGACATATTTACTCCGGTTGCGACAATCATGTTTTTCTTTTGTTTCGCAAAGGCATTAGCAACATTGCTTGGAGAACCTCCAAATAGATCTACCATGCAAAAAATGCTGTCATGCGAATCAATAAAAGGCTGTATTTCTTCCTTAAATTCTTGTAAACTCTCGTCTCTGGCCAAACCAAATGCTTTACATTCCGGTATTTCACCAAAGATCATTTCACAGCTTTTTAATAATTCTTTTCCGAAATTTCCATGTGTTACAATTAAAAGTCCTGTCATTTTTTCACCTCCCTCTTTATCTATAATAATGAGCAATTCTCATGCCAATTCTTTTGTGTGCCTTGCATTTAATTATGCCTGTCATTCATAATCGGTTTATTTTCAACAAAAAAAGAGAATCCCCACCGATCATCCATTCTGATGTTCAGACAGAATTCTCCTTTAAACAACACACTTCTTACTGTTTAAAACTTAGATTCTTTAAAAAATACTGTGTGTCATCTTTTGTGTCAAAATTTGCATTTTGTTTTTTCAAAAGTTCTAATGTGTTATTTGTGTGTCATTCCAATTTCCGGATATTCGTAAATAATAACCTCCATTATATGACAAATTTCCTGTGGATTTATCTCAAGATCATAATATTCTTCTAAAGGGCAAAAACTTTTTTTAACTATACGATAAAGATCTGTCCATTTTTTTATAAAATCTTCATAGCCATTAAACAGAAGTACCTCTCCCGTATACATACGTTCTACCATACACGCACTATGAAACATGAATTTTACAATAAAATCATCCGACGTTGATACTTTGCATTCCATGCAAATTTTTTTCAATATCGGTTCCAATATGTTATATACTTTCTCTGCATCCAGAAAATGCAGGATTTTTCGCAGATTCTTTATCAGCATTCGATCAAAATATCTCAGGTTGATATCATCATCCTCTTTTGCTTTGTACGAAGTCAGATGACTCACAATTTGATAGACTTCCTCCAGATCTTTTTTCTGCAGCAGCACAAGATTCGCAGCTTCAATAGCCACAGGTGTACTTATGGAATCTACTATTCGTACACGAAATCCACATTTTTCTTTCAATGGTTTTTCAAAAGAACAAATAGAACCCATATCTGCTAAGATTAACACGCCTGCCCCTCTGTCAATTTTTTCAATCATTCTAACTGTTTTTTCATAAACATTTTGAATGTTATCATCCAAATGCATATTGATATAATAGATTTCATCTGTTTGCAGGACTTCTTTTGCAACCTTCGCCATACTGCTTGCCGTTGAATCTCCGTGCATAATAATCAATAATGCAACTTTTTCTCTGTCCTTTCCTGATATCAAAATTTGGAACAATCCCGAAAACGTCTGGATATCTTTCTCTTCATAATACCAATTTCGTACGGAAGCTATCTCATCAAACATCTGCCATACGATCTTATCATTGAAATCTTTCGGTTCTAAATATAATCCTTTATTATTTTCTCTTCTTTTTACTTTTCCAAGATGATAAGCCAACAACTACGCGCAGTACTGTACTCTGTCTAAATTATGTTCGCATATCTTAACATACTTACTAATAAGATCCACTAACTGCCTGTCTACAAGAGTCTCCATTACAGATTTGTTACTTGAAAATGTAATTTCATCCGTTCTCGTAAGTGATAAGTATTGCTCCTTTAACTGTACAACATATTCAAGCAGTTCTGTTCTCTTCTCTTTTTCTGCCTTATCCTCTCTGTCCCCACTTTCACTTATCTGCCCTTCGCTCCCGTAAGGCAAAGGAGAAAGATATAAAAAAGAGCCAATATTCTCCATCGGATATGTAATCTCGGCCGGAAGAGAATAAAAGAAACCACGGTTAAACTTATTTGAGTACTCAAAAACATCTTCTTGTAAATGATCTGGTATATCGATCCGTTTTATGGATAAAATCTTCTGGTGGTCCGCTTCTGCTCTAAGAAAAGCATTCGCACATGTAAACTGAACGTCACTTTTTAGCTGACCGATATTTCCTGTATAGTTTCCTTTTAGAAAAATACAAAGTATTTCCCTCTCTATTTGTATTTTCTTTCCTATATCAGACGCTTCATTGCTAAAAAAACTGTTAATCAACATAAGACGTTCTTTCATGCTCTTCTGAGCCATTGAACTTAAACGAATATGCATTGGTATACGGCGCAGGAACGTATTTAACATCACTTTGGTCGGTTCTTCTGTCGTTGCGGCAATGATACGGACTTCTGCCCTCTGCGGTTTCCCTGTCTGACCGAGCTTACGATATTCATTCTTATCCATTAATGAAAAAAGCATTTCCTGTCCTTTTGCCCCGAGTCTATGAATTTCATCTAAAAACAGAATTCCTCCATCAGCTTCTCCTACTAAGCCTTCACGCTCGCCATTAGCACCTGTAAAACTTCCTTTTACATATCCAAATAATTGCGAAAGAAGGAGCTGCTCATTGTCTGCATAATCCGCACAATTAAAAGAAATGAATGGTGATTTTTCTGTCAATACTCCTTTCTCAATTGCATATTGATACATTTTTTTAGCGAAAAGAGATTTTCCTACTCCCGTTTCTCCTGTCAGCAGCGTTGCCAAGCCAAGCGGTGGATATAACACTGCTGCCTTCGCCTTCTTTACCGCATCCGCGAGAGAATCATCATAGCCTATCAGACTTTGAAAAGCAGCTTCTTTTTTTTCAGATTTTTGCACGGTTACTTTTGAGAATGACATTAATTCTTTTATGCTTCCAAATTCTCCTGCAATTTCAGCATCCGTTCCTATTAGTTCTTTTATTTCCTTCAAGGAAAAATACTGTGCCGGACGACTTTTCACTTTCACTGTCAGACCTTCTCTGACAAGTATGTTCAGCTCTCTGCTTACGTTGCTGCGATCTATATTCAATATATCTGCCAACTCTTGCGTCAGAGCACCTTTCTGCAATGTACCATACAACAAAATTTGTTCTCTAGTATGCATGCTTACCCATTCATAAATCCGATCACGCCTTGATTTTTGTCCCATTTTCATTTTCCCCTTTTTTAGGTAGCTCATAATTTTCTCAGCCACCAGCGCAATCCGTTTCCGTAAACTCCTTACTTCTAAAGCCCTGCAAAGAACAGTTCGTAGAAATCATCCTCGCCCTCCAGCATCGGGGAGTTCTCCCCGCCGCCGTTGGTACTCCGGCGCATGGCCGCATAGGCTTCTTCTCCGGCCGTGATGAGATCCATCTCATAAATCTCATAGCCCAGCTCCCGGCATTTTCTGCAGAATGCCGCAAAGGGCTGGTCTTCCTTTCGGGTTGCCAGCAGTGCTTCCTTCAGTTTCGGATCATGAAGCGCTTTCTGTTTCAGTTTGTCCAACATTTCTGCAATTGCCATATGCGTACCTCCTTATGATTCTCCTTCTGTCACAGGATATGATTTTCTTCCTTACAGAAGCGTTTTTCTTAATTCTGCACCGTCTTTTGCGCTTAAATATGCCGGTGCAATATCAAATACGGTCTTGCAGCCGGTCTGTCCCTCTTTATAGAGACGATAAGCAGCTCTTGCATAAGCTACGATCACACTGGAAGTGAACTCCGGATTGGAATCCAATTTCAGGCTGTATTCGATTACATGATTATTTTCCAGGTTCCAACCGGTCTTTCCGGAGCGGATCACAAATCCACCGTGAGGGATTCCGCTATGATCTCTCTTTAACTCTTCTTCGCTGATAAAATGAACGGTCGTATCATAATCAGAGAAGTAGTTCGGCATATTTTTAATGGTTTCTTCTACCTTTGCAGCATCAGCGCCTTCTTCCAGTACAACGAAACACTCTCTGGTATGTTTCTGTCTTGCAGTCAGCTCCGGATTCTCACCATTTCTTACTGATTTCAGTGCAGACTCCACTGGAATGGTGTACTGCTTGCCATCTTTGACACCCTCTACCCGACGGATGGCATCTGAATGTCCCTGGCTGACACCTTTTCCCCAGAAAGTATAGTCATGACCTTCCGGAAGAATCGCATTGGCATACATACGATTCAAGGAGAACATACCCGGATCCCAGCCTACAGAAATGATGCCCACATGACCGCTCTTCTTTGCCGCCTCATCTACATCATCGAAATGCTCCGGAATTCTTGCATGGGTGTCGAAACTGTCTACAACATTGAAAAATTCTGCATATTTCGGGGTCTGTACCGGAAGATCTGTCGCACTTCCGCCGCAGAGAATCATTACATCAATCTTGTCTTTCCACTGCTCCACATTTGCCACGGAACAAACGGCCGCAGTCTCTGTCAGTACAGATACCGTCTCCGGTGCCCGT
>ENA-ORNP01002930-ORNP01002930.1-human-gut-metagenome-genome-assembly--contig:-NODE-2930-length-13036-cov-39.114860_pt1 | contig 13036 bp, 7 predicted proteins | sample MGYA00242119_ERZ509030 | MGnify/ENA primary metagenome ERZ509030 (study PRJEB26280, sample SAMEA2338708) | human gut metagenome | biome: human gut; feature: human-associated habitat; material: faeces... | reverse complement strand
CCTAATGTTTTCACAACGGAATAATCCTTATTGTGACTTGCTTCATTTTAGTATGACAAATGTATAAAATAAATATGGAAATACAATGCTTATATTGAAAAAAAAAATACCTTTGAAGAAAATATTCAAAATATAATACTATGAGAACGATACTTGGATTGGATTTGGGAACCAATAGTATAGGATGGGCTGTAATAAACTCTGTAATTAAAGAACAGACCGAGAGAATTTGGATAGAAATGGCTGGCAGTAGAATAATTCCGATGGATGCTGCTATCTTGGGAGACTTTGACAAAGGGAATTCTATATCACAGACAGCTGAAAGAACCCGTTTTAGAGGGGTGCGTCGATTGAGAGAGCGACAATTACTACGCCGTGAACGGTTGCATAAAGTTTTGAAGATTCTTGGCTTCCTGCCGGAACACTATTTAAAAGGAATAGATTTTGAAAAGCATACGGGTAAATTCTTGTCAGGCAGCGAACCGAAATTGCCATGGGTAAAGGATAGATGGGGAAAATACTCTTTTTTATTTCAGACAGCGTTTAATGAAATGTTGGCGGATTTTGCAAAACACCAACCTTCATTGGTTTTTGATGGTAAAAAAATCCCTTATGACTGGACAGTTTATTATCTCCGTAAGAAAGCTTTGACAGAAATGATAAGTAAAGAAGAACTGGCATGGATTCTTTTGAACTTTAATCAGAAACGTGGTTATTATCAGCTTAGAGGAGAAGAGGAGGAAGACAATGCAGGAAAATCTGTTGAATTTTATGCATTGAAAGTCTTGTCGGTGGAAGCGACTGATGAAAAGAAAGGCCGGGATATATGGTATAATGTACATCTGGAGAATGGATGGGTATATCGTAGAAGCAGTAATGTCCCATTGGACTGGGAAGGACGGGTAAAAGAGTTTATTGTCACTACTGACTTAAATCCGGACGGTACTCCAAAGCTTGATAAGTATGGTGAGGTGAAGCGTTCTTTCAGAGCGCCTAAAGAGGATGATTGGATGTTAATAAAGAAAAGGACCGAAGCGGACATTACCGGTACTCATAAAACGATTGGGAGTTATATATATGATGCTTTGTTGCAGGAGCCACAACAAAAGATAATAGGAAAATTGGTGAAAACAGTAGAACGAAAGTTTTACAAGGAGGAACTGAACTTTATTTTGCAGAAGCAATGTGCTTTTCATGCAGAATTGCAGGATAGAGATTTATACATGAGGTGTATTGAAGCGTTGTATCCGGGTAATGAAGTGCAACGGAGAAATATAGCTAACCGGGACTTTATCTATTTGTTAATAGATGATGTCTTGTTTTATCAAAGGCCGTTGAAAACCAAAAAGTCATTGATAGCTAATTGCCCTTATGAGGAAAATGAATATGTAAACCGCAAAACAGGTGAAATCAAAACAGCTCCGTTAAAGTGTATAGCCAAGTCACATCCTCTTTTTCAGGAATTCCGTTTATGGTATTTCCTTTCCAATATTCGGGTATATCAAAAGGAAAGGGAAGTAAATGGAACTTTACATTTGGATGTGGATGTGACAACGGAGTTTTTGAAAACAGAAGATGATTATGTGGCTCTATTTGATTGGCTGAACTCTCGAAAGGAAATAGATCAGAAAGCTTTTCTGAGATATCCTGCGTTTGGACTGAAAAAGGAAATAAATAATTATCGTTGGAATTATGTCGAGGATAAGTTCTACCCATGTAATGAGACGAGACATGCGATTCTTTCCCGTTTGGAAAAGGCCGGTATTGGTATTGACTTTTTATCTGATGAAAAAGAAACAGCCTTGTGGCATATCTTATATTCTGTAAGTGACAAGCAGGAAATAGAGAAAGCATTGGCGACTTTTGCGGTTAAGAACGGATTGAATGAATCCTTTGTGGAAGTGTTCAAGAAGTTTCCTCCTTTCAAGTCTGAATATGGCGCTTATTCTGCCAAGGCGATAAAGAAGTTGTTGCCTTTGATGAGGTGCGGAAAGTATTGGGATATGTCGTTGATTGATGGTACAACCAAGGAAAGAATAGAAAGGATAATAGCAGGTGAGTGTGATGAGAGTATAGGTGCCAAGGTTAGAGAAAAGGCGATGAACTTGTCGGATATATCTTGTTTTAAGAGGCTTCCGTTGTGGTTGGCTTGTTATGTAGTGTATAATCGTCATTCCGAAGATAAAGAAATAACCAAATGGGAAACCCCTGCTGATATTGATGCTTATCTGGCTGCTTTTAAGCAACATTCACTACGAAATCCTATCGTAGAACAAGTGATAACCGAGACATTGAGAGTTGTCAGGGATATTTGGAAACAGGTTGGGAAAATTGATGAAATCCGTATTGAGTTAGGGCGCGAGATGAAAAATCCTGCGGACAAGCGAAAAAGAATGACTACTCAGATTCTGGAGAATGAAAATGCCAATTTACGTATAAAGGCATTGCTTGCTGAATTTGTGAATCCGGAATATGGGGTAGAGAATGTCCGTCCCTATTCACCAAGTCAACAAGAAATATTGCGGATTTATGAGGATGCAGTTTTAAAGGGGGAAGAACAGATTCCGGAAGATATAGATGTGATATTGAAAAAATTCAATACCAGTAAATTACCGACGAAATCAGAATTCTTGCGTTATAAATTATGGCTGGAACAGAAATATCGTTCACCTTATACCGGTGAGCTGATACCTTTGGCTAAATTATTTACTGCTGCGTATGAGATAGAACATGTTATACCTCAATCCCGCTATTTTGATGATTCATTCTCTAACAAAGTGATATGTGAATCTGCTGTGAACAAGTTGAAAGATAATCAACTGGGATATGAGTTTATCAAGAATCATCATGGACAGAAAGTGGAAGTGGGTTTTGGAAAGACAGTAGAAATCTTTTCTGTGGATAGTTACGAACGTTTTGTAAAAGAACAATATGCAAAATCGGGCATAAAAATGAAGAAATTGTTGATGGATGATATTCCCGAGCAATTTATTGAACGCCAATTAAACGATAGCCGGTATATCAGTAAGGTTGTCAAAGGACTTTTGTCGAATATCGTTCGTGAAAAGAATGATAGCGGTGAATATGAACCGGAGGCTGTTTCAAAAAACATATTAGTTTGTACAGGAAGCGTGACGGACAGGCTGAAAAAGGATTGGGGCATGAATGACGTCTGGAATAGTATTGTAAGTCCTCGTTTTGAACGTTTAAATGCTTTGACCGAAACCCAGTGTTTTGGACATTGGGAGAATAAAGACGGAAAAAAAGTTTTTCAAACAGCAGTGCCCCTTGAATATCAGAAAGGATTCAGTAAGAAGCGTATAGACCATCGGCATCATGCTATGGATGCAATAGTAATAGCTTGTGCTACACGGAATCATGTAAACTATCTGAATAATGAGTCTGCAAGCCGGAATGCGAAAATTTCCCGTTATGATTTGCAGAGACTGTTGTGTGATAAGAGTAGGGGGGATGGTAATGGTAATTATAGATGGATTATAAAGAAACCATGGACTACTTTTACGCAAGATGCAAGGGAAGCGTTGAGTGGGATAATAGTTAGCTTGAAACAGAATTTGCGTATAATAAATAAAACAACCAATATCTATCAACATTTTGATGCAAATGGGACTCGTGTTTATGAGAAACAGAAAATCGGTGATAGTTGGGCTATCCGTAAACCGATGCACAAAGATACGGTTTTTGGAGCGGTAAATTTAAGAAAGGTAAAGGTGGTACGCCTATCTGTCGCTTTGGATACTCCTTCTATGATTGTTAACAAAAGAGTAAAAAATAAGGTTCTTGAATTGTTATCATATAAGTATGATAAGAAGAAAATTGAAAAATATTTCAAAGAGAATGCTTTCTTGTGGAAAGAGCTGGATATAGCCAAAGTCGCTGTTTATTATTTTACGGAAAATACTACTGAACCTTTAGTTGCAGTACGTAAATCATTGGACTCAACTTTCAATGAGAAGAAGATAGCATCGGTGACGGATACTGGCATACAGAAAATACTCCTGAATCATCTGAAATCAAAAGAAGGAAAGGCGGAGTTGGCTTTTTCTGCAGAAGGTATAGAAGAAATGAACCGTAATCTTTTACAACTGAATGATGGTAAAGGACATCAGCCTATATATAAGGTGAGGGTGTATGAACCGCGTGGAAATAAATTTAAAGTCGGTGTACTTGGCAATAAAGGTGCCAAATGGGTGGAAGCTGCTAAAGGTACTAACTTGTTCTTTGCTATTTACATAACAGAAGATGGAAACAGAACGTATGAGACTATTCCTTTAAATTGGGTTATAGAGCGTGAGAAACAAGGGCTTGTTCCTGTACCGGACAGAAATGAAAAGGGAGATAAATTATTGTTTTGGCTGTCTCCTAATGATTTGGTATATCTGCCAACCGAAGAAGAGCGGGATTTTGGTAGGATAAATGAACCGATAGATAGGGGGAGGATTTATAAGATGGTTTCATCTTCTGGTAATCAATGCTTTTTTATACCTCAAAGTATATCAAATGCTATTATTTCCACTAAAGAATTAGGTTCTAATAATAAAGCAGAAAAATCATGGGATGGTGAAATGATAAAGAATATTTGTATTCCAGTAAAAGTTGATAGGTTAGGCCGTATTATAGAAGTTAAGTATAGAGTAAATGAATAATATAAAGTTGTTTCAAGAGAAAAAGATCCGTTCCGTATGGAACGAGGAAGAACAGCAATGGTATTTCTCTGTTGTAGATGTAGTTGGTGTATTGACTGATAGTGTGAATCCTACGGATTATCTGAAGAAGATGCGAAAACGGGATGAAGAACTGGCTACTTACCTGGGGACAACTTGTCCCCAGGTAGAAATGGTGACAGATACAGGAAAAAAACGAAAAACGTTGGCGGCAAATGTGCAGGCTTTATTCCGTATCATTCAATCTATTCCTTCTCCTAAAGCTGAACCTTTCAAGCTTTGGTTAGCACAAGTAGGTTATGAGCGTGTACAGGAAATAGAAAATCCGGAATTGGCTCAAGAGCGCATGAAAGAACTATATGAGCAAAAAGGTTATCCAAAAGATTGGATTGACAAACGTTTGAGAGGAATCGCCATTCGTCAGAATTTGACGGATGAATGGAAAGAAAGGGGAATCACGGAAAAAAGTGATTATGCCATTCTTACGGCAGAAATATCTAGAGCAACGTTTGGATTGACTCCTTCGGATTATAAAATATATAAGGGGCTGACGAAGAAAAATCAGAATCTTCGTGACCACATGTCTGATTTGGAGTTGATATTTACAATGCTTGGAGAACGTGTCACAACGGAAATTTCTCAGAAAGAAAAACCAGATACATTTACTAAAAGTAAGCAAGTAGCACAACGTGGAGGAAATGTAGCCGGAGTAGCACGTGAACAAGCTGAAAAAGAGTTGGGTAGAAGTGTTGTTTCTCCTGAAAATTTTCTGTTGGATTCTGATAAACAGAATGATACTTTAGAGCTTCCTTTTCTTGAAAATGATGAATGAATAACTTGTAAAGTCTATATGCTATGATTAAGAAAACACTTTATTTTGGGAATCCGGTCTATTTGTCTTTAAAAAATGCCCAGTTGGTGATTAAATTGCCGGAGGTGGTGAAGAACAGTGCTTTACCCGAAGGGTTCAAAAGAATGTCCGAAGTGACTAAGCCAATAGAAGATATTGGAGTAGTGGTGTTGGACAATAAGCAGATAACCATTACTTCGGGAGTATTGGAAGCATTGCTTGAGAATAATTGTGCAGTCATAACCTGCGATTCTAAAAGTATGCCGGTTGGTTTAATGCTTCCTTTGTATGGGAATACTACACAAAATGAAAGGTTTCGTCATCAACTTGGTGCGTCTCTACCATTGATGAAACAACTTTGGCAGCAAACAATAAAAGCCAAAATAGAGAATCAGACGGTAGTATTGCATGAATGTGCTGGAGAAGAAATAAAGTGTATGAAGGTGTGGGCTGCAGATGTAAAGAGTGGAGATTCTGATAATTTGGAGGCTCGTGCAGCTGCTTATTATTGGAAGAATTTGTTTAAAATAGAAGGCTTTACAAGGGATAGAGAAGGTATTCCTCCTAATAATTTGTTAAATTATGGGTATGCTATTTTGAGGGCAGTTGTTGCTCGTGCTTTGGTGACAAGTGGGCTTCTACCTACTTTGGGAATACATCATCATAATCGTTATAATGCTTATTGTCTGGCAGATGATATAATGGAACCTTATCGCCCTTATGTGGATAGGTTGGTATATGATATATTCAAGGAAGCAGAACCGAATTGTGTTGAATTGACGAGAGAATTGAAAGCGAGGTTACTGACAATTCCTACATTAGAGACTGTTATTTCGGGAAAACGTAGTCCGTTGATGGTAGCTGTTGGGCAGACTACGGCTTCTCTGTATAAATGTTTCAGTGGTGAGTTGCGTAAAATATCCTATCCAGAGATGTGATGGACCGGTTTAGTGAATATCGCATTATGTGGGTATTAGTGTTGTTTGATTTGCCTACCGAAACCAAGAAGGATAAAAAGGCGTATGCGGAATTTAGAAAAAATCTGCAAAAGGATGGATTTACGATGTTCCAGTTCTCTATATATGTTCGTCATTGTGCGAGTTGTGAGAATGCGGAGGTACATATAAAAAGAGTTAAATCTTTCTTACCGGACTATGGAAGTGTCGGAATTATGTGCATTACGGACAAGCAATTTGGAAATATAGCACTTTTTTATGGGAAAAAGACTGTGGATGTGAATACGCCTGGACAACAATTAGAATTATTCTAAAAAAATCCCGCGCAATGGCGGGATTTTTTTAGAAGCAGCATTCTTTTTTTATATTCTAATACTATGTGTAATCGTTTGAATATTAGATTGTTACTTGTAATCAGCTGTTTCCAATGGTTCAAAGATACTAAAATGAAAGCAAATCACAACACAGGACTGAAACACCTGTCTCTGGAGGAAGCTGTTTCCAATGGTTCAAAGATACTAAAATGAAAGCAAATCACAACTCTTTGTACCTGTATGGGATAACCATACAGGCTGTTTCCAATGGTTCAAAGATACTAAAATGAAAGCAAATCACAACAAGACTGACAGGTTCTTTTCGCTTCCTCGTGCTGTTTCCAATGGTTCAAAGATACTAAAATGAAAGCAAATCACAACAGGAGTTTCAGGCTGAACACGAGAAGAATAGCTGTTTCCAATGGTTCAAAGATACTAAAATGAAAGCAAATCACAACAAATGCCTTGCCGTCTTTGAAATCCCAAATGCTGTTTCCAATGGTTCAAAGATACTAAAATGAAAGCAAATCACAACTCGTTCAAAGACGTAGTGACAACAAGAAAGGCTGTTTCCAATGGTTCAAAGATACTAAAATGAAAGCAAATCACAACACATCCTTGTACATCCTCTGAAACATCCGCGCTGTTTCCAATGGTTCAAAGATACTAAAATGAAAGCAAATCACAACTCCCTATCATTAAGGCATGAGGCAGGCGGTGCTGTTTCCAATGGTTCAAAGATACTAAAATGAAAGCAAATCACAACTAATTCATCCGGTTGGTCTCCTGGACATTTGCTGTTTCCAATGGTTCAAAGATACTAAAATGAAAGCAAATCACAACAGTAACTACGAGTTTCATCAGTAAGCTTTCGCTGTTTCCAATGGTTCAAAGATACTAAAATGAAAGCAAATCACAACACACGAAGCTGTTCCGTCGAATCAAACTCCGCTGTTTCCAATGGTTCAAAGATACTAAAATGAAAGCAAATCACAACAAAATTGACGAAGTTGCCGATAAGTGCCTTGCTGTTTCCAATGGTTCAAAGATACTAAAATGAAAGCAAATCACAACAATAAGTATCTTGACCAACAGCAACAGCTTGCTGTTTCCAATGGTTCAAAGATACTAAAATGAAAGCAAATCACAACTATTGTTTTCCAATTCCGAACGATTCTCGGCTGTTTCCAATGGTTCAAAGATACTAAAATGAAAGCAAATCACAACATGCTGATAAATGGATAGACTACGGAACTGCTGTTTCCAATGGTTCAAAGATACTAAAATGAAAGCAAATCACAACCGGCTACAAATGGCTGCATTGAGCAAAGCGGCTGTTTCCAATGGTTCAAAGATACTAAAATGAAAGCAAATCACAACAATTCTCCTAAAGCTTCTATTGTTAATTTGGCTGTTTCCAATGGTTCAAAGATACTAAAATGAAAGCAAATCACAACGCGAAGGTGCTTAATTCTGAGGTAGAAAAGGCTGTTTCCAATGGTTCAAAGATACTAAAATGAAAGCAAATCACAACCACATCATTCGTAGCAATCTGAGCATATAGCTGTTTCCAATGGTTCAAAGATACTAAAATGAAAGCAAATCACAACCGTGAAGCTCAGTATAAGGAAAAGCGTAATGCTGTTTCCAATGGTTCAAAGATACTAAAATGAAAGCAAATCACAACATTTTTATGCTGTTCCTTTGCGTCTTCTTTGCTGTTTCCAATGGTTCAAAGATACTAAAATGAAAGCAAATCACAACGAATTAATGCAGATTCAACTTGGGATACGCTGTTTCCAATGGTTCAAAGATACTAAAATGAAAGCAAATCACAACAGAGTCAAATCTCTTTCCTCGAAAGGTACGGCTGTTTCCAATGGTTCAAAGATACTAAAATGAAAGCAAATCACAACAAGCCCGTGTAGATGAAATAGATATTGGCGCTGTTTCCAATGGTTCAAAGATACTAAAATGAAAGCAAATCACAACACATTTGCGCTGATGAACCCGACCAGACAAGCTGTTTCCAATGGTTCAAAGATACTAAAATGAAAGCAAATCACAACAGATAACGGTTGATTGCCTGGTTGCAAGGCGCTGTTTCCAATGGTTCAAAGATACTAAAATGAAAGCAAATCACAACCACACTAATTATTAGGAATTTACAAGGGAAGCTGTTTCCAATGGTTCAAAGATACTAAAATGAAAGCAAATCACAACTGCAATAAAATGGTTTCGTGCATGACAAACGCTGTTTCCAATGGTTCAAAGATACTAAAATGAAAGCAAATCACAACAGATTCGTAACTATTCCTTTCGCTACGATAGCTGTTTCCAATGGTTCAAAGATACTAAAATGAAAGCAAATCACAACCCCGTGATGGTGTACCTTACTAAATCTTGTGCTGTTTCCAATGGTTCAAAGATACTAAAATGAAAGCAAATCACAACGTATCAAGAAGTCCACACCGTAACGGAGCGGCTGTTTCCAATGGTTCAAAGATACTAAAATGAAAGCAAATCACAACTAGCGGACAACGCCCGACCTTGCTTGTCAGGCTGTTTCCAATGGTTCAAAGATACTAAAATGAAAGCAAATCACAACTCGTGAGCGTGCTCGTTCTCGTAGTATTGAGCTGTTTCCAATGGTTCAAAGATACTAAAATGAAAGCAAATCACAACGAACAAGGTTCTGGACTTATTCCTAATGTTGCTGTTTCCAATGGTTCAAAGATACTAAAATGAAAGCAAATCACAACAAAAATAGGACAGTGATGAGTAATGTGATTGCTGTTTCCAATGGTTCAAAGATACTAAAATGAAAGCAAATCACAACTGCCGTGAGACTGTACGATGCGGACGGCTTGCTGTTTCCAATGGTTCAAAGATAAGCAAATGAAAGCAAATCACAACGTGTGTGTGCGTGTCTGTGTGTATTTGTTTTCCAAAGATAGTGAATCTTAATAAGAATCTCTCTGATTTCGCTACTATTTGGTATCTTTACACACTTTTCTTTATACATGAGTACTGACTATAAATAAATCATATTGTGGAAATGATCCAACGCATCCGCCTCCTCCTTTCCGAAATGAACCGGGGAGTATACGAAAAAGAAACCGAAATAAACCTCTCCCTGCTGGCAGCCCTGGCAGGTGAGAGCATCCTGCTCCTGGGGCCTCCGGGAGTAGCCAAGTCAATGGTAGCCAGGCGGCTAAAGTCTGCTTTTACAGATGCCCGTGCCTTCGAATACCTGATGTCCCGATTCTCTACACCCGACGAGATATTCGGTCCCGTCAGCATCAGCCGGCTGAAAGAATCCGATAAGTACGAACGTGCCATCGACGGCTATCTGCCCACAGCCGATGTCGTGTTTCTGGACGAAATATGGAAAGCAGGCCCTGCCATACAGAACACTCTGCTAACCGTCATCAACGAGAAACTTTTCCGCAACGGCGACAAGGAACTGCATCTCCCCCTCAAACTGCTCGTAGCCGCCAGCAACGAACTGCCCGCTCAAGGCGAGGGACTAGAAGCCCTATGGGACCGTTTCCTTATCCGTATTCTCTGCACCTGCGTCAAGCAGGAAGAATCTTTCTACAAAATGCTGCTGGACGATTCTGCCGACCATCCGGAAACGACTGCTTGCGAATGGCAAATCTCCGACCGCGAGTATGCCGAATGGCAAGCTGAGATACGCCGCGTAACCTTGCCTCTCGATGTTCTTTCCTGCATCACAGCCATTCGCCACGGACTGACAAGCGTAGAGATGCAAGACTCCGACCTGCGCCGCAATGTCTACGTCAGCGACCGCCGCTGGAAGAACATCGTGAAGCTGCTCAAGACCTCCGCCTTCGTCCACGGCCGCACGGAAGTCTCCATGACCGACCTGCTTCCCGTCTACCACTGCCTATGGAGTGAGCCTGATGAGAGCGTTGCCATCCGTGACATCGTTATCCGTGCCTTATTCGTGTCCCACACAAAACAGATTGCCGGTATCGCCTCCTCGCTGAAATCCGATTTGAAAGTCAGCCGTGTGCGCGAAGCCCTCGACAAAGCCCGCCTTGCCGGCGACCGTAGGGACGATGACCTGCTGATAACGGAACATTTCTACTACCAGGTGGAGAAACATGGTACGGGCAACACCTACATCTTTATCGTGGACTACAAAAATCTGAAGGAGTATAGCACCAAAGATGCCCCCACCTTGGGTGTAATGTATGCCGACCCCCTCAATCCCAAGCGTACAATCATCCGTGCCTTTGCCGACACCAGTGCCATGAAAGAGGAAGGCACCGAACGCGTCACCCTCTACCGCGACGACAAGCATCTCTACATCAACGGTGTGTGCTTCCCCATGCGGCGTCTGCAACGGGGCGAGGAGCAACAACTCTGGCTGGGAAACCTCTCCGTCACCGACTGTGATTACGAGACGGAACTGGATACCGCCGCCACCAGCATAGACCGGCTGGTAAGAGATTTGTCCGACAACCTTTTCGTCTCCGAAGAGGATAAAAAGAGCGTAGCTCAATACGTCTCCATCGTCCGCAAGGAGATAGCCTGGGCGCGTGTGGACATGCGCAAACTGAGATATGGAGACGAATAATCCTCCAGTAACCAAGAAGAAGATGAACACCACCGCCACCCGATATGACACCGCCTTCTATGTGCAGGCACTGGACCGTTTTGTAGCCACCGGAGAGTGTGCTGAGACGGATACCGAGCCCTTGTATGCCTATCTGCTTTCTGTGATGAACGACTCCATGGTCAAGGTGCAGGTGCTGGGCGATGAGGTCTGTGCACGTATCTTTTACGACACCATGATTCAGTTCATCCAATTGAACTTGGAGAAGGAGAGGTATAACCTCCGGAAAAGCCAGTCGGAACGGACCGGGATGAAGCTCGTGCTGGAATGGTCTATGGCAAAGCGGAAAGACGGCTGGCAAGCGTTACTTCAGCAGATTTCCGACAAATACCGGGAATACGGCTTCGATTCACGCTTCTACCGCAGCCACTTCGGTGCCGAAGGAGGATATGCAGACGATGAAGTCTGGGAGAAAATGGTGGATGACTGGGAAGACGCCTTCCAACAGAAGATGCATCAGGAAAAGGAGAAAGAAATCGTTTTCCGCAAAGATGCCCTCGAGCGCAGGCTCCGTTCCAATCTGAAAGACATCCCCGAGTACATCCGCCAGAACCGGGTGGATAAGGACGAATTCTTCCAGACCTGGGGCATGATGAGCGGCTTGTGGAATACTGTCGACTTTGAGCGTATACGGAAAATCGTGCGCATCCAGCGCTCTTGCCCCGAGATAGTGAAAGTGGCCCGCAAGATGGGGCGTATGGCAGACGACGAAGGACGTGAGCAAATCCGCGTTGCCGAGGGAAACGTCTACAAAATGGAGCACTCCTCCAAATGTGACATCCTGGGCATCAGTACCGGCAACGACCTCAATACCCTGCTTCCCATTGAGCTTGCCCATTCCGCTGACAGTGAACTGGAAGATTTGTTCGTCTACAAATACCTTACTCGCAAGCTCCAGACCTTCCGTTATAAATCGGAAATCATGCAGCCTGCCCGGCGCATCGAAACCAAGCCTGCCCGTCCCAAAGGTCCGATGATTGTCTGTCTAGACACCTCGGGAAGCATGGCTGGCAAGCCGGAGAAGATTGCCCACTCCCTGCTGATAAAGCTCCTGGAGATAGCCGACCGTCAACGGCGGAACTGCTTTCTGATAGCCTTTTCCGTCTCCATTCATCCGATTGATGTAAGGAAAGAGCGGGCAAGGCTGCTCGAATTTTTCTCAAAGACAGCTTGCGGGGATACAGATGCCACCCGCATGCTGGAAGCCACGTTCCGCCTGCTCAAAGAAGGCAAGGAGTATATGAATGCCGATGTGCTTTGGGTCAGCGACTTCAAGATTCCTCATTCTTCACCTGTCTTTATGGAGGAGATTCGCCGTTGTCGGGAAGCCGGTACACACTTCTACGGTCTGCAGATTGGCATCACGGACAATGAGTGGGCACCATTCTTCGACCATATCTATCGAGTAGAATATACTCCTTCGCAACAGTATTAAAAGTTGATATTTACGCCTCCCATCACCGTGGCTTTCGGCATGGGGAAGCCTGCATTGATTTCATAGCGTTGCGCCAGCAGGTTTTCGCCCTTGACAAAGACGTCGGCAAAACTGCACAGACGGTAGTTGGCACGCAGGTTCCAGAGTACGA
>ENA-ORNP01002916-ORNP01002916.1-human-gut-metagenome-genome-assembly--contig:-NODE-2916-length-13072-cov-2.579396_pt1 | contig 13072 bp, 11 predicted proteins | sample MGYA00242119_ERZ509030 | MGnify/ENA primary metagenome ERZ509030 (study PRJEB26280, sample SAMEA2338708) | human gut metagenome | biome: human gut; feature: human-associated habitat; material: faeces... | reverse complement strand
CTTAAGCTGCCATTAAACTTGTCCGAAGGACACCCGACACTTTATAAACTTTATAAACTTTATAAACCTTACGAACTTTACAACCTCTCCCCCAAATAGGCCTCGATTACCCGGAAGGGAGCATCCTTCAACAAAACTCGTTTCTCTCGATCCAACAAATAGAATGTCGGGATCGCCCGCAAATCATAGAGGCGTTCCTTCGTGATCACTTGACCGTCATCATAAGTACACATCCATTCTTTCGGTTGTTCCGGCAACATTCGCCGCCATACTTCCAGCTCGGGATCAGGGAAAACAGATAAGAATACCAGTTTCTTCCGGTTTCCCTGTACTTTGACATTCAACAAGTTCTTCACCACCCCGGATGCCTCCACCTCGGCCTTAATGGCCCGGCAGGCATTACAATCGGGATTATTGAAGAAGAGAATCGTGTAATCCGCGTTTATGCCCGACAACTTCCCTTTCTTCCCGGAAGGTAATGTATAGGTGAAATCGGTTGCCGGATTCCCCACCCGATTCTTTAGCGCCATCTCCAGCCGAAAAGCGGGACGCATTTTATCTATCTCTCCCACCCGTTCGGAATTCACAATATATTTCAGCACGGGAATATAAAATTCCTCGTTCAACATCGGGGAATTCGGGTTATAAAGATATTTATCATACAACACCGTAAAATAAGCAAACATCAGCGTATCAGCCGAAAATGCCTTATCCAACATCCCGGAAATCTCTTTCTCGGCATCGGTATACGAGACATAAGGCAACACCTGCAAGAAGTCCACGAAAGCCTGTTCCGTGATCTCTGGCATCCGGATCAAGGAAGTATCGGCAAAATTAAACTTATCCCAGTAATGAGTCACCAAGTATTTCGCCCGTTCCCGTTGGTCGGTATAAACAGGTGGAATTTCCGGTGCTTGAAATGATTTGATTTCTGTATTTTTAGATTCCTCATTCCCTTGTTTTTTAGGGGAAGAAGAACAAGCGGAGATTACTAGCGATAAACACGCGACAGCAATCCAAACCCAAACGATCCTACTCTTACTCATAATTCAATCTTTCATTTTCCTTGACAAAGATACATTTTTATCCGAAAAACGAGGAACAAAAAAAGAACCCGGGAGTCACCCCGGATTCCATCCTAAAATTTACACGTTCACACTATAACGCGTCTACTATTTTCTTTTGCTCATTAAAAAACATCATCCGTTGGATCTCGCCACTTTGCGAAATCAGCGTAGAATGTCTCTTCAACGAATGAATCCATTTCTTCTGGTAATCACATATTTTACTGTCTCGCGAATCCATCGAGTTGATCGAGTAAACCCGCAAAAAACATATCTGGAATCCGGCCTTTTCCACGTAACTGTATGTCGCTTCAAAATTCACGTTAGAAAGATAAACCGACAAGCCGTTTCCATTGTGGAATGACCCTTTTTCAGACAATACTTCCAACTCGCGTAAAAGCTGGTGTAACTCCTTCTTCATGTCCTCCACGTCTGTTGTCGAAACCAGTCCCAATTCCGAGAAATACTTGATCTCTTTCACGAATGAACTGAAAAGATTCTCATCCAGAATAAAGCAAGTCTTCCTGACAAGCCTTACATCCTCAAGCAATTCTTTCTGAACTTTCAACAATTTTTCCGGAAGAACGATATCGGACAAGGATGCGGGAGTTCTCAAGCGTTCGTTCTGATATAACCATCTGCCAATCCGGAACTTTGACAAATGTTCGTAAGGGGCGTAAAATGTATAAGGAATCGTGTTCGACGCGGTCACTACCTCCGTCGTCGGATCCGTCTTCACATAACGAAAAAGCCTCTGGTAACGCACCAGAATCTCGTAATAGGTATCCATGGGATCCGCCAGATTAAGCACGTTCAGATCGAACATCGCCCCACTGGACATACTGTTACCGATAATCTTATCTAACGATATGCCCAATTGACCGGCGATGATCGCAACTTCACTGAACGTAAAAGCAACCTCCCCCCTTAATCTCCGGTAAATCGCCTCCTTACTCATGCACAATATATCCATGAGGACATTAGCAAGATTACCCTCTTTAGGGGTAACCTCGCGCATCGTGCTGATTAATTCATTTACCACGGCATTCTTCATAGGGGTATTATTCCTTAATCAAAAAAGTATTTACCTATAGAAAATTTAACTACTTTCTTAGCCGGAATCACCATGTTTTCCTTGCTATTCGGGTTATAACCGTTACGTTCTTTACGTTCTCTGATAGCGAAAGATCCTAATTCTAACAAGGATATTTTTTCACCTTTTTTTAACGTCTCAGCCATGGTTCCGATTACAGCGTTTACAGCCTTAGCTGCTTCTACTTTACTGGTTCCGTTTTTCTCGGCCACTTTTTCAATTAATTCTCGTTTGTTCATTGTAAATGGTTTTTAATTAATAAATAGAGTTTATTGCCACATATCACGAAACCGCGTCCGGTGATTACTCACCCGACGCGGTTCGAATTATAATTGTATTTTTGTCCCATTGATTCGCACGTTTAAAATTCATACCATACAAGTGGCATCTCGCTCACTCAACAGTACAAATATGAAGTATATTCTTCACAATTCTGTGCTACATTCAGGGTATCAACGATATACTAATTTTCTAATATCGTACTATGTTTTACATTTTAATTTATTTTGTGCAATAAACAATTCTAATCCCCGATCATCATTTCACTAATCGAAACGGAGACAAAAATACACTTTCAAAAATTGAACCAGCCTAAACACACAATCCCTCGACGATTTCCCGCTGCATTTTAAAGAATTTGATACGTTGCATTTCCCCACTTTGGGATATCAAGGTAGAAAATTTCTTCAACGAATGAATCCATTCTTTCACACTGTTAAAAACTTGCTCGTCACGCGTCGCGAAAGAGTTGATCGCGAAAACCCGAACCAAACTGATATGGTAGGCAGGAGACGCTATATAACTATAGGTAGCCTCGAAGTTTATATTAGATATATATATACATACCTCCTGTCCCGTCCTGAACGTCCCTCTCGTGGCAATCTCTTCCAGCTCATCGAGCAACTGGAGTAATTCCTTTTTCAATTTCTGAACATATTCCTGAGAGATCAAATGCACACTGGCAAAATACTTGATATCATTGATCAGGTAAATGAATAATTTACTATCCCATATATACTCCGTGTGCTGAAACTCCTGAGATTCCCGCACGAACTCCCGCTGCTTTTCCAACAATTTGTCGACGATCTCTATATCCTCGAAATGTTTCTCTATATCAATCTTTTCAAATTGATATATCCATTTAAACATCCGGAATTTAGACAAGAGTTCATATTTTAAATAAAAAGTCTGAGGAATCATATTCGAGGAAGTACAAAGCTCCGAGGCGGGGTCATGGTTCAAGTCCCGGAAAATTTTCACGTAATTATCCACGATAGAGTAATAGGTCTCCAACGGATCGGTCTGACGTATAATATTCAGATCAAATATAGCATTCGAATCCACGTTCGTCCCGGCCAGCTTATCCAGCGACACTCCCATTTTCTGGGAGATCGCGGCAGCCTCTGCCAACGTGAAGGGTACTTCCCCTCGTAATCTACGATACACGGCCTCTTTACCTAAATATAACATATCTATTAGCGTATTCGCCAAATTAGTACCATTCGGTAATTTTTCATTCATAGCTTTGATTAACTCGCTATTGTAATTATAAGTTGTCATGATTTGAGTTTTGATTAATACAACTATTTGATTTATTATACGAGTCTGTATTTATTTCTGTTGCGAAATACGAAATAAATATCTTACAAATTTAATAAAAATCTCGGAAAACAAGTCAAAATAAAAATGTAATTCCTTCATTAGAAAAGATTTACTTCTAAAATACACCTTTATGGTCACCAATCCAAACGTTTCATCAGATACTTTTGTAATAACAAAAAACAAAGTAAGCAGGGATATGATGAGGAAAGTAATAATCGTAGCAGGTCTGATTCTATTTATGGTGATAGGCAGATCTCACGGACAAGAAAAAAAGTTTTACGACGCTCCTCTAGTCGGAGTGAAAACAAATGCCATTTACTGGTTGACGACGACCATTAACGTCGGGGCAGAAATCGGGCTGGGGCGAAAAACGACGGTGGATTTACTAGGGACTTACAATCCTTGGAGTTTTGGAGATAATAAAAAAGTAAAGCATTGGCTGATACAACCGGAGTTTCGCTACTGGACCTGCGAACGCTTCAACGGCCATTTCTTCGGCATTCATACCGGGTATACATTTTATAATATAAGCGGCGTGCGTATTCCCTTCCAGGGCAAGGAGACCGCCGATCACCGCTACCAGGGCTGGGCTACCGGCCTGGGCATCTCCTACGGCTACTCGTGGATCCTGGGCAAACGCTGGAACATAGAGGCCACCATCGGATTCGGATATGCCTACTCCAATTACGACAAGTACGACTGTGCCACCTGCGGCCGCTTCAAGGGGAGTCAGGACAAGCACTACTTCGGGCCGACGAAGGCAGGCATTTCATTGATCTACATCATCAAATAACCGGACAGGACCATGAGAAACATATATCGCATTCTGCTTTTATCGGTGCTGGCGTGCAGCGCGGGAGCGGCACACGCCGAGAACGAGGTCAGCTACCTCTCCCAGATCGGGATCAGCGGCCGGGAGGTGGTCAAACAGGACCGTGAGGTACAACTCTCGATGCAGGTGGACATGAGCCGGCTCAGAATCCGGACACAGCACACGGTGGCCCTGACCCCCGTGCTCGTCTCCGAGGACGGAAGCCGCGAGGCCGCCTTCCCGCCGATCGTGATCGACGGCGGCACGCGCAACCGCGTCTACCTCCGAGCCCAACGCCTCGAGAGCGTGGAGCTCCCGCCCTACCACGACGAGTCTTCGCAGGTGATCATCCGCCGCCGCAATGGCAAGGAACAGAGCTACGACTACTGCGCAACGACCCCCTATGAACGCTGGATGCTCGACGGGCACATCGAACTGCGCGAGGAGGTCCACGGCTGCGTAAACTGCGGCGAGGGCCGCTCGGAAGAGTCCCTGCCGGGATCCGTCCTTCCCGAATTTATCCCCGACTACCGGCTTGACACGGTGGCCCCGAATACCGTTTCGCGGCGATTCTTCCCGAGCCCGAACCGGTGAAAGCCCGTGCCGAAACCCGTACCGCCCGGCTGCAATTCCGCCAGGACAGCTATACGATCCTGCCGGAGTTCAGGAACAACCGGGCCGAGCTGGACACGGTGTCGCACTCGATCCTGCTGGTGAAGAACAACCCCGACGTCACCATCACCGGCATCTACATCACCGGCTATGCCTCGCCCGAGGGTACGGTGGCCCACAACCTCAGGCTCTCCGAGAACCGTGCCCTGGCCCTGGGCGACTACATCAGCCGCCAGGACCAAATCGACCCCGAACTGCTGCACGTCACATGGAAGGGCGAGGACTGGGAGGGTCTCCGCGCAGCGCTGGACCGTTTCCCGGGCCTGCTCAAGCGCGATGAAGTGCTGCGCATCATCGACGAATGCACGGGCGACCGCGACGCATGCGAAAAGAAGCTCCAGCAGATCGAGCCCCCGACCATCTACCAGCGGCTGCTCAACGAGGTATACCCGCTGCTGCGCCGCAACGAATACCGCATCGTCTACAACGTCCGCAACTTCAACATCGAGGAGGCCCGACGCATGGTGGATGAGCGCCCCGACCTGCTGAGCCTCACGGAGATGTACAAGGTGGCCGCCTCCTACGAGAAGGGATCGGCCGACTACGACAAGGTCATGCGCACGGCCGCACGCTTCTACCCCGACTCGCCGGCCGTCGTGAACGACCGCGCCCTGGAGGCAATCGCCGCCGGGAAGCACGCCGCGGCCATGGAGCTGCTCGAACAAGCTGCCGTGACGGAGCAGCACCCGACACTGGTCAATACGCTGGGCGTGGCCTATGCCGGGGCAGGAGAGCCCCTCAAGGCGGAAAAGGCCTTCGAACGTGCGGCTGCAGCCGGTTCCAAGGAGGCCCGCCACAACCTGGAGCAGGTGCGCGGCGTAATCGACCAGCTCTGAAGAAGACAACAATCAATTAACTTTCAATAACCAAACTATCAGAATTATGAAGATCAAAACTTTAGCTCTGACTGCGCTGGCTGCGTCGATGACGTTTGCCGCCTGCGACAACGAAGACAACGGCGGTTCGCAGCCGCAGGATCTCATGCCCAAAAGCGTGACGATCACCCTTCCGAACATCCAGAAGAGCACCCGTGCCACGGGCGACGCCATGCCCGGCGGTTCACAGGTCGAACTGACGAACTTCAAGGTCTTTTTCGTAAACAGCGCCAACGAGGCCGTCACCGTTCCGCAGTTCAACAACGAAGACCAGAAGGTCTTCTTCAGCAGCGAGGATGACGACTGGGGTACGGCAACCGGGAACAAGCTGACCTACCACTTCCTGCCGGCTACGACGGCCAAGGTAGTCGTTGTGGGCAACATCGGCGACGAGACGTACGACAACGTCAAGACGAAGGTCTGCGACGTGCAGAACGATGCGGACGGGGCACATCCCTCCTACCCGCTCTATGGCGAGAGCGGCCTCACCAAGGGGGCCGCAGCTGACGACGAGGGCCACAACAACGTCTACACGGCAACCGTCACGCTGGAGCCCCGCGTATCGCGCTTCGAGATCTACGGCTTCGAGTATACCGGTACGAAATACACCTCGGTCGAGCTGGACAAGATTGCCCTGAACCACTACTATACGAAGTACAACTTCGTTACGAAGGCCCCGCAAGAGGAAGGCAAATGTTTCGATGATCCGGATGCAACGACCGCATGGGACTGGATCGCCGGCCGTACCGCCCCCTGGGCTGATGCGCTGACGCTGACGCTCAATGCCGGCGAAAAGAAGTTCGTGGATGGCACGACGATCGACGATCCGGCAGAGGACGGCGAAGAGGCCAAGGGCATCATCACCTACGGTCTGGCCCACGTTGCCGACGCCCAGAACAACCCCGAGCTGCTGCTGGCCCTTATCGGCAAGAAGGACGGGGCCGAGACGCCGCTTTACCTGCGCGGCCAGTTCACCGGATCTGCGGCCGGAGCATTCGCATCGGGCAAGATCTACCGGGTACTCTATTCGTTCACGGATGCAGACTTCGACGAGCCCGAGCGCTGCGTGGAGCTGACGGTGACGGTAGCCAACTGGACGGTCGTGGCCGTTACGCCGGAATTCTAAACAGAGTGACAATCCGAGCGGGGAGGGCAGGCAATCTCCTCCCTCCCCCGCTCCCTTTTTGACGACATAACGCGATTTAAGAACAGAACCATGAAATTGACGAATATTGTTTTCTGCCTGATGCTGCTGGGCAGCGGCCTGACCTCCTGCATCCGCGAGGACCTGGACGACTGTTTCAGCACGAACAAGCTGGTGCTCAGCTACAAGGGCGACGGCGACAAGGAGATCTTCCCCGACAAGATCTGCCGTGTGGAGATGTACGTCTTCAACGCGGAGAATCAATGCGTCAATTCAAGCGTCCTGCCCGAAGACCAGGTCAAAAGCCGCACCGCCCTGCTGCCTCCGCTCGAGGCGGGCGAATACCGGATCATCTGCCTGGGAAACACCCACCACACAAAGGTAGACCGACTCGACGCGGGCGACTACGGCCAAATGCGGTTCGCAGCCGAAGACTACCTCGCCGGAAACACCGTCTCCGGCAACGACTCGCTCTACTACGCCTCCACCCCCTACACCGTGCAGAAGTTCACGGGACGCGAAGAGGACCAGGTGAAGGTCATCGAATTCGCCAGCTCCCACTACGACCTCTCGGTGGAAGTTGCCGGAGTCCCCGATATGGGGACACGCGCAGGCGCCATGCCTACGCTCGAAATCTGCGGTGTCACGCCCTCTACCGATTTTGAGAACCGCGTATCGGGCGAAGCCACCGACTATTTGCTCGAAACCGACTACGAGGCCGGCCTGCTGACGGCCCGTACCAACATAATGCGGCACGAGAACCACGAAGACGTGAACGTCCGGCTGCGCCAGTCGTCCGGCGACGAACCGCTCGCCGAGGTCAATCTGGCCGAGTTCCTCGCCGCCAACCCGATCATCGACTGCACCAAGCAGGAGGTGCTCATCCCGATCCGCATCGAATTCAAGGAGGGGCAGATCACGGTGAGCGTTCCCGAATGGTATGTCGAACAGGTAAAACCCGAATTCTAAGACCCGAGGATATGCTATTGTTGAAAAAGATACTCTCGACGGCGATCGTTGCCGCCTGTTTCGGACTGGGACAGGCCGGATGCACCCGGGACGACGATCCGGCGCCCTCCGGCAGACGCAACGTGACGATGCAACTGACCGTGAACGCACAGGCCGTCGGGGAGACCGACGGCACCCCGACAGCCGGGGAATCGGCGCTCCACTCGCTCCGCGTCTACGCCTTCGTAAAAGGGCAGCCGGCCGGATACTACGGCGTGGAGGGCGACCTGACCGCCCCGGCCACGTTCCTCATGGACCTGACGATGTACTCCGAAACGACGCAGACGGTCGATTTCTACGTCGTGGCCAATGAGGAGGCCATGTCCACGCCGGGCGGAACGCAGGGACAGCTGACCCCGAACACGACCGAGGCCCAACTCAAGGAGTTCTCGTTCACCCAGCTGAACACCGAAAACGGGCTTCCGATGAGCTGCCGGCAGCAGGTCGAGGTGAACCTGGCCGAACTTGCCGGCGACAACCCGCAGGAGGCACCCGGACACGAAGGTCACACGATGATCGCCCAGAAGGTCTCCTTCGAGTTGGAGCGCCCGGTGGGCAAGCTCGGGGTCTTCGCGGCCAAGACCGCAGGGGAGACCGGCACGCTGCAGGTCACGGGGCTCACCCTGCTCAAGGAGGGGCCGCGCTACATGAACTACCTCATGCCGCAGGACGAGGCAACCCTGAAGGAGGTCGGCGCCCGCAATGTGGACATCTCGTTGCCCGTAACGGACGACGAGGTAACCGCCGAACTGGCGGCCGACGCATCCCCCGAGGAGCGGAAGGACCCGGCCAACTACACGCCCGTGCTCGGCGCGCCGCACTACCTGTTCGAGAACCCGTGGGGCAGCACCTCGTGGGAGACGCCGGGCGATGCCGGGGGCAACATCCTCCGGATCGATTACGCATTCGACGGAACCGCCCGATCGGGGCTGGTCTACCTGCCCGCCATCGAACGGAACACCTATTACACGGTCTGCTGCCAGATGAACAACTCGGGTAAGATCACGGTCGAATACACCGTCGCCGACTGGGACGACACGGACCCGTGGGACGACATGGAGTTCAACTACCCGACCTACACCAACCCTGTGCTGCCGCTCGAAAATGAGACAATGAGTACCCCGACGGTCTATTACAACGCCGACGAAAGCTCGACTGCGGGCACCTTCTCGTGCCGCTTCCGGATGACCGCACCCTCGGGGCAGGAGTGGCTGCCTACCCTGCTCGATGCCTCGCCCGCCGACTTCGAAGTGAAGGTCTACCAAAACGGACTGCCGGTAGAGCGGCCCGTCGCCTCGGCCAACTGGTACACGATCACGGTACGTGCACTGAAGCCCGACAACGTGGGCCGGACGGTATCGCTGGGCGTCTCCTACACCCCGACCTGGGATCCGAACCAGAGCAAGCTGCTGCTGATCAACGGGACCGACAGCAACCACATCGAATGGCCCGACAGTGGCAACACGCCCGAACTGATCGTGATCACACAGGTTGATCCCACCAACATCTGATACGCGATGAAACGGATTCTATACCATACAATCGTATGCTGCGCGGCACTGTCGCTGCTGGCCGCCTGCAGCAAGGAGAACGACCTCCCGGGCAACAGCGGGACGGAGTGCAACGACATCATCCTCGATCTCTCCCCGGCATCGCAGCCGCTGAGCCGCGCAACAGCCGAAGGGGCCGAAGTGGCGGTCGATCACCTCGATGTCGTGATATTCAAGGAGGCGGACGGAGAACTGGTCTGGCATGAACGGGTGACCGGCACTCCGGACCGCCAGGGCAAGATCACGCTCTCGGCCCAGAGGAGCGGGTTCGACGCACAGGCTCCATACTGGGTCTACCTGATCGCCAACAGCACCCACACGGCCGACGAGTTCGCGACGCTGCCCGACCTGAATGCCCTGCGAGCCATGACGCAGGAGGACCGGCTGATCCACATGACCGGACTGGCCAACGTCGAGACCGCCCCGAAGACCTTCCTGATGGACGGCGTGGCCTACCCGGCCACCGAATCTGCCGAGCCCGCGGCCGCGGCCCCCGTCGTCCTCTACAACGGCAATCCGTCGGACAACACCGAACTGAAGGTGATGCTGCGACGTGCGGCCGCCAAAATCGTCGTCCGCATCAACAAAGGTTCCGACGTGCGCTTCGACAACAGCCTTTCCGGCACACAGGCCGGCTACTACCTGCGCAACCTGCCCTACTCCACCTCGCTCATCGCGGGCGTGGACGGCGCGGCCTACCTGCGGAACACGCAGCTGAACTCGTCGAGCTATTTCCAGTGGGATGCTGACCAGATTGTCGTCACGGCCTATGCCTACGCCCACGAGTGGACGAACGCCAGCGCCCTGGAGCAGGAGGTCCGCCTGGTCGTGAACATCCCGATGGTCTACACCAATTCCGAGGACCAGACCGAGACGGAGTGCCCGAACAGCTACTACCAGATTCCGGTCAGCCGCACGAAGACCCTCGAACGGAATAACTACTACGAAGTTACGGTAACGGTAAACGCCCCGGGAGCCACGGATCCCTCGGCTCCCGCGGAGCTGACCGACATCAGCTATACGGTCCGGCCGTGGGAGGAGACGACGATCGACATCGGCGGCGAGGACAGCCGGCCGATCTACCTGACCGTCAATAAGAAGGAAATGGAGATGCACAACATCGAGGAGGACAACACAACGCTCTACTTCGCCTCCTCGTCGGCCGTGGAGTGCCGGATCACGCGAGTCTACTACACCGACAAGTTCGGGCAGACGCAGCAGACGACCAACGCAGGGAGCATCGCCGGCATGGGAATCACGGCGACGCCCGATCCGGGTCTGAACGGCAACATCGACATCTACAGCCCGCTGCCGACCAACAACACGATCCGCTACATCGACCTGGAGGTGACCAACGAAGATGGCGTGACCCGCACGGTGACGATCGCACAGTACCCGCTGGAGTACATCACCAACATCCTGGGCTGGTACTCCTACCGCGACGACTTCGGCGGAACGACCTACGAACTGCTGGCCGGCCAGGACGTGGATGGAAAGACGTTCGATTCGGACACCAGAATCAGGAACTGGATCTGCGGCTGTACCTGGAACCGGAACCAGTGGAGCTACGGCAAGACCGAAACCGGCTTTTTCGGCTCGAAGGTTGCCGGAACGGTCGCTACATCCGGCACCAATGCGGGAAAGGCCCATATCTACTACTATTGGTGGAATGAAAACGGAAACTGGTTTCCGCCCTATCGTTACACATACAACGTCTCGAACGGTTCGGACGTTTGGAGCGCATATGCCAATCCCCGCATGTACCACGTACGGATCACGGCCTCGTCGGGCGAATATACGCTGGGCGTACCCCGAATCACGGACGGGAAGACCGACCCCGGTGCCGACAACGCTGAGCTCGTCTCGCCGTCGTTCATGATCGCCTCGCAGCTGGGTGCAGTTCAGTCCGTAAGCAACGTGGATATCGCTGCCAGCCACTGCGAGCAGTATGTCGAGGTATACAAGGACAAGAACGGTCAAACGGTGCACCTGCGCGACTGGCGGCTTCCGACCCGCGCCGAGTTGGAGATCATCATGAAATTCCAGAACGACTCCGAAGCCATGGACGAAGTATTGGCCGGTCAAAGTTATTGGTGTGCAAATGGATTGGTAACAAACCCAGATCCCTCACAAACCTCTTCTCAAGCTATCCGCTGCATCCGCGATGCCTATACCAACCAAACGGGCGACTGACCCCGGGTGAATCAAAACCGCAAGGACCATGATAAAAAGAGTGATACGTGCAGCAACGGCTGCACTCGGAATACTGGCCGCACTGAACGCCTGCCAGCAGGACCGGACCGCAACAGCCACACCCGACCGGGTGCCCGACGGCTATGTCGCCCTGCGCTTCGACGCCGAGATCCCGGCCATGCAGGAGGTCGTCACCCGCTCGGTGGACCCCGACGGCAACGGCGTGCAGAACATGACGCTTTTCTGCTTCGACTCCTTCGGGCTGTTCATCTCCACCGCAACGGCCGATCTCTCGGCCCAGAGCTCGGAGACGGGTACATTCAGTGCCGTGGTGCCCGAAAACACGCGGACGATCCACTTCCTGGCCAACCAGAACATGTCGGAGTTTCAGGAGGACGACTTCCGCAGCCACTCGGAAGCCGAGGTAATGTCCGTCCTCGAGGGATCGTCGGGCCGGATGATCTACTGGGCCCGATTCGCCTGCGCTCCCGACGATGACCGCAGCATCGACGAGCAGCTGGCCGCTGCCGGTGTGCCTGCTGAGCTGGTGCGGATGAGCTGCGGCCTGGAGAGCAAGGAGGACCTGATCGGCGACATCGCCCAGGCGCTGGACCAGGTGAAGTGAGATGCCCATCAAAATCCCCAACCAGCTGCCCGCCACCTCCGTTCTGACGTCGGAGAACATCTTTGTCATGACGGAGACCCGGGCCATCACCCAGGATATCCGCCCCCTGCAGATCCTGCTGCTGAACCTGATGCCCACCAAGATCGAGACCGAGACCCAGCTGGCCCGGGTGTTGGGCAACACCCCCATCCAGATCGAGCTGGAGTTGATCGCCCCCAGCGGCCACGTGTCCAAGAACACCTCCCAGGCCCACATGCTGGCCTTCTACAAATCCTTTGACGAGGTGCGGGACCGGACCTTTGACGGCCTGGTCATCACCGGCGCGCCGGTGGAGAACCTTCCCTTTGAGGAGGTGGACTACTGGCCGGAGCTGTGCGAGATCATGGAGTGGTCCAAGACGCACGTCCACTCCACCCTTCACATCTGCTGGGGCGC
>ENA-ORNP01002902-ORNP01002902.1-human-gut-metagenome-genome-assembly--contig:-NODE-2902-length-13147-cov-13.573404_pt1 | contig 13147 bp, 8 predicted proteins | sample MGYA00242119_ERZ509030 | MGnify/ENA primary metagenome ERZ509030 (study PRJEB26280, sample SAMEA2338708) | human gut metagenome | biome: human gut; feature: human-associated habitat; material: faeces... | reverse complement strand
TTGTCAGCAGCCCCCGTTTCGTGGTCTGCGTGTAGTTCCTTGTAAACTGACCTAATATGGAGTATAAAAACAAATCCTTTATACAGTTGCATTCAACACACAAAATCCTATGCCGCGATACTTTGGATATATGGAATGCGGTTGATTCCTGACGATATCGGTGCTGCTACACGCTATTTAGAGGATGCAAAAAGCACATTCGAAGAGTGCGGTATTGTTGATGCTGAGTATGTAAATTGTCTATCTGATTTGCTGCAGGCTTACCTGAAAAGCTATGGGTACACAAAAAACAAAAGTTATTTGCATAGCGCCCGTCCAATTGATAGGAAAATCATGGAGTTTTCCCGTAAACCTAAGCACTTTTGGCAATGGCATGATGAGTTGAAACGTTACTAGGCCTTTATATAGCCAAGGGCATCCTAACAAGCATCCTCAACTAATGGAATATTTAAGGGATAGTGAACGATTTAAATTTCGTGCCACAACTTCACTAACGTCCTTAAAAGGGTATTGAACTCTTTTTGGTGGAGGCGCAGTTCGTTCCTCGGATAGTTATATAGCTATAATATTTTACTTACGCTAGCGGCAAAGTGTTTCTTGGGTATGCGTAGTTTATGGCTAAGAGCTTTGATAGATTCTCCATTTTGATAGTGTTTGATAACTTCTTGTCTGAAATCTGAGGGATATTCGGTAGATATGGTCTTACCCTCTTATATGTAAAGACTATTGTAAGCTGATGATACTCGGAGTGGTGAAGTACCTCATATATTTGCAAACAGTTATCAATAGGAGAGAACGTATCGATCTTAATTTCTGTTCGTAAAAACTAACATAATAGAGGAGAATAAGCCATGGCGCAGAACGATAAAATCCAGCTATTCGAGGACAAGCGCATCCGTACCGCATGGGACGAAGAAAAAGAAGAATGGTACTTTTCTATCGTCGATGTTGTAGGTGTGCTGACGGGCAGCGTTGACCCTGCGGCATATTGGCGCAAGCTCAAGCAGCGTTTGAAAGCTGAGGGCAATGAAACCGTGACAAACTGTCACGGTTTGAAAATGACCGCCTCGGATGGGCGGAAACGTTTGACCGATGTGGCTGACACTGAACAGATCCTTCGCATCATCCAGTCTATTCCCTCGCCCAAAGCGGAACCGTTCAAGCTGTGGCTGGCACAGGTCGGCAGAGAGCGCATTGAGGAAACCATCGATCCAGAGTTGACCATTGAACGGGCGCTGGAGACATACCTCAAGAAAGGCTATACCCGCGAGTGGATCAACCAGCGGCTGCAAGCTATCCAGGTCCGCAAGGAACTGACGGATGAATGGGATGCCCGCGGTGTACAGAAAGGCGTGGAGTATGCAATACTTACCGATGAGATCTCCCGTGCATGGTCAGGGATGTCCACACGGCAATATAAGAACCTCAAGGGCCTGAAGAAAGAAAACCTCCGTGACAATATGACCACGCTGGAGCTGGTGCTGAATATGCTGGCGGAGGCGACCACCACAGAAATATCCAAGCAGAAATCTCCGGGGACATTTTCGGAGAATTTGGCTGTCGCCCGTGAGGGCGGTGAAGCTGCTGAGATTGCACGGAAGGCAGTCGAGGAGCGCACGGGTGTCCCTGTTATTACCGCCAAGAACGCTGCACAGCTCAATCAGGTTGTGACAGATTTGCTGGAAGGAGCGACTACGTCACCGGAAAAGCAAGACAAAAGGCACTGATTTACTGACCACAAAACCTGTGGACAGTCACAGTAAAAGACACCCTTTTGGGTGTCTTTTTTCTTGTCCCTCCCCCGCAAAAAGGAGACGCTTTCGCGTCTCCTTTTTTATCATCCTGCGCGGATAAAATCATCCACGTCGCTCGGTTGGTCTGTGGTGTCCGGCGGACCGTCCATAGCATCATCGTGGTCGCCGTCCGGCATATTGAAGTCGTCGTCCGCCTCGTCGCCAAAAAAGCCGTTCCAGCCGCCCAGCATCATAAAGGCGTCCTCCACCACGATCTCGTCGTGGCCCTCGATCAGCTCACGCTGGTAGTTCAGCACGGAGCCGGTAACGGTGGTCACATTGCCGTCGCTGTCCGCCATGTTGACGGTGTAGGTGGGGGCGGTGTGCATGGTGCAGACGGCGGTGGGGGCATTATCCGCCGCCACCAGGGCCGTGTAGACGCGGCTGCCGCGAACGTCCAGAGCACAGTTCTCCGACGCCAGCATACCGCTGTCGGCGCAGACGGCCACGCTGGTCAGGCCGGAGCAGGAGAAGAAGTCCTTATCGGCCAGGTCCGCGTGGATGGCGCTCATGACCTTGCGGAACACAGCGGAGCAGGGGTTGCCGCTGGCCACGATGCGCTGGTTGTGCTCATAGCCCGCCCAGACGGCGCAGCTGTAATAGGGCGTGTAGCCCACGAAGTAACGGTCCTTGTTGCTGTTGGTCGAACCGGTCTTGCCGGCGATGTGCATACCGCTGAACTGTGCCTCGTAGCCGGTACCGTTCAGGGCGGCCTCCTGCAGCAGATGGTTGATGATCGCCGCCGTGGTGTTCTTCATGGCCACGGTGGACTGGGCCTCGTTCTCCAGCACCACGTTGCCGTTAGCGTCCTCCACGCGGATGAAGGTACGGGGCTTGGTGTACACGCCCTCGTTGACGAAGGCTGCGTAGGCCGCGGACATCTCCTCGGTGGTGACGCCCTTTTCAAAGCCGCCCAGAGCCATGTTGCCCACCTGCTGAGAGTCGGTATAGGTCAGGTTCTCGAAGCCCAACTTGTCCACCAGGAAGTCGTAGGAATTGCTGACGCCGTAGGCCAGGTTCGTCCGCACGGCACAGGTATTCAGGGACTGGGCGATGGCGGTATGCAGCGCCGTCAGGCCCTGATAGCGCCAGTTGGCGTTGCGGGGCCAGACCTCGCCGTTGAGCAGCATGGGATAGTCGTCGATGACCGATGCGCCGTTGATGGTGCCGTCGTCCAGTGCCGGGGCGTAGGTGGACACGGGCTTGATGGCAGAACCACACTGCCGGGCGTTCACAGCCCAGTTCCAGCCGCGGTCCACCACCTTTTCACCGGCACCGCCGATCATAGCCACCACATAGCCGTTGGTGGGGTCCACGATGGTCAGGGCGATCTGCAGCTGATCCTCCACCTGCTCACCGGCGGCGTTCGTATAGCTGCTGGTATAGGGGATATTCTCCAGATTATAGCACACATCCTCCGCGATCTTCTGATACTTGGGATTCTGGGTGGTGTAGATCTTGTAGCCCCTGCTGTAGACCATGTTGATGGCCTGGTCGTAGGCGGAGACCTTCTTGCCCTCGCTGTTGACCTTTTCGGTGATGCCCAGCTTCTCCACCAGTGCCTCGGCCACATCGGTGATCATGGCATCGGTGAACCAGGAGTTGCTGCCCTTGATGGTGGGGGTGCTGTCATCCGCCGGGGAGGCGGTATCGTCGCTGGTATCGGTGGTATCCTCCGTGTCCGGCTCGGTGCCGGTACCGTCGCTGCCCACATACTTGCCGGAGATGGTAAAGCCGTTGGCGAACTGGATATCCTCGGCCACGGCGGCGTCATACTCTTCCTGGTCGATCTTGCCCTGAGAGAGCATCTCGCTGAGGATGGTCAGCTGGCGCTCCCGGTTGTTCTCGCGGGTCCAGGAGCTAATGAAGGGATCGTACATGGAGGGGTTGTTGGTGATGCCCATCATGCTGGCGCACTCGGCCAATGACAGCTCGGACACGTCCTTGCCAAAATACACCCGCGCCGCCGTCATCACGCCGGAGCAGCGCTGGCCGAAGTAGACCTCGTTCAGGTAGGCTTCAAGGATCTCGTCCTTCTCATAGCGCTTTTCCAGCTCCAGTGCGCGGTAGATCTCCGTGATCTTGCGCTTGACCGTCACCTGATTGTCGCCGGTGACGTTCTTCACCAACTGCTGGGTGATGGTGGAGCCGCCCTGCACGTTCTTGCCGAACAGGGTGTACAGAATGGCGCGGGTAGTACCCTTCCAGTCCACGCCGTGGTGCTTTTCAAACCGCTTGTCCTCAATGGCCACCGCTGCATCCTGAAGGTACTTGGGAATGTTCTCCAGGTCCACCCAGATGCGGTTTTCGTCCATGTACAGCGTTTGGTACATGACCCACTCCTGGGTGTCGGGGTCCTGGTAATACAGCTCGGTGGAGACCTGGGTCTCGAATTCGTCCAGATAGACCTCCACCTTGCCGCGCATGGCGCTGTTGATGTACGCCATGAAGATACCGGCGAAGATGGACGCCGTAAGCACGAACACCAGCAGCAGCGTGCCGATGATGCGTCCGGCCTTCTTCCAGCCGTTTCTCTGCTTGGGGGTCATGTTCCGCACGCGCTCCTGCGCGTCATGCTGCACGCGCCGCGCACCCTCGGCGGCACTGTGCTCTACCCGGCGCGCACCCTCCTTTGCCTCGTTTTCTATGTGCCGGGCGCTCTGCCGGATGCGTCCCCAAAAGCCGGTGGACGACGACCGTCTGCGCTTGTTCTCACTCAAGACAGGGCACCTTCCTTTCTTTATTGATGTTCCTGTGTATTCTTTTCGTTCCGGGGTCAAAATTCACATACCAATCCACTATAAGGAACATTCTACCATACTTGTCAAATGCAAAAAAGAGGATTTTTTGCAGAAATCCGCCCGTTTGGCTGCTCAATTCCCGTTATTTTCCCCCATTCCACCGATTTTCAGTCCGACAGATGGCAGAAACTGCCGAATGCTTCCACTTGCGTTTTCTCCAGCTTTCGGGTATACTATGGATATAAAGACAAAGGAGGACTCTCCCATGAGCGAGGAATTCGGCCCCAACTTCATCACCCTGACCGACGAGGACGGCAACGACATTGAACTGGAATACGTGGACGCGCTGGAGCTGGACGGCCAGACCTACATGGCGTTCTTCCCCGTGGTGGAGGATGATGCCGACGAGGAAGCCGCCGAGGAGTACGGCCTGGTGATCCTGAAGTCCGTTATGGAAAACGGCGAGGAGCTGCTGAGCACCCTGGACAGCGACGAGGAGCTGGATAAAGTCTACGACCTGTTCATGGAGCAGATATTGGCCGACGAGGACGAGTGATCTTTTGACGGGATTTTTCGTCCTGTCGATGGCGAGACGCCGCCGGCTGCGCCGGAAAATGGCTGGATTTTTCGCCAAGACGAGGCGCGGCGGTGCAGCCATACTTTGTGTATGGGTGTATGGCAAAGTGCCGCAACGAAGTATTGGCGGAAAATTGAGCGATGGGCAGCGGTTCTATTTATCCTGACATTGGTTATACGGGACGTCGGATCGGCAGATGGTTTGCAGGCCTCCCGCCTGCCGTATGCGGGCGGATGCTGGAAGCAGTAAAGTCAGCCGGAGACGACCCACCTGCGAGTTGTGCAGGTTATAACATGGCCGCTGCCTGTCGCTGAGCACAAGACCCCCATTCCGAAACGGAATGGGGGTCTTGTGCTCAGTGAGCGCGGTAAAATGTTCACAAATTCCAGGCGTTTCCCTCTTGCGAAAAGGTGCGGTATACGATATAATGACCGAGTATGTTACCAAACAAGGGCGTATTGCGTCCAAAATCGAGAGGAATGAATTTCAATGAGCGCATCAAGAGAAAAGAAGATCCGGCAGGATCTGGCGGCCCAGGGCGTCACCGACCCCAAGAAGATCCGCGAGGCGGAGGAGAAGGCCAAGGCACGCAAGAACAATATCCTGTACGGCGTGATCGCCGGCGTGTTCGTGATCGTGGCCGCGGTACTGCTGGTGTATAACTCCGGCGTGCTGCAGCGCAGCGCCACCGCCGTGACCATCAACGGTGAGAAATATACCGCCGGGCAGGTGGAGTATTTCTACGCCAACGTGAAGAGCAGTCTGGTGAAGAGCAGCTATGCCAGCTTTTACGGCATCGATACGTCCAAATCCCTGGACCAGCAGGTGGTGAGCGACACCATGAAGACCGCGCTGGGTATCGAGGACGAGGGTGATGTCACATGGGAGCAGTATGTCCGCGACACCGCGGTGAAGCAGCTGGCCATGTACGTGCTGACCGCCCAGGAGGCTGAGGCCAACGGCATGGGCGCCGATGAGCACACTCAGGAGGAGCTGGATGCCACTATGGAGGAGCTCAACGCCGCCGCCAAGCAGAACGGCTACTCCACGAAGACGTATCTGAAGCTGATCTACGGCAAGAACATGACCGTGGATACCTTCAAGGAGATGGTGCAGCTGGTGGACGTGGCCACCCATTACCAGAGCCACTACGCCGAGGAGCTGACCTACACCGTCAGCGACCTGGAGACCTACTATCAGGGCAACAAGAGCAGCTTTGACGTGGCCAGCTATGAGTCCCTGTACTTCAAGGGTACCGCCGACAGCACCAAGGACGACGACGGCAACACCGTGGAGCCCACCGATGAGGAGAACGCCGCCGCCAAGGCCAAGGCCGAGAGCGATGCCGCCGCTGTGCTGGCGCGCGTGCAGGGCGGCGAGGCGCTGGAGGATGTGGCCAAGGATTATGAGTCCGCCAGCTACACCAGCACCGATGCCGGCAGCAACAACGGCAGCGACGTGGCCAACTGGGTATTTGACAGTGCGCGCAAGGCCGGCGACAGCGCCGTTGTGACCAGCGATCCCAACTGCTATGTGGTCGTGTTCCGCAGCGTGGGCCGTCAGGAATACGCCACCAAGGACGTGCGCCACATCCTGTTCAAGGTAGACGAGAGCGCACTGGACAGCGAGGCCGAGACCTATGAGGCCGACCTGCAGGCGGCTAAGGATGCGGCCAAGGCCGCAGCCGAGGACGCGCTGGCCCAGTGGAAGGCCGGCGAGGCCACCGAGGACAGCTTCGCGGCCCTGGCCAACGAGCTCAGTGCGGATGACGGCAGCAACACCAACGGCGGTCTGTACACCAAGATCTACAAAAACCAGATGGTCACCGAGTTCAACGACTGGTGCTTCGATGCGAGCCGTCAGTCCGGCGACACCGGCATCGTATACGGCGAGAGCTCTAACTACAAGGGCTATCATGTGATATACTTTGTGGGCGACGATGTGCCCTACTGGCAGGTACAGGCCGAGAACGCTCTGCGCAACACCGACACCGAGGCCTGGCTGGACGGTCTGCTGGACAGCGCCGAGGTGGTGCAGGAGAACGGCATGAAGCACGTGGGCTGATGACCACCGCCCCTTCTTCGAGTCTATGAACGAGCGTTTTCTCAGAACAGAAATGATATTGAGCGCACCCGCTTTGGACAAACTCCGCCGCAGCCATGTGGCGGTGTTTGGTCTGGGCGGCGTGGGCAGCTACGCCGCTGAGTGCCTGGCACGCAGCGGCGTTGGCACGTTGACACTGGTGGACCAGGACACGGTATCCATATCCAACATCAACCGCCAGCTGTGCGCCCTGACCTCCACCGTGGGGCAGTACAAGGCGGAGGTCGCGGCAGCACGTGTGCGGGACATCGACCCGGACACGGTGGTATACCCGATCTGCGCCACCTATGACGCCGCCCATCGGGAGGAATTTTTCTCCCGGAAATTCGACTATATCGTGGACTGCATCGACTTGGTCAGCTGCAAGCTGGACCTGATCCAGCAGGCCCGCCTGCGGGGCATCCCCATCCTGTCGGCCCTGGGCACCGGCAACAAGCTGGAGCCTGAGCTGCTGCGGGTCACGGATATCTCCAAGACCAGCGGCTGCCCGCTGGCCCGGGTCATGCGGAAGGAGCTGCACGCCCGGGGGATCCACCACCTGAAGGTGGTGTTCAGCCCGGAGCTGCCCCACGAGACACAGCAGCTGGAAGCACCGTCACCCGGACGGCGCAGCGTTCCCGCCAGCGTGGCGTGGGTACCCTCTGTGGCCGGCCTGATGATGGGCGGCACGGTGGTGCGGGATATTATCGAAGATGGAGGTCTTGTACCATGATCTTGACAGGCGCACTGGTCAACGGCGGAGCCATTGTCGTCGGCGGCCTGTTGGGCACCTTCGGCGGCAAGCTCATGCCGGAAAAAATGCGGCAGACGGTGCTTGGCGCTACGGCGCTGGTGTCCATGGGCATCGGCATCTCCGGCGCCATCGGCAGCAGCAACCAGCTCATCCCCATACTGTCGCTGGTCATCGGCGCCGTCATCGGCGAACTGCTGCACATTGAGGACGGCGTCACCCGGGCGGGCGACTGGCTGCAAAAGAAATTCGGGAAAATGGGTCCCATCACCGACGGCTTCGTCAGCGGCTCGCTGGTGTTCGCCGTGGGCGCTATGGCGGTGATGGGTTCGCTGGACAGTGGTCTGAAGAACGACCACGGCATCCTGCTGGCCAAGTCTGTCATCGACTTTGCCGGATCCGTGGCCTTTGCCAGCTCCATGGGCATCGGGATCGTCTTTTCCGGATTGTCGGTGCTGGCGGTGGAAGGTGTGATGACGCTGCTGGCCTCCCTGCTGACAGGGGTGCTGACCGACGCGGTCATCACCGAGATCTCCGTCACCGGGTCACTGATGATCATCGGCATCACCCTGAACGTGCTGGGCGTCACCAAGCTGCGTATCCTGAACATGACGCCGGCGCTGCTGCTGCCCGTTCTGCTGTGCAAATTCATGTGAGCGCTTTAATTAAAAGGAGTACATAGCATGGCTTTTGAAGGCTATACACAGGAGACACTGGACTTTCTGTGGGGCATTCGGTTCAACAACGAACGCTCCTGGTTTCTGGCGCATAAGCAGGACTATGAGGCACATCTCCTGGCCCCCACCCGTGCGCTGGGCGAGCAGGTGTATGAAGCCCTGCACGCGGCATTCCCCAAGGAGCCGTTTCTGCTGAAGCTCTCCCGCATCTATCGGGATGCCCGACGGCTGCACGGGAATGGACCGTACAAGGACCACCTGTGGTTCTGCGTCCGCGCCGGCGGCGAGGACTGGACGGGGCGGCCCACGTTTTACTTTGAGATCGGGCCGGACTATTACAGCTACGGCATGGGCTTTTGGGCGCCGAAGGCGGCGCTGATGGAGGCGTACCGCAAGGCCGTCGACGAGCATCCCGAGGTGCTGGAAAAGCTGGTCAAAAGGTTCAATAAACAGGCACAATTCACGCTTTCAGGCCCGGAATATGCCAGGAAAAAGACTGCCCCCTCTCCCCTGCTGGCGGCGTGGTACAACAAGAAGTCTATCAATTTACAACATGACGCCGCGCCGGACGAGCGTATGTTCTCGCAGGAACTGGCACAGGATATCATTGAGGGCTTCCGGACACTGATGCCGCTGTACAAGTATTTTGACGCCCTGTGCGCCGCGGAAATGGTGTAAAAAACCGCCCTTTTTGGGGTTGACAGCGGGGAAAAAAGCGGGTAAAATACCCCATAATGAATGAGGGAGTAATTCCGCAGCGCCGGTTTTGGCGCGGCGTGGCACACCGTCATCCCGGCGCGGCAGCGCCCGATGTGTCCTGAAAGAATGAGACTCATGCACAGACATAGCCTGTCCGTGCATGAGTTTTTTGTTGTCCTTTGGTTCATTTTCTGTTTCGCTTTTTGTTCTGCTTTTTTGCTTCAAATTATAAAACCATGATATAAAGGAGTAATAGACGATGGAAAAGGAATACAACCGCAGTCCGCAGGAGGTGCTGGAGGAGCTGGGCTCCTGTCCCACCGGTCTGACAGCGGCGGAGGCGGCTGAACGTCTGGCCAAGCACGGCCCCAATAAGCTGAAGGAGGCGGAGAAGCCCTCCCTGCTGCAGCGGTTCCTGACACAGCTGAAGGATCCCATGCTGCTGATCCTGATGGCAGCGGCGGCGGTGTCCGCCGTGACCAACGCACTCAGCGGCGAGAGCTTCACCGAGGTGTTCATCATCCTGGTGGTGGTGCTGCTGAACGCGGTGCTGGGCGTGGTGCAGGAGAGCAAGGCCGAGGCGGCCATCGAGGCCCTGCAGACCATGACCGCCGCCAAGTGCAAGGTGCTGCGGGACGGCCACCAGGTGGTCATCGAGAGCAGCCAGCTGGTGCCCGGCGACGTGGTGCTGCTGGAGGCCGGCGACGCCGTGCCCGCCGACGGACGGCTGCTGGAGAGCGCCTCCATGAAGATCGAGGAGGCGGCGCTGACCGGCGAGAGCGTCCCCGTCACCAAGGCGGTGGGGCTGCTGACCGGAGATAACGTGCCCCTGGGCGACCGGAAAAATATGTGCTATATGGGCAGCACAGTGGTCTACGGCCGCGGCAAGGCAGTCATCACCGCCACCGGCATGGACACGGAGATGGGCAAGATCGCCGGTGTGCTGGCCCAGACGGAGCAGGAGCAGACACCCCTGCAGCGCAAGCTGAATGAGCTGGGCAAGACCATGAGCAAGCTGGTGCTGGGCATCTGCGTGTTCATCTTTATCTTTGACCTGGTGGTGGCCGGCGAGTTCACGCTGGACACCGTGCTGAGCACGTTTATGGTGGCCGTTTCCCTGGCGGTGGCGGCCATCCCGGAGGGACTGGCCACGGTGGTGACGGTGGTGCTGAGCATCGGCGTGACCAACATGAGCAAGCAGCACGCCGTGATCCGGCGGCTGACGGCGGTGGAGACGCTGGGCTGCACCCAGGTCATCTGCTCCGACAAGACCGGCACCCTGACACAGAACAAGATGACCGTGGTGGAGCACACCGGCCCCACGGAGCTGCTGGCCACAGCCATGGCGCTGTGCAACGACGCCGCGCTGGAGGAGAACGGCGCCATCGGCGAGCCCACCGAGGCGGCGCTGGTGAACTTTGCCGCTGCCCAGGGGCTGAAGAAGCCTGTGCTGGAGAGCCGCCAGCCCCGCTGCGGCGAGGCCCCCTTTGACTCCGGCCGGAAGATGATGTCCACCATCCACCGCACAGACAACGGCTTTATCCAGTACACCAAGGGCGCGCCGGACGAGGTGCTGCGCCGGTGCACCAGCTATACGGAAAGCGGACAGATCCTGCCCCTGACTGAGGAAAAGCGCACCGCCATTCTGGCGGAGAACAAGGCCATGGCCGACAAGGCCCTGCGGGTCCTTGCGGCGGCGGAGCGCCTGTACGACGCACTGCCCGACCGGCAGGAGCCGGAGGACCTGGAGCAGGACCTCTGCTTCATCGGTCTGGCGGGCATGATCGACCCCATCCGCCCGGAGGTCAAGGCCGCCGTGGCCGAGTGCCGCACCGCGGGCATCCGCCCTGTGATGATCACCGGCGACCACAAGGACACCGCCGTGGCCATCGGCAAGGAGCTGGGCATCATCACCGACGCCAGCCAGGCCGTTACCGGCAGCGCGCTGGACAGCCTCACCGACGAGGAGCTGGACAAGGCGGTGGAGAAGTACAGCGTCTATGCCCGGGTACAGCCGGAGCATAAGGTCCGCATTGTCAACGCCTGGCGGCGCAAGGGCGCCATCACCGCCATGACCGGCGACGGCGTCAACGACGCGCCCTCCATCAAGTCCGCGGATATCGGCGTGGGCATGGGCATCACCGGCACGGACGTGACGAAAAACGTGGCGGACATGGTGCTCAGCGACGACAACTTCGCCACCATCGTCACCGCCGTGGAGGAGGGCCGCCGGATCTATGACAACATCCGCAAGGCCATCCAGTTCCTGCTGGCCAGCAACATGAGTGAGGTGCTGGGCGTGTTCTTCGCCACGCTGCTGGGCTTCACACTGCTGAACCCGGTGCACCTGCTGTTTATCAACCTGATCACCGACTGCTTCCCCGCCCTGGCCCTTGGTCTGGAGAAGGGTGAGCCGGATACCATGACCCGCCCGCCCCGGGACAGCAAGGACGGCATCTTCGCCGGTGGCCTGGGCTTTGACATCCTGTATCAGGGCGTGCTGATCACGATCATCACCATGGCCTCCTACATCATCGGACACTGCATGGAGGTGGGCTATTTTGAGATGCCCAAGGGCGTGTCCGACGACGGTATGACCATGGCCTTCCTGACCATGAGTATGTGTGAGATCTTCCACAGCTTCAATATGCGCTCCCAGCGCAAGAGCGTGTTCTCGCTGCCCAGCCACAACAAGGTACTGTGGGGCGCGATGGTCGGCTCGCTGGCTCTGACAACACTGGTGCTGGAGGTGCCCGTCATCGCCAACGCTTTCGGCTTCACCCCCGTCAGCTGGACGGAGTACGGCATCGCCCTGGCCCTGGCGGTGCTGGTGATCCCCATTGTGGAGCTGGTGAAGTTCTTCCAGCGCAAAGCGGAGAAATAAACAAAAAGACGGCCGGCAACTGCCGGTCGTCTTTTTAGTTATGTCATTCCTTTGCTTCTGCGTCCTCTTTCTGTGCTTTGCCTTTCTGCGGCAGTTTCTTCTTTCCGCCGCCTCTGCGACGCACGATGCGGATAACGATCACGGCCGCCGCCGCGATCACCGCCAGCCATACCCAGCTGTAGGCCAGCCACACGGCGAAGTCCTCCAGCGCACTGCCCACGGCTTGCAGGCCGTTGACGAAGGACTGCCCCAGCCGTCCGCCGAAGGTGGTAACGGCCTTGTCCTGCCCGGACAGCTGATAGACCTCGCTCAGCTCCACGTTGACGGTGGCGTAATCCACCAGCGCGTCGTAGTGGCGCAGCGTGCCGGAGAGACTTTCGATCTCGTACTCCGTGTCGCTGATGGCGCTCTCAATGGTGATGATGTCCGCCATATTGTCCGCCTTCGAGAGCAGCTCCTGCAGCCGCTCGAGTTTGATCTGCGCGGTCTTGAGACGGGAGTCGGTGTCGTAGTATTCCTCGGTGATGTTCTCCGCCGAGGAGGACATATAGGTGACGTGGCAGAGCGAGCCGACCTGCTCGCAGAAGTGCTCGTACTCCGCGGCGGGCACGCGCACGGTGAATTCACCGTAGCCGCTCGAGCGATTGCTCAGACTCTTGCTCTCAAAGTAGCCGCCGCAGGACTTCACCAGCTCGGTGATGGCGGCCTCGCTCGTCGTGTAGTCCTGCGTCTGCACCTCGATGCTCGCGCGGTAGATCATCTTCGCGTCGCCCGGAGCGGTCATGCCGCCGGTGAGCGTCCGGCTGTCGTCGCCGTCCCAATAGCCGTTCTCGGCGTCGGGCGTCGGGAGCTCCGGCTCGTCGTAGGCGAAGCTCTCGTCCGTTTTGGCGTAGCTTTGGTTGGTCATCATGTAGTCGCTGCCGGCGGCGCTGTCGCGCGGCGC
>ENA-ORNP01002900-ORNP01002900.1-human-gut-metagenome-genome-assembly--contig:-NODE-2900-length-13152-cov-13.672902_pt1 | contig 13152 bp, 10 predicted proteins | sample MGYA00242119_ERZ509030 | MGnify/ENA primary metagenome ERZ509030 (study PRJEB26280, sample SAMEA2338708) | human gut metagenome | biome: human gut; feature: human-associated habitat; material: faeces... | reverse complement strand
AGAAGTTTTGCTCGTTTCGTTTTCAAATCATGCACATTTCGTTTTTGCGATTATACCCGCAAAAGTTCTACTCGCTACTGTAGTAAGCGATGCGCAGAACACGCCTACAAGGATAAGCGACGAGAGGAACATGTTCGTCTTCAAAATGAGTTGTCGGGAATAAAACGTGAAGAGATTAAAAATCCTATTCTCGATTTTATGACTCCGCGTCAGTGTGCGACATTTCTCGGCATTGGGAAATCAACAGTCTATCGTGCTTTGGCTTCCAACTCCATGTATCTTTACGACATCATTGGCACCAAACTCATCTTCGAGGGTAGATATGACGAGGCTGTGGACTGGCTTAAAAGAGTTACTCCTCGGTTCGAGCAGACACGCCATGTGTCGAAATATTTCGACAGGGACCCATTCGGCTACAAAGGCCGAAGCAAGAATGCCCCGCTGTATAAGTTGCATTTTGCTGAAAAGATGACTGATCTCGAAAAACAAATTAAGAAAGAAAAAGATCCTAATCAAAAAGCCGACCTCATGCTCACTTACGCTAATGGTATGCAAAACCCTGTCGGAGCCAGAGCGTGGCCACTTACAACTACTGGGGTGAAGCATACTATCGGGCACTCTATAGTCAACACCGCCAGTCTGGTATCCTTGCCGTTATTGCTCGGGCAGAAGAGATACGCGATAAAGTTCTCGCTCTTTATACCGACGATGAAAGAGCGGCGAAAGCATACGCATTACTTGGCAAGCACAGAACCGCTGCTACCCGTTATCCAAACACCAAAACCGCAGCCTGTCTCCGCCGCGTTTGTAATAATCTTTACGACTACACTTATCATCCCGTAATCCTGCCGCCCGCCATGAGGCCATCTAAATTATGAGTTTTTCAACTTGAGATAGACTCATGAAAAGAAAGAGTTGATTCGCAGCAGCCTTATTAAAATGGTTGATACATAATGAGGGATGTATCCTTTTGATGGAGATACGAAGACGGGTCCGGTGCAACCGACATGTACAATAGGCTAATCTGGCATCCAGTATATACCACCCGTGGTTCGGTGGGTTGCAACCCAGTTTCTCAGTTCATCAAGCGTGGCAACGCCATCTTCTATTACGGCCTGATAATACTCAACGCCGTGTATCTCTTCATCGTCCGGCGTTTCAAATTTCAATCTTAGAATGGTTTGCCGTTGTTTTTCTGTCAGTCGGGCATTAATACGCTGCGCCATAAGTTCAAAGAACCCGTCATATTGCGTTCCGGATTCTATGTGTATCATATCGAGTTGCCATTTATCGCCTTTTGCATCTTCATAGATTGCGTGCCACGCTATGCAATGTTCGTCGGTATGAAGTCCGTTTATGCACCGTATTTCCTTAATGTGCTGATTCTTGGCCAAGTCTGCAATTATGGCAAAACTGGATTCTTCGGTTATTCCTGAGGAATATACGTGAATATCAATATCAAGGTGTTTGACAAGCAGCTTCATAGCCAACGAGCCTATCACGTTGGCCCTGCAGCCGTGATTCTCCCAAAATGTCAGGAGATCAAGTCGTTTTATAACCTCATGTGCCCTTTGTTGATTTTGCAGGGCCAGCAATTCATAGTTTTGCATCTGCGGATGGATAAATCTGCAAAGATATAATATTTCCGTATTATAGCTCAGTACATTCAAATAGTTTTTTTGGGAAACCGAAACGTACATTGCGCGGTTATATAGAAAAGTTTAAACAATGAGAGATCCGGACCATGAAACGGTAAGCTTCATGGATATTCTTGGTAATGACAATACTCACAGCCGGATGGCAGAAATATATGGACGGCAGAATTCCTCCGCGTCTTCAGGCTACGGCCGTAAAGATTGATTTGCCGGACAATAGAACTAAACAAATATGAATGAAATTTCGCCCTTGGTCCCTTTGATTCTCGGTGCAATTGCGTTTGCATTGTTCCTATGCCTCTTTGTCGGAGCGTGGATAGTGGCAATGCGTAACCGGCGCATCATCCGCAGAAACTCCCGACATCAGGATACAGACAATTGTCAATCAAATTAATGCAAGCGGAAGTATTATTTGTACTGTCTGTCGCATTATGATGTGATGCAAAATAAACTTTTAAGGGTATATTTTTTTGTGTTATAGACCCGAAAAGTTATCTTTGCAGAAGTACTAATTTTATCTGTTGATTGTCTATGGAATGCTCTTATCCTCAGGTGCCTAAACCGCGATACACTATGTCGTGGCTGGGATTGCACACTCTTTTTGCTTTGCTGGCTGCATGTGTTATGGCCTTAATTGCAGCCGCTATTGATTCTTTGTCAGGTGCGCGTTTGTCAAGTGGCCTGCTGCTCCAGTCAAATGCAGCTTTGGTCAGTGATGCCACGAGTTACTGCTTTGTTGTTACCTTGCTCACTCTCATGTCGCTCATGCTTGTGGAAATAAAGTTCCGCAAGCCGGTAAATTATATTCAGTATGGGCTCGTTACCTGCGCGTTAGGGCTTTTCTTCCTGTTATTGTTGTCACTGTCCGAGCCTTTTAAATTCATTTGGGCTTATGTTATTGTATGTGTCATGACAATATCCCTTCTCGGATGGTTTGTGCATGGTATGATGCGTGCCCGAAAGGCTGTAAACATGATTGTGTTGATTCTTTTTGTGGAGTATGCTGCTGTACTTTTGCTGCTGTATATGGGCAATTTGGCATTGCTTGTAGGCAGCCTCATTCTGTTCGTGGTATTGGCTTTTGCCATGTACTTCACACTTAAGCTAAAGATGGTTGATAACGAACTTACATTGAAATAAAGAGCCATGCCTATTGCTACACCGCCTCCGGTGCCGGAGCGTTTTATTAAGAGCAATCACTCTAATATGAGTTATGGCACAAGGTTGGCATTGATATCGCTGATTGGCGTTCTGCTTATGATCGCCTCCTTCATAGTATGGGGTTTTACCTCGTCTCGTGAGGCCACAAGCACAACTACTGCACGTGAAATAGCTGAAGCATGGGGTGAAACTGTGAAAATAGATGGCGTGGAATTGGAGCGCGACTCCCTGTCATCAGCCATTGTTCCTGAATCATATCGTTGTTCTGCTGTAGTTGAGTCACAGATTCTTCATCGCAGCATCTATGAGGCACAGGTGTATAATGCTCAAATATCTTTAAGCGGCAAGATGCAGGCGATTGCCGATTCGTGTGGTGCCAGTCGTTTTGTGTTCGGTGTGTCGCCCGCCTCTGTGGTGTCAATAGACCCTTTGGTTCTCGGTGGACGCGAATATGCATGGACTCAGACCGAAAATGGGTTTGTTGCCGAAGTAAATGAGGGGGGAGACGAACCGTTCCAGATTAATCTTAAAGTCAAAGGTTCACAAGGTATCATTGTGAAGCAGTGCGGACTGAAAAACGAAATCAACATCAGTGGCAATTGTGCCAATCCTTCGTTTGGCACAGTTGATGAGTCTCTCTATGAAAAGCCGGATTATTATGGTGCAGACCCGTGTCCTCTTCCTGAGAAACGTAGTGTGACAAAAGAGCAGTTCTCGGCATCTTGGTGTGATGACAACGCCATGTCGATAGCCACCTATGCCAGTGTGACTTTTCTTTTGGGTGTTGACAGATACCAGAAAGTGGAGCGCAGTCTGAAATATGCATTCCTGATAATATTGTTCACGTTCCTGAGCGTGTTTTTTGCCGAGCGTCTCACCAAATATCCCATTCCTGTGCTCAATTATTTGCTCATAGGGCTTGCTCTTATTTTGTTTTATGTGCTGTTGTTGTCGCTGTGTGAGCATATGACATTTGGCGTGGCATATGCGATTGCCTCAGCCATGACCGCGTGCCTAATATCGTTGTATATGTGGGGGATGCTTCATTCCAAGAAAGTGGCCGGCACCATTCTGGCTATTCTTGCAGTGATGTATGCTTCATGCTATGTGCTGCTGTGTCTTAGCACTTATGCACTAATCATGGGTGCACTGATGATGTTTTGTGCGCTTGCGGTGAGCATGTACGCATCGCTTAAAATTAAGTTCTGATTTGCTCAGGTATTAAAAAAATAACAATGGAGCGCCTGAAGAACGCTCCATTGTTGTAGGATATTATTTGTCAATTATTTGATTCGAGCTTTGATAGCTGCTGTTTCAGCCTCGTAACCGGGCTTTTCAAGCAGTGCAAACATGTTGCGTTTGTAAGCTTCCACGCCGGGCTGGTTGAAGGGGTTCACTCCAAGAATATAACCGCTTATGCCGCATGCTTTTTCAAAGAAGTAGATAAGCTGGCCAAGGTACAGCTCGTTAAGATCCGGCACGGATACAATGAGGTTGGGCACATTGCCGTCCACGTGGGCAATGCGGGTGCCGAGTTCAGCCATCTTATTCACCTGATCCACGCGCTTTCCGGCTATATAGTTGAGGCCGTCAAGGTTGTCGGGATCTGATGGGATAATCACTTCATTTTTTGTGGCTCCCACGCTTATGACAGTTTCAAAGATAGTGCGTTCGCCATCCTGAATCCATTGGCCCATGGAGTGCAGGTCAGTGGAGTTGTCCACAGCTGCCGGATAGATCCCTCTGCCGTCTTTACCTTCGCTTTCGCCGTAAAGCTGTTTCCACCATTCGCCGAAGAAATGAAGTTTAGGATTGTAGTTGACCATGATTTCTATCTTTTTGCCTGCACGGTACAAAGCATTGCGAGTTACTGCGTAAACCAATGACGGGTTGGTGTTGTCAGTGGCTTGGGTTGCGGCTTCCATCTGTGCGGCTCCGCGCAGCAACGCGCGAATGTCGTATCCGGCCACAGCGATGGGTAGCAGACCTACAGGGGTGAGAACCGAGAAGCGGCCACCCACATTGTCTTCAATCACGAAAGTCTTGTAACCTTCAGTGGTGGCAAGCTGGCGCAGCGCACCGCGTTTAGCGTCTGTGATAGCCACGATGAGCTTTGATGCCTTTTCTTTGCCTACCTTGTTTTCAAGCATCTCTTTGAGCAGACGGAAAGCGATGGCAGGTTCGGTGGTTGTTCCAGATTTGGATATTACTATGATACCGAATTTCTTATCTTTAAGATAATCCATTAGCTCATACAGGTAGTCTTCACCTATGTTCTGGCCGGCAAACAACATTTTGGGAGCCTTGTTGTCACATCTGTATGCCGAGAAAGAGTCGCTGAGAGCTTCAATAACAGCTTTGGATCCGAGGTATGAGCCGCCAATACCAATGCTTACAACAACTTCACATTCTTTTTGCAGGTCGGCAGCCACGGATTCAATGTCAGCTACAAGGCTTTCCGGTGTGCGTGTGGGCAGATCCACCCAACCAAGAAAATCATTTCCTGCGCCGGTGCCTTGCTCCACTTTGTTGAGACCGTCCACACCCTGCGGCATAAGGTCCTGTATCTGTTGCTCGGATACTGTGCCTAAAGCGTTTTTGATGTCAATGCTGATTTTAGTCATGAGATATTTGGTTTTATGAGAGATTATCAAATGAAAGTTTCTGCCATAGTCTTGATGGCTACTGACGGCTTTACTCCGCGATACAATATATCGTACACGCCATCAAGAATAGGCATCGTGACCCCAAAATGGCGATTGATTTCATATATGCATTTAGTGCCGTAATAGCCCTCCGCTGTCTGTTCCATCTCCATTCGGGCGGCGTTGACCGAATAGCCTCTGCCTATCATGGAGCCGAAGTTGTGGTTGCGGCTGAATTTGGAATAGGATGTCACAAGCAGGTCGCCCAGATATACCGAATCGCATATCTGTCGCGGACGGGGATATACCGTGTCCACAAACCTCTCCATTTCGCGTATGGCGTTTGACACGAGCATGGCCTGAAAATTGTCTCCGTTTTTCAGTCCGTGCACTATGCCAGACGCTATGGAGTAAACATTTTTAAGCACTGCCGCATACTCTATTCCGTCCACATCGCTTGATGTTATGGTGTGCATGGCTTTGCCACTCAGACAGTTTGCAAACTGCTCGGCATGGAATATGTCATTGCATCCCACCGTGAGATAACTTTGGCGTCCCAATGCCACCTCTTCAGCATGACATGGTCCGCTTATAACCAGCATCCGTTCGGGCGGCACGCCATACTTACGCTCCATATAAGTGGATATGATGAGGTTGTCATCGGGAACTATGCCTTTCACTGCCGACACCACAAATTTGCCTTCAAGAGATGTGGTGAGTTTTTCCATGTGGCTCTTGAAGTAGGGTGACGGCATTACAAGAAGCAATGTGTCGGCCTGCTCCACCACATAGTTGATGTCGCTGGAAAAATCTATGCGTTCAATATCAAACTGCACATCACTAAGATATGCGGGGTTATGACGCAATCGTTTGAAATCAGCGATGCGGTCATCGCGGCGCATATACCACAATATGGTTTCGCAATTATCAAGCAGAAGTTTGGCCAAAGCTGTAGCCCAGCTTCCGCCTCCCATTACTGCCACTTTGCCAGGGAAATTCATTGTTATTATAACGTGAGTTGTTACTCCAAAGTTCAGGCCTGTGACTCTTTTGCCTCATCCTGTTTCGGTGTGGCTGACTCAATCCATGCTTTCACATCGTCGGCAGTGGGTTTTTTGAGTTCAAGCTTGTATTTCTTGTTGATTCCGCACATATCCTGTTGGAGTTTGCCGGCTGATGACACGCTGCCGAGAGCCTCCACAGTGAGTACGCCAAGCTTATGAAGCACGGGTACCCATTCCTCCGGTACTCCCACTGTGGCGAAAGCTTGTGCATTGTCGCGCTTTGCTGTTTTTTCAGGACGCATCTGCGGGAAGAACAGTACTTCCTGTATGGTGGTCTGACCGGTCATCAGCATTACAAGACGGTCCATGCCTATACCCATACCAGATGTGGGCGGCATGCCGTATTCAAGAGCGCGAATAAAGTCATGGTCAATTATCATTGCCTCGTCATCACCTTTTTCGCTCAGACGCATCTGCTCCACAAAGCGTTCGTACTGGTCAATAGGATCGTTGAGCTCCGAGTATGCATTGGCAAGTTCCTTACCGTTTACCATCAGCTCAAAACGCTCGGTGAGTTCCGGATTGTTGCGATGACGCTTGGTGAGCGGCGACATTTCAATCGGGTAATCTATGATAAACGTGGGCTGAATGTAGTTGCCTTCGCATTTCTCTCCGAATATCTCGTCAATGAGCTTACCTTTACCCATTGATTCATCCACTTCAATATCAAGTTGCTTGCATACAGCGCGCAAATCATCTTCGCCCATGCCGGTTATGTCGATTCCGGTAAACTCTTTGATGGCATCAATCATGGTGACGCGGCGATAAGGAGCCTTAAAGTTTATGATGTTTTCGCCAACCTGCACCTCGGTGGTGCCGTTCACATCCATGCATATCTTTTCAAGCATCTTTTCTGTGAAGTTCATCATCCAGTTGTAGTCCTTGTAGGCCACGTAAATCTCCATGCAGGTGAATTCCGGATTGTGTGTGCGGTCCATACCTTCATTGCGGAAGTTTTTGGAAAACTCATAGACGCCTTCAAATCCACCTACTATCAGACGCTTCAGATAAAGTTCATCAGCAATACGCAGATACAACGTAATGTCAAGTGCGTTATGGTGTGTGATGAACGGACGCGCGGAGGCTCCACCGGGTATGGACTGAAGAATGGGAGTTTCCACTTCCATGTAGCCGTGGTGATTGAAGAAAGAGCGCATGCTGTTGTAAACCTTGGTACGCTTTATGAAAATTTCTTTTACGCCATCGTTTACCACCAGATCCACATAGCGGCGGCGATAGCGCAGTTCAGGGTCGTCAAACGAATCGTAAACCACACCGTCTTTCATCTTCACTATGGGAAGAGGACGGAGTGATTTGCCCAGCACCGTTATTGAGCGGGCATGTATGGTGATTTCGCCGGTTTGGGTGCGGAACACAAAACCTTCCACCCCAATAAAATCGCCTATGTCAAGAAGCTTTTTTATGACAGAATTGTAGAAATCTTTGTTTTCGCCCGGACAGATGTCATCACGGCTCACGTAAATCTGTATGCGGCCACGGGAATCCTGCAATTCAATGAATGTGGCTTTACCCATCACGCGGCGGCTCATAATGCGCCCGGCCACGCTCACATTCTGTTCGAGAGCACCGTCAGTGAAAACACGTTTTATATCGTCGGAGTAAGCGGTTACAGGAAATTCAGCTGCCGGATAAGGTTCAATACCCAAGCGGCGCATTTCGTCAAGACTACCTCTGCGCACAATCTCTTGTTCGCTAAGTTCCAATATATTAGTTGCCATAGCTATGAAAAAGGGTTTTATTTTCTGCAAAAATAATCAAATTTATTAAAATTCACGGCATTATGAGCCTAAAAACAGGCTATCAACGGGCATACAGAGTCTGCAATCGGGAATAGTGGGTCTGTGGACTGAATGACTCAATGGCCTGCAACTGTATGGCTGCGTGGTCAGGAGCAGATTGCCATTGTTTTTTGATTGCATCGGCCAAAGCCTCGGAGCTGCCGGATGTGAATATTGTGCCATTGCAGCCTTTTATCAGTTCAGGAATACCCCCAATGGCTGCACCGACAACCGGTGTCCCGGCACAAAGTGACTCAATTACACTCAGTGGATTGTTTTCATACCATTCTGACGGTATTACCGAGAACCGTGCCTTGCTGAGTAATTCACGCACCTCATCACCGTTAAGACGCCCAAGAAATTCAATATTGGGGCAGGCGGAGTATTTGGCTCTCAGCTCTTCGCTGAGCGGACCGTTGCCGGCTATTTTGAGTTTGTAGGGTAGTGCGGCTGCTGTGGATAATAATGTGCGTACACCTTTTTCTTCCGACAATCTGCCTACATAACAATAGTATTCATCGCGTTCCTGTGATGCATCACATTTGCGGTAAGCATCAATCATTTCAGGTGCTACGAAATTGCATAGCGTAACGAGTTTGTCGGAATTGAATCCTCCCTGCTGCATCTTGGCGTTCATGAACTCACTCGGACATATGAAGCAGTCCACATTGTCTTCAAGAACTTTGCGCCTCCATTTCACTGCTTCCAGCCATGCCACTGCGCTGGCTGCAAGAGATCCTTTCATACACTTTGTGGTTAGTACGGGCAGCTTGGATGAGAAGCATTTTTCGCACACTTTCCCATTGGTGTTAAGACAGGAATATGAGGGACAAATGAGCTTGTAATCATGAAGTGTCCACACCACCTTGGCACCGGTCTTGTGTGCCATTAAAGCAAGCACGGGTGACAGATAGGAATGTATGTTGTTGAGATGTACCACATCGGGTTGGAAATCCTTGAGCAGTGAAGCAAATTTGTGCTTTATGTCACCAAGTCCCAGCATGCGTTTGAGTGCATTGATTTTGGCACCGGCACCTCCTGAAAAATCCACTTCCTCAGGCCAATAGCTATCCCATCGGCTTGGCAAGTTCTCGGGATATTGCATGGCAAATATAGCCGTTTCATGACCTTGGCGTTTGAGCAGCTCCTCAAGGTTGAGAGTGCACACGCAGTCGCCGCCACGACGGTAATAGAATTTGTTTACAATCAGAACTTTTTGTTTCATGAGTGCAAATATATGAAATATTCCCTAACTTTTTGGGCGTTTGGGAAATTATAGTTATGTTTGCAATAACATAACCAAGCTCCGTGACTAAGGAGATAAAACTATAAAACTATGCCCATACCTAAGAAAGCGCCTAAAAAGCCTAAAGCCGAGAAACTTCTGCCACTGGTGAAAAACGATCCTTATCTTATGCCGTTTGCCGCCGCTATAGCGGGGCGTCATGAAGATGCCGTGCGCAAGGAAAAAGAGCTCACATCCGAGTGCGGCTCATTGAAAGATCTTGCCAACGGTCATGAATTTTTCGGCATGCACCGCAATGCCGACGGTAGCTGGACTTTCCGTGAGTGGGCTCCAAATGCTACACGAATAGTGCTGATTGGCGATTTCTCCGACTGGAAAGCTTTGGCCCGTTATGACCTTGAGCGCAAAGATAACGGGGTGTGGGAAATCAATCTGCCCGCTGATGCCATTCATCATGGCGATTATTATAAAATGCTGGTGAGCTGGCAGGGCGGTGAGGGAGAGCGAATCCCCGCCTACGCTACCCGTGTGGTGCAGGACCCGACGACACATCTGTTTTCGGCACAAGTTTGGGAGCCGGAGCATGAATACGAATGGAAAGTTGCCGAGTTCAAGCCTGACACCAAGCCGCTGCTCATTTATGAGTGCCATATAGGCATGGCGCAGGAGCGAGAGGATGTCGGCACGTATGCTGAATTTCGTGATCTGATTCTTCCCCGCATAGCTCGCGATGGCTATAATGCTATTCAGATAATGGCTATACAGGAGCACCCTTATTATGGCTCTTTCGGTTATCATGTGAGCAATTTCTTTGCCCCGTCAAGTCGTTTTGGCACACCAGAGGATCTCAAATCACTTATCGACACTGCCCATTCTATGGGAATAGCGGTGATTATGGATATAGTCCATTCACATGCCGTGAAAAATGAGCTTGAAGGGTTGGGACGCCTTGATGGAAGCTATAACCAATATTTCTATGGTGACGGTCGCCGTGAGCATCCTGCATGGGATTCGCTTTGCTTTGATTACGGCAAGAATGAGGTGCTTCATTTCCTGTTGTCAAATTGCAAATATTGGATGGAGGAATTCCGCTTTGACGGATTCCGTTTCGACGGCGTAACATCCATGCTCTATTATAATCACGGTTTGGGACAGGCGTTTGGCAGTTATGATGATTATTACAACGGCAATCAGGATACAAATGCTATTACCTATCTCACGCTTGCCAATAAGCTTATACATTCGCTCAATCCTTACGCCATAACCATAGCCGAGGAAATGAGCGGCATGCCCGGTCTCGCCATACCGTTCAAGGACGGTGGCATAGGATTTGACTATCGCATGGCAATGGGTATCCCTGATTATTGGATCAAGACCCTTAAGGAGAAGAAAGATGAGGACTGGCATCCGACATCCATATTCTGGGAACTGACTAACAGGCGTGATGATGAAAAAACCATAAGTTATGTTGAGAGCCATGACCAGGCTCTTGTTGGCGACAAAACGGTGATATTCCGTCTTATTGACAAGGAGATGTACTGGCACATGAACAAGGACGATGACAATGGCGTGGTGGCACGAGGTATGGCATTGCACAAGATGATTCGTCTCGTTACTGCTGCTACTATTAACGGTGGTTATCTCAACTTTATGGGCAATGAGTGGGGACATCCCGAATGGATTGATTTCCCGCGTGAAGGCAACGGCTGGAGCTACAAATATGCACGACGCCTCTGGAGCCTTGTGGACAACGGATTTCTTAAATATGAATTCCTTAATAACTTTGATAACGCCATGATTCATTTAATCAGCAGCGTTTATAATTTCCAGAGTTTGCCCGTGGGCAAATTGTGGGAAAAGGATGATGATCAGGTTTTGGCTTTCAGTCGTGGGGATTTGATATTTGTATTCAACTGGCATCCGTTCAAGTCATTTGATTCTTATGGCATTTTAACGCCTCCCGGCGAATATGAGGTTGTGCTCTCCAGTGACAATCCTGATTTCGGCGGTTACGGCAATGTGGATGAGTCCGTGCATCATTTCACCATTCATGATGACCTTTATAGCCCGATAGGAGTGGAATGGCTCAAGCTCTATTTGCCCAGCAGAAGTGCAATGGTGCTTCGCCGAAAGAAGCAATCCCGACCGCGCAAATCCACTTCTGCCAAAAAGTAATTTGCGCACACACATAAAATCACAAGAGAGTGCATCTGAATTTTGATGCACTCTCTTTTTCGTTGTCTTTCATCAGACTTGGGTGGAGCTGGAGGGACTTGTTCCTTACGCTCCAAATATGCTGTTATCAAGTAGATAGACAATCTTAAATTTTCTTAGTGCCTTGGTAGTGCCTGAAAATTCAACTATGATTTTTCTGCCGCTTTACTTGTCTCCACAAGTTTCCAAGCCATAAGCAAAATTAGTCATTTTGGGTGACCTGTGCAAGTCTGAAGGTTCGTTTTAGACAATTTTATGACCGATTGTTAAACAAATCAAAGTCCGATTATCTCGGACTGAAATGAGAGGACAACCAGCCGTTTCAGACAGTTGCGACCTGAAGAATCGGGGTGCCTAGAGCATTTTCGATTGATGAGATGGTGTCAATAGTGAAATTATGGGTGCCTCTCATCCACTTGCTGATTTCAGACTCCTTCTTGCCGAGCATATTGGCAAGGTCTTTTTGTTTAAGCCCCTTTTCCTCCAATATGCTGTGAATCCTGTCCACTATGAGGAAAGACAGGTCAACGCTCCTACGGACTTCGGGCGAAACTTTAGCCCGGCGAGCCTCTATGATGCTACTTCTTTTCATCGCGGGTAAAATTTAGGTTTCCTATAATATCCTTGTCAACAATATAGAGAGTGCCGTTTGACAAGCGGGATGATATGAACCGGCTTGTATCGACAAGCATCTCCACATAATCAGACAAAGTTTCACTGTCCTGCCATGTCGCGCAGTCTTTGACGCCTCCGTTGCCGAAGATAAGTATCTTGTCTGAAAGACGGATGCAGTAAAGACGCAGATTGCTTGTTTCAATTGGTATAGCGCTTACGCCATCGCCAAACCTGCCTTCGTAACGAAAATATCTTTCCAGCGCACCGCTTTCACCAATCCTGTCGAGCCATGCGATTATGATGTCTATATCTTCGTCATAATCGCACCCTTCGGGGAATTTCTCAAAGAACCGTTCAAGCTCGGAGAGTTCTTCCTCGCCAAGATGCACGCTGTAAAAGTTTACGGCGTCATGTTCCTCAATCAGTTCTATAGAATATTTCTGTGTCATACTTAACTTATAGATTAACTATGCAAAGTTAATGACTCTTTTCCAATACAACAAATAAATTCACCTTAAAGTTAAGTGACGGGGGTGCTTTTGTTCAGAAAGCAACCAGAAAGCGGTGAGAGGCGGGGCGGTCTTGCAGTGCTGGCGGCGTTATGCCGTCGATAGTTGACGGTGGACGAGCCACTGACACCTATTGACCGCAACACGCCTATGGGCAATGCTGAACACCGATAGCCGGCATCGCCTTATGGTGTAAATACTCATTGAAAAGTGGGCCGGTCGCTCATTGAAAAATGGGCCACCC
>ENA-ORNP01002890-ORNP01002890.1-human-gut-metagenome-genome-assembly--contig:-NODE-2890-length-13177-cov-4.232358_pt1 | contig 13177 bp, 10 predicted proteins | sample MGYA00242119_ERZ509030 | MGnify/ENA primary metagenome ERZ509030 (study PRJEB26280, sample SAMEA2338708) | human gut metagenome | biome: human gut; feature: human-associated habitat; material: faeces... | reverse complement strand
ATGCGGCGGACCTCACGCCGCACGCGGCGCGCAAACTCCGCCTCCTCCTCGCGCCGAGCCTGCTCCTCGGGCGTAACCGGGTCGAATTCGTGATCGCGGTACATGGCTTCGTGTCAAAGTTTTACCGCAGCGCGGAGTTTGGCCGAACGCGAACGCGGATTGCGCTCGAGCTCTTCGGCCGAAGGGGTCACGGCCTTGCGCGTCACGAGGTCGAACGGGGCCTGCGAACGACCGAAAAAGTCCTTTTCGACCTGCCCCGAGAAGTTGCCGCTGCGCATGAAATTCTTCACCAGCCTGTCTTCGAGCGAATGGTAGGAGATAACGACCAGCCGGCCGCCGGGCTTCAGCACCCGCAGGCTCTGCTCCAGCGCCATTTTCAACGCCTCCATCTCGCCGTTGACCTCGATGCGCAGGGCCTGGAAAAGTTTGGTCAGGAATTTCGCCTCGTCCTTTTTGGGCGTGCAGGGCTTCACGGCTCCGACCAGCTGCGCCGTGGTCGTCACGGGCGCCGCCGCACGGGCCTTGACCAGACAGTTGGCAACCTTCCACGGTGTTTCTACCTCGCCCCAGTCGCCCAGAATGCGGGTCAGGTCCTCCGCGGTGTAGTCGTTCACCACGTCGGCCGCCGTGAGCCGCCCCCTCTGGTTCATGCGCATGTCGAGCGGAGCCTCTCCGCGGAACGAGAATCCGCGCTCCACGGCGTCGAAATGGTGCGACGAAACCCCCAGGTCGGCCAGAATGCCGTCGACCTCCGTCACGCCGCGCAGCCGCAGCGCCCCCCGCAGGAAGCGGAAATTGCTCTCCACGTAGTGAAAACGCGCATCGTCGGGACGGTTCTCCAGCGTGTCGCGGTCCTGGTCGAAACCGTACAGACGGCCTTCCGGCCCCAGGGCGGAGAGGATGCGGCGCGAATGGCCGCCTCCGCCGAAAGTGAGGTCGGCGTAAGTGCCCGCAGGTTCGACAGCGAGCAGTCCCACAGACTCTTCCAGCAGTACGGGAGTATGGTATTGCGACATAATAGTTATTTGCAAAGGTCTATTTGGGTGTAAAGTTAGGGATTTTTCAAAAAAGAATGCCTATATTTGTAAATATAATCGGCAATAATTTCCCGCCTCATTCTAAGTCGTTTACGGGAGCGCAAAAATTACGAGGGTTAAAATTAGGGTTAAAACACGATCATTTTCAACAATTCAAACTCTCTAACAATCATCTCAATACACGAATAGTTAATAATAAATCACACTTTCAATAGTGTACCATTACACCCTCTATTCGTCCGGATCGCTGGGTAGGCTTCAATAGTACACCGTCGTAACAAACGCTCCAACGCAGAACTCGCTATTACAGCCGTCAATTCCAATAGAGCAACACTCCTTTTAGCACACGCCAATCCTTCACGTCAGCAACAGCCCGTCCATACAACGACAAGAGGGACGATCTCCAAGCGTTTCCATAGCCTACCGGGCAGTAGTTCGCCGGAGGCTTCAACGATCTAAAATCGGGTTCTCCAAGAGTTTCCCGTTTTCACGCCACGACATCGCGCCAAACGTAGGTATAGGCAGGCTGGCAGATAGCGGTCGATCTCCAACAACACCCCGCGCCGCGGCCCGAAATAATATCCGTTCGTATTTAGGGTATTTCTCCAATACAAAGACCCGTCTAAGACCTCCGAGCGCCAATAATTAGGAGCTTCGCCTACAAGGCCGAAAACAGCGATTTCCAGGAGGCCTTTCCTTCGGGCGGGTAAATACTCCTTCGAAGCGGCAGGAGCGTAGAAATCGGCATTTACAACAGCATAGCGGAGAACGCCGTGAGAGCTGGCCGAGGGCGCGTATTATAGAATGTCGAGGAGCCTGACGGGGCGCGGCTCGAAATAATATACGACGTTCCTCCTATTAGGCAAGGACGAGATCATCAAGAGGCGTAGATACAGCGTTCACGCAGTTTCGCTTATTATATCCTCCTTTATCCTATCATAGCATTATAGCTATTACATAGATTACTTATTCCCCTTATTATTATCGGAGAGGCTGCCGCGGCCGCCCTGTGAACAGCTCCCGGAGGGTTTGGGGGAGGTTCAGCGCCGGGTCGTGCTTACTTATTCTTACAAGGTTCCGTCCGAGGTCTATCCGAAACTGACGGCTTCCGTAGTTCCCGGCGTCGTATCGGTCGATGACGCTTACTAATTCCCTCCGTACTTTACAGCGGGCCGCTTTCAAGCCTTTCCGCGTGGCGGAGCTACAAGCCGCCCGCCGCTTTGCAAGATATTCGGCATATCCGTATTCGTTCAGCCCTTCGGCGATCTCACGCTCTTTCGGAGTCATTTCATCCGTTATTTCAATCCGTTCGAACAGCACGAAATTCCGGGCTTCCCGGGCGAGGAACAGATAGAGATCGCCGTAGCTGGCTACAAGGTCGGCCACGGAGTGAATATCGAGCCTATTCAACGCGAGGGCCTGCCGGTCGGCCAGCTTAAATTCGTAACGCGGAAAATAGTAGCCATACCGGGCGAGAATATCGAAGACCTCACCCTGTCGGGCTCGGTTCCGCAACGGCGTTTTAGCGACGATCTCGGCTGTTTTATCATAGACCATGACTTTCTTATAGCTCCGGTCGCCGAAATAGACGGTTTCATCCTTAAAGACGTTTCTCGAACGGGTCTTATAACCTGCCATCAGGCGGATCAGCCGACGGCACGGGATTCGCGTCCATAGGTTCAACCCGACCTCTACCTGGGTAACACGGCCCCGGCCTAACTCCTCGTAGGAGATATTCAGATCGGCTGCCAACCGCTTCAAGGCATGGACGAGGGTCTCAGAGGTCAGATCAAACAACGAGGTTCTTCCGCAGTACCATTTACGGAGGCTATTTACAATATAGAGCCTTCCAGTCTTCCTTATATAGATCAACCGGAGTGGGTGAGGCGCGATACGGGAGGGGCCTTTCAGTCGGTAAATACCAATATTATCGAACACTTTCACGATTTCGCAGTTCTCGAAATTTCCCGAGAACTTTTCCAACATTATCGTTAAATTATCTACCATAAACGGACGTTTTTCATTTTTACAAAGATACGCAAATAACAGCCTCAATATTCGCTCTCACGCTGCTACAACCCCTAAAACGGCTCAAAATCGACGCTCCGAATCCCGCGAAATCCCAATAAATTCTGGGGCCATTACGAGGCTTAAATTTTTTTATAATATTTTTTATAGATTCATTTTTTCGTGAATATTCAATCACTCGTTTGCAGGTTATTCTTTCTAATTAATTCTATCAAACGCCATTTTACAGCCTCGTAAAATTCAAACTGGCAATCGGGGCATGAGTATTCTTTCTCTCGCTCGTAGTGTATTCGCAGCCACTTTCTAAAATCACGTTGAGCCCCTTTCGACAACAGCCCTGCATAGCCTTCCAATTCGGTATGGGATAGGCTCGCCAGCCCCAGCATCAAGATAAAATCGGTCAGTTCTTTCAAGTTCCCCCGTTTAGGCCGGAACGACGGTCGCCGACCGAGCGTATCAAAAAGAAACTCTCGGCAACTCCGCCAAAAATAATTTACAGCCCGTATATAATACCCGTCGAATAATTCACCGAGCGTCCCGACCTTCAATCGGCCGAGAACGCTCCGCCGTCCGTCACCCGACAAAAACGCCACCCGCAAGATATTACGTCGTATCAGAACATTTCCATTCATTTCGTCGATCCCATTACAAATTTTAGCAGTATGGCATCCCGAAACGAATTCCCGGCATTCAGAACTCGATTCCTTCAATTTATAGCATTTCGATCTAAATCCCCGGATTCGGTGTATCATTTCAGTACATGTCATATCAACCGGGACGTTCAGCCCCATTTCAATCTCGGAAATTTCAAAGGTTCTCAACGTATCGAACGAGATGCCGAGCCGCTTGACCACTTTCCGCCAAGCCTTCTCCAAATCCGTTTTAGTCAGATCATCCAGCGAAGACGCGCCGTAGTACCACTTCCGAATACTACCGGAAATCGTCATCGAATCCTTCTCAAATTCGATTTTTAGATTCTCGCGGTCAATACCGCTTTTCCCGTTATTCAACAGTAATCTATCATACGGTTCGCCGCTTATCCAATTCGATTTTTCAACGAAAGTCCCATAACGCAGGTGATGATAGACTTCCTTATCGTAACATTTCAAAGTAATATTATCGACCATATTTTTTCAATTTCAAAAGTTCGTCTTTACAATACCTCTTCGAACGTCCGTAACGCATAGGCGTAATCAAACCTTTTTTCTCCCAACGATAGAGCGTCGAACGGCTAAATTTCATCGAGTCTTCAACCTCTTTCGCAGTCAGCAACTCCGCTCCGAGGAGAGCCCTCGTAAGGTAATTAATAATCCAATCCCGATTCTGGGCTATCCCCACTTTAATCAGCGTTTGGAGCATCTTCGGAGATACAATAATTTCACACTCGGCTTTTACTTTAATAGCGTTCATAAATCTATTAATTAATTTAACTTTTAATATTTCAAAAGAGCACTTTTCGGCCCCTTTCTACTCTATATAACTTCGTGGATAAATAAACCTCGAACACATTTTTTTTAATTAACAGATAATAAGACATTTACAAGACAGTCTAAAATGAACATCCTACACGGATTTCGCAGTTCAATTTTTTAATACAACAAAAAAACCGCCCCGGTCAGGGGCGGTCTACATAACCTACACAAACAAATTCTATTCAGCTAACGCGGCTTTAATTATTTCGAATCCGCCGTCTTTACAATTCTTTTCTGACAGACACGCATTTCGGCTACTCAGTTCAACGCAGGTGGCATTCTCCAATTCCGGGACAAGATCAAACCACCGGGCCTTATTCTTACTTCCTCGGTATACAAATACAACATCTTTCGCAATCAGATATTTTACCAGTCGTTTCGTATATTCCTGAGAAGGAAGCAAACCCATTTTCTCCGGGAACGGCTTATATTTTCTCGAATGATAAGCCATTAGCTGAACCGCCGCTATCTTCGTTTCAGCTCCGGGAACAGCTTCCCGGATTATCCGTGTTTTCTTCGCCCAATACCAGTCCTGTTCGTCATTAAACGGCTTATATTCCGGACCGGAATAAAAAATCGCACGATCTTCGAGTAGCATCGCTTGGGTCTGCGCCCGAATAACGAAGCGTTTTTCTTCATCGCTCATCTTTTCATGGGCTTCGATATTCGACGACACCTTATATCCCGGATTCGACATTAGCAGTACGACCCGCGCACCAAGAACATCGCCGATAAACGGATAAGGCAATATTTCGGTATGCAGCTGATGATCGGGGTTTTTCGTTCGCTTATTAAATTCTTCGATAAACGGGATGTCATCGGCATACGCATTCAACTTTTCCAATCGCATATAGCCGTTCTTCTCGATTTTTTCGGCCACTTCCCGCCACGGGTTTTCTTTCAACAAGGTTTCTTTCGTTTCCATAATAAAAGGTTTAATAGTTAGGTTCCCAAAGATAAGATATTCTCGCCCTTTTTCAATATCGAGGGCGGTGACGATTTCATCCATTTTTTCTTCGCCCCGGTAGTCGATCCCGACCGTCCACGCGCTATTCGCCCCGCCGTCCCAACGAAACCCCTCTTCCAGCCGCTCGCGGAGTTCGGCAGTAAGCAGGGCCGTCAGTCGGCTTTCGGAGAGGCAGACCCTTTCCAATAGAAAATTATTCAACACGGAGGTCGCCTCACCCGTCCGCAGGTAGCTGATATAGTACGCCAACGAGTGGGGAATCCGGTCGGCATAGTCGGGGTGGTTCTCTTTATAGCGGGCCAACACGACCTCCAAATCCCCGCCGTAATGGATATACAAGGCGAGGTTCAGCAACTTTTTCTCCCAGCTAACCCGCCCGAACTCGAAACACAGATCGTCCCAATAAGCCCGCCGGGCGACAAGATCGTCATAGATTTCCCGCTTTTCAGCAACCGGCATCGCCGGGTCGCCGAGGGATTTCGAGGCCGGGGTGGCTTCATCCCGGTATTTTTTAACGACAAGATCGTCGGCGCTGACAGAGCCGTCCTCCATCCACCACCGCAACCATTCCGATTTTTCGGCGTCCTCCAACTTTTCAAAATCGCCGCTCTTTAATCCGTTCCTCGACAGATAGTGTAGAAAACCCCGTTCCAATCTCGCCATCCGGCTCCCTTCGGCAGCGGCATACAGGAATTTCGGGGGCAGGTCCTCAATCCACATCGTCGAGCAGATCGCCTCCCGAAACCGTCTCGCCTCGATCATATCCAGCAGGGGAAATTCTCCGCAGAAGGGAATCAGCTGCGACGGAATTTCCCGGTCTACAAGCTGGCTGGCCATACCTCCCGCCACGGAGCACATCCGGTCCCTCGTCGAAAGTTCACTCTTTTCCATATCCCGTTATTTCGGTTAAAAACTCTTTACGGCAAAATTATCAGTCGCTTCCGCCAACCCCCGGCGCAAGGGCGGATTATTTTCGCACAATCGTCTACGTTTCCGCCATTCAACAACAAAAGGCGTAGAGCCGCAAACTTATTATATTCGGAAAGGCTCTGGTAAACCCGCGTACTATAATAAGCAACAGCCCTACGCCCCAAGGGACGTAGGAACACCGCGCCTCTTCCGTACAAAATTTACCAGATTTTATCCGAAGAAAAAGGCGCTCGTCCTATATCGTCAACAAAAATAACAATCGGCCTCGGAAAAAACAAACAAAAAAGGCTTCGAACAAATCGAAGCCTATATCTTTTCTATAACAAAAATCGCTATCTATAATAGCACGTAAAACGTGCCTCTATCGGTTCTCCTTCTTCATTCATCCACTTACAATCATCCAATCGCATTTCATTATCACCAAAATAAGGACTTATATCATTATCACAACAAAACTCTGTTAACTTTTTATTACAACTGATATTAATATTTTCTAAATTATTATCCTCACAAGAGATTTCAACAAGTTCTGTGTTATTAGAAAGATCGAGATTTTTCAAGCAATTCTTGTAGCAATATAAGTTTTTAATCTTTAAATTTCGATTTACAACAAGTTCTTTTAATAAGTTTCCGCCGCAATCAAGATATTTAAGTTTCAGATTTTTAGTTATATCAAGTTCTTTTAATGCATTAGCCCCGCAATAGAGAACTTTTAGTTCTAAATTATTCGATAGATCAAGAGAAGACAGTTTATTATTATGACAAGATAGCTTCGCTAATTTACGATTATTCATTAAATCCAAACTTGACAACTTATTACTATCACAAAATAGCCACCATAGTTTAAGATTCTGGGCTACATTTAAAGTATTGATATTATTTTCAGTTATATTCAATCGCGTCAAATTTTTACAACCACTTATATCAATATCCGAGATTTTATTATTTTCTATATCTAATTCAACTAATTTCTTATTATTCGTTAAATTTAGCGAAGTCAAATTATTATCATGGCAACTAAGATAACGTAATTTCCGATTCTTTGAAGTGTCAAGAGAATTTAGGGCATTCATAGCACAAAAAAGACTTATCAAGTCCGGATTTAAGGATGTATCGAGCGATGCCAGTTTATTTTCGGAAGCAATCAAATATTGGAGTAACGGATTTTTGCTTACATCGAGTTTCCGCAGTCGATTCCGAAAGCAACGGAGTTGCTTCAGTTCGGGATTCTTCGTCAGATTTAACGAGGTCAATTTATTATTGGCACAATCCAATCGGAATAGCTTTTTATTTCGACGGACATTCAACGTTTTTAATACGTTATTCTGACAGTTAAGTTTATAGAGTTCACTATTTTTCGATACATCCAGTTTTTCAATCGAATTATAACCGCACCAGCATATTCTCAACAATTTATTTCCCGATAAATCTAAATAAGTTAGCCGATTATGCTGGCAGTCTAAGTAAATTAGTTCGTTCAACTGACTAATATCCAAATCGCAAAGGTCATTAAAAGAACAAGTCAGTTGTACAAGGTTTTCAAACGCTTCGATTCCCTTTAAGGACGAGATTTTCTTATCTTTACAAAAAATTCGAGTTACCATCAACGCTTCAACGACAGAAATTTCGCCATCACCGTCTTTATCAAAATTTTTGACTAAATATCGCTTAAAATTCGGGTCGGGAATCTCAACAATTTCTTTTAGGCTTTCTATTCGTTCATAATCATAATCAGCCGTAGCAAAAACCTCTTCAATAGGCTGAGAACCTCCGGGAGCACTTATATAAATAGGGGCATTTTCATTCGCTCGCACAAAAAAGAAAACCATAATTTTTACATCCAATTCGTCCGCCAATTCTTTCAAACGATGGCAGAACAAGGGAATAGGCATTTCCGTCGAATCTCTTTCAAAAATACCAATATCGACTACAAACGCTCGTTTTCCGTCCTCGACGGTTTTTCGACGTATATTTTCAAGAAGGCGAGACAGATTGTGAGCATTCGTTCGAGTACCATTTTTATCAATATCAAATTCACATTCATGAACATATTTACCAAAAAACGAGCAACCTATATTTTCGTCCTCGTTCCATAGAAAAGTTACGGTTGGTATCGCTTCGGCTTCTAATTTATTACAATTAGATAGGATCGTTTCTACGGCCGATTTTCTCGCACGGCGCGTATAACAATTAATTATCAGCCTATCATACGGATTATTCATATCTTTCCATCATTTTAGCAACCACATTTTTCACCTCTTCCCGGAACCACGCGGGCCGCAACACCTCCACGTCCGCGCCGTTCGAGAGCAGTTCCATCCGAAAATCGTAAGTCGGCGCCAACCGGTATTCGAACACCGAATATTCCGCGGTCCATTCGGTTTCACGCTGGGTAGGGTGCAGGGGCAGAGCCCGGACGTAGTTCGCCTGCTTCCCCAAGACGCGGATTTCGACCCGTTCGGCCTTCCGGTCCCGTTCACGGATAATTCCGAAGGCGTCGGCATAGAATTCGGCACAATCAAAATCCGAGGGGATTTCAGCCGCTTTCGTCGTCGGGACCATACTACGTACCCGGTCGAGGGCGAACGCGTAAATTCCACCCATTTCCACGCTGTCAGCAATCAGATACCAGCGCCTCCGGAACGCCTTCAATCCGTAAGGCTCGACCTCGTAACGATTTTCTCGTTTTTCATCGTAGGTATGGCGGTAGACGATCTCCAGGCATCGGTTCTCCTCCATCGCTCGGAGTACGGTAGTCAGATAGGTGTAACCCGAGGGGATCGGCTCCAACGCGATCCGTCGGCGCAGGCGTTTACTATTTACCAAGAGGTCGTTCACGGCGAAGGTTTCCAACAGCCAGCGGCGCAGATCGTCGCGCACCATGTCGTCGCCGCATTCGACGTAGTATTCGTTCGTCCGGCGGTCGCAGGCGATATTCACGTCGAACAACTCTTCAACGGCTTTCCGGTGGTTCTCAAAGGTCTTTCGGGGCAGTTCCTCGCCGCCCGACATCTCGTTCCGCTGCCAACGGACGCGGATTTCATCAAGGGTGATACGGCCCGCGGAGTAAATCACGTCCAAGAGCCACAGATAACGGCGAAACAAGGTCGCGGTGTTATTCGTCAAGGCATTCATCGTTCAAAGGTTTTTCACAAAGATAAAAACAGCTTCCGCCAAAACTCGACGGAAGCTCTCGTTTTTTATCAGGCACTCAATTTTTTCATCGCTTCGGTCAGTTCCGTTCGCTCGGTATTCGTATAGACCCGGTGTACCATATCGAGGCTTTTATCTCCCAAAAGTTTCGCTACAATATAGAGCGGGACGCCTGCGTTCGCCAAGTGGGAGGCAAAGGTATGGCGGGCTACATGGAACGAGAGGCGTTTCCCGATTCCGGCTTTCTCGGCCAACATTTTCAGTTTCCGGTTTACACAACCATTCGAAAGGCGAGGAAAAACACGCTCGTCCACAGACTCGTTCCGGTACTTGGCAAGCAGGACCTTCGGCCATTTCGACATTAACGGAATTTCAACCAACTCTTTCGTTTTACATTGAATCTTAGAGATATAGGTCACACCTTTACTATCCTTTTTCAAGTGTGTCCACTTCAGGTCCAATACATCGCTGAACCGCAGGCCCGTTTCACAACTGAAGATAAACAGCTCACGCGTTACCCTCATCGCCAAATCGTTCCTATCCGCCAAAGCCTTTTGCAGGAACTCGTCGTATTCATCCCTCGTCAGAAAGATCGTCCGGGGCGTCGAGCGATTCAAAAATCTTACGCCTTTTCCGAACGGATCGTCGATCGGATAGCCCAGCCGTCCGGCCCATCTCACCACCGAGCGCAGGCGGTTCAGTTTCGTATTAATCGTATTATCCGCATTCCGGCGGACCGTCCGCAAATACTTTTTATACTCCTGAATAAAGAGAATATCGAGCTGGTCAATCGTCCGTTTCTTACTCCGTTTCGAAAATTTCGCCATATCTTTTTTGAGGTCCAATATACCTATAACCGTTCGCTCACGGCGGTTATCCGTCCGCAGCTTATCTACATAGGCATCGAAAATTTCATCGAAGGTGGCATTCGTCTTTTCACTCGGAGCCGTCCGCGACTTTCCGGTAAGTATTTTCCGGATTCGCTCCAGGTCCACGGTTTCACCCAACATTTCGCACTGGAACAGATAGCGCTCGTATTCGGTTTCTTTCCCGTTCAGATAGCTGTTAATTACGCTTTTTTCGGGGCAGTTTCCGACAACACGTCCGGATTTCTTATCCCAGCAAGCCGGAAAAACCGAATAGGGAGTCGCAAATTTCGTTTGGCGGCCGTCGAGATATACACGCAGGTCGATACGTTTTTCCAAACCTTTCCTCGAAAGGTCATCACGCAGAATAGGTCTAATCGTTTTTTTCATAACTATCCTTTTTACAATTTCACTCTCTAATAGTGGCAGGTTCCAAGAAAAATCGAGGAAATTTTTCCCGCAAGGGCTAATTTAGCCTCAAAATACTGATTGACAAAGAGTTCTTTCAGTAAAAATTCTCGAAAAATTTTGCAACGTCCTCCAATCGTCATCCAGCCGAGATTCGGCAACAAACCATTTTAACAAGAAATTCACCGGACGAGATCAGACCGGCAAAGACATTTCAAAAAAGCCCTTCAAAAACAACAAGGGTTAAAATTAGGGTTAAAAATTCGACACAAAGCGAAACAAGGTGAAAGACCTACCCTTCGCCAAAACGCGTTCTAACGACGATTAACTTTCAACAAGGTGCATCTTATAGCAAAAAAACCGTATATTTGTGGATATAATTTTCCGAACATTCCATGCCCAAAATCGACATCGGCGCCGTACTCAGGCAGAAAGCCCCGCGGCTGGCTCGCTGGATTCCCCGTCCGGTCGTGAACTGGCTGCGCCGCACGATCCACGAGTCGGAAATCAACCATATCCTCGAACACTACTGGTCGCTGCCTCCGCAGGAGTTCATCCGCGCCTGTTTCCGCGAATGGCAGGTCACCTATTCGATCGAAGGACTCGACAAGCTCGCCCCCGGAGGCCGTTACCTCTTCGCCTCGAACCACCCGTTCGGGGGGATGGATGGCATGATGCTGGCCGACAAGCTGATCGACCGCTTCGGCGACGCGAGGGTGGTGGTCAACGACCTGCTGATGCACCTCGAACCGCTGCGCCCGCTGTGGATCCCGGTGAACAAGCACGGCGCGCAGAGCGCCTCCTACGCCCGGAAGTTCGACGAAGAGTTCTTCGGCGATCTGCCGGTCCTGACCTTTCCCGCGGGTCTCTGCTCGCGCCCCAACGGCGGCGAGGTGACCGACCCCGAGTGGAAAATCAGCTTCCTGAAAAAGGCCTACGCCTCGCAGCGGCAGATCGTTCCGGTCTTCGTCGAAGGGCGTCTGTCGAAGTTCTTCTACCGCGTCTACCGGATCCGCAAGGCGCTGGGCGTCAAGTTTAACATCGAGATGCTGTGGCTGCCCGACGAAATGTTTTCGCAGAAGGGCCGCCATTTCCGCATCGTCGTCGGCGACCCGATTCCCGTGGCCGAACTCCAGCGTTTCGGGTCACTGCACGAACAGGCGCTGGAAGTACGTAAAAAAGCGTATTTTTTGGAAAAAACGCTCGCCGGCCCGAATCAAAACCGCTAATTTTGGTATTTTTGCCCTGTCATGCAACAGAAAGAGAATACAGTACCCATCATCGAACCGGTCGCCCGGGAACTGCTGCTCGCAGAACTGACGCCCGCCCGCAAGATGCGCAACACCCACCGGGCAGGCAATGAAATCTACATCTTTTCGGCCGCCGAATGCCCCTCGCTCATGCGCGAGGTGGGCTACGAATTCGCCTACATGTTCAAATATTCGGAGCGGCCCGGCACGTTCGCCTCGAAGCACCTGCCCGACGACGTGCCCGACGACGTGAAGACGCGCCGTCTGTCGGAGATCATCGCCTTGCAGAACGAACTGGGCCATGCGAGCAACCTGCGCGACGTGGGCCGGGAGTTCGAGGTGCTCGTCGAGGGCACGTCGAAGCGCAACCCCGACCAGTTGTCGGGCCGCACGTCGCAGAACAAGGTCGTGGTCTTCGACCGCGGCGGACACGGCGTGGGCGAGTACGTGCGCGTGCGTATCACGGGCTGCTCGTCGGCCACGCTGTTCGGTGAAGAGATAAAATAACCCTAAGATTATGAGATTCGACGAAATAGATTTCGAAGACGAGGTTCTCGACGGCCTCTACGACATGAATTTCGAGGAGATGACCCCCGTGCAGGAGCACACCATTCCGGTGATCCTCGAGGGGCGCGACATCATCGGCTGTGCCCAGACCGGAACGGGCAAGACGGCGGCCTATACGCTGCCGTTGTTGAACAAGCTGCTCATCGAGGGCAATCCGGACAATGTGGTCAAGTCGGTCATCATCGTGCCGACGCGCGAGCTGGCACAGCAGATCGACCAGCAGTTCCAGGGCTTCTCGTACTACCTGCCCGTCTCGACGACGGTCGTTTACGGCGGCGGCGACGGCAAGGGCTGGGACGTGCAGAAGCGGGGCATGCTGATGGGGTCCGACGTGGTGATCGCCACTCCGGGACGCATGATCGCCCACCTGCAGAACAGCGGCGTGGACCTCTCGCATGTCGAGTACCTGATCCTCGACGAGGCCGACCGCATGCTCGACATGGGCTTCAGCGACGACATCATGAAGATCGTCTCCTACATGCCCCGGGAGCGGCAGACG
>ENA-ORNP01002884-ORNP01002884.1-human-gut-metagenome-genome-assembly--contig:-NODE-2884-length-13197-cov-34.139781_pt1 | contig 13197 bp, 13 predicted proteins | sample MGYA00242119_ERZ509030 | MGnify/ENA primary metagenome ERZ509030 (study PRJEB26280, sample SAMEA2338708) | human gut metagenome | biome: human gut; feature: human-associated habitat; material: faeces... | reverse complement strand
GATTTACGTTTGTCCAAGCGTACATTCGGCCAGTTATATTGTATGTACATATTGGTGGAAAAGGCGCGTGAGTTTGACCCCCTCGGGCACGCGGGACTGACCCCTTTGGGCATAATAAGATTGACCCCTTCGGGCAAAATAAAAATGACCCCTGTCGATGATACGGCAGGGGAATTTTTTTGTAGTTTTGAGAATCCTTGTCCTGGCACGGCGGGGTTCAATGTCAAATACTACAAAATATGATTGCAAAATTAAAAAACATCCTGAGATGTTACGCAGTCGGAATGGGAATAAAAGAGACGGCCAATACGTTTCACATTTCCCGCAACACAGTGCGCAAGTACGTCCGGCTGTTCATTTCAAGCGGCAAGCCTACAGATCAGCTGCTTGAACTTACGGAGGAGCAACTCCGTGACATGTTCGGATGCACGGAGTTCCGTCATCGCGAGCCTTCGCAGCGTCAGCTCGAACTTGATGCGCTGATACCGGATTATGTCGCCCGTCTTTCTCGCAAGGGAATGACCGTGCGCAAGCTCTTCAATGAGTATCGGGAAGGTCATCCCGATGGCTTTCAGGAATCTGTATTCAAACGTGCCGTCAGGCAATACAGATTCCATACCACTGTCGTCGGTCATGTCGAGCACTACGCCGCCGACCAGATGTACATCGACTTCGCGGGCGACAGACTCGCGGTTGTCGACGAGATGACGGGCGAGGTCAAGAAGGCCGAAGTGTTCGTGGCCATACTTCCGTTCAGTCATTATACTTACTGCGAGGCCGTATGGTCCCAGCGCAAGGAAGACCTGATCAAGGCCTGTCAGAACGCCTTTCAGTACTTCGGGGGTGTTGTGGCGGCCATCGTTCCCGACAATCTCAAGGCGGCGGTGAAGACCAGCGACCGCAACGAACCGGTAATCAACGAGGAGTTTGCCGCCTTTGCCGAACACTACGGATGTGCCGTATACCCGGCGCGTGTACGCCATCCAAAGGACAAGGCACTTGTCGAGAACGCGGTCAAGCTCCTGTACCGATCCGTCTATCTTGACATCGAGGGGATGGTGTTCACTTCTCTGGATGAGCTGAATACGGCGATACACATATCGCTGCTCGACTTCAACGAGAAGCCGATGGCCGGCCGTGAACTGTCGCGCCGTGACATGTTCCTTCGCGGGGAGAAGGACTTTCTCCGCCCCCTGCCCGAGAAACTGTTTGTCATGAAGGAACGCAAACTGATGACAGTCGGCAAGAACTGCTACGTATCCCTGTTCAAGCACCACTACAGCGTTCCCCGCGAACATGTGGGCAAGCGTGTTGTCATCCTCTACGATGCCGACACCGTGGAGATATATTGCGGTCTGAACCTCGTGGCGACGCACGACAGATGCGACATCCCTTACACATACTCGTGGAAGAAGGAGCACAACCTGCCCGGTCATTACGGCCCTTACGACAAGGATCTCGAGGAACTCTTCCGACGTGCGGCGGAGATTGACAATATCGTTCTGGATTACCTACGAGAAGTAGACAGACGGATGCAGTACCCGCCAAAATCCTTCAGCAGCTGTCGGGGGATACTGTCGCTCGAGAAGAAATATGGAACAGACCGGCTCATAGCGGCATGTGTATGCGCCTCGCAGAAATCTGAATACGGATATCAGGCGCTGCGTGAGGTCCTTGAACAGGGCGATGACGCCGACTTCCTTCCCGACGAGGATGGAACAGTCCATACCCCGGCGCAATCATCCCCCGCGCCTGTGCACAAAAACATCCGGGGGCGCGAATACTACAGCATCAACAACAAAGAAAACGTAAACAACAATGACAACAAATGACAAGACAGCGCCGGTGAGCCAGCAGCCGGACCAGAACGCCATATCGCTGGATCTGATGAACCGCATGAAAATGCACGGAATGGCCGAGGCCTTCCGCGAGAGTCTGGCAGGAACCACTGCCCAGGCAATGACCCCGGACTCCTTCCTGTCCATGCTGCTCAGCCGCGAGTGGGACTACCGCGCGCAGGCAGCGGTGACAAGACTGACAAAGAACGCATCGTTCCGTTACAAGGCATACCTCGAGGAAATCGACTATACGGTCAGCCGCGGTCTTGACCGCAACCGGATGGAACGTCTGGCTACCCTTGACTTCATCCGCAACGGACAGAATCTCTTCATAACAGGATCTGCCGGCACGGGCAAAAGCTTCCTCGCCTGTGCCCTGGGGCACGAGGCCTGCAAAAGAGGAATACGCACACTCTACGCCAACGCAGCCAAGCTTCTCGGACTGCTCAAGGTGGCCAAGGTCAAGAACTGTCTTGAGGCCGAGCTAAAGAAAATCGAACGATGCCAGCTTCTGATACTCGACGACCTGTTCCTTGTCCAGCTCGACGCCAGGGAGCGACCGATCCTGCTCGACATCATCGAGGACCGTCACGAGCGCAAATCCATCATAATAACCTCACAGTATCCGTCATCCAGCTGGTACGACATGGTGGGAGACCCGACGGTGGCCGACGCAATCCTCGACCGGATAGTCCACTCAGCGCACTCAATCGAGCTTACAGGCGAAAGCATGCGCAAACTCAAGGCTAAAAAGGCCTGAAACAACAACTGAGGTAAAATAAAATTGACCCCCGCCGCCAGGACTTTTAAGGGGTCAATCTTATTATGCCCGAGGGGTCAAATCCCGCGTGCCCGAGGGGGTCAAACTCACGCGCCTTTTCCAATTGGCACATAATGAGACCATGAGGCATGAAAAGTAACTTATTTGTTTTTTTATAAATGATTTTTGTATGAAGAAAATTCTATTGACATTGCTTCTCGCCCTGCCATTCTGCATGGTGGCGAAAGCACAAGATTTCAGAGTGGGAATAACGGGAGGTTACAATCTCAGTTCTCCAAGTGGTTACAAATCTCAGTCCGGTTTTCATGTCGGTGTAAAGGGAGAACTTGGTCTTCCTATAGTGACAAAAGGCCTTTACATGGACTTCGGATTGATGCTCTCTTCACATGGCTGGAAGAGTCCGGGATACTATTACGACGGTAACTATAACCCCTCTGCAGGCGAAAAACCGGACAAACCATCATCTGGCTATACTTCAGACAATAAGTGTACCCCTTACTACCTGAATATTCCCATCCATATCGGTTACAAGTTTCCCGTAGGACGGAACGTCAGTTTGTTCATCAACGCTGGACCATATTTTAACATCGGCCTGTTTGGTAAAGCAAAAGAAACCATCACTCCCGATAAGGGAACTGCCACGACAAAAGAGATGGTAGGCAATGTGTTCAGTGACAAGATGCTTAATCGCTTCGATTGGGGGCTGGGATTCCGTGCCGGAACGGAGATTGCCCGCCATATCCAGCTTTCCATTGGGTATGATTGGGGGATGAAGAATATAAACAAGAGTGGTGTGGACAACAAGAACAGGACATTTGTGGCATCTTGCGCTTATATGTTCTGAAATAGGTATTCGCAAATGACAAAAGCCATGAAAGTTTTCACGTATATCATGATGGTTGGGGCACTCTGTTGTTTGTTCTGCTGCTCTAAAGAAAAAGAAGATGCACCAACAGGTGCTACATTCAATAAAACATTTGTTACTGGTTATTTGACACCCGAATCTATTGTCATATCAAAAATGAATTCAGGAATTAAAATCACGTTTAAGGGGGATTTGATTACTTCTGGTAGGAGTTTTGATGCTTTATCAATATATTACAATGATTTATCTTATAATAGATATACTATTGATGGACCACGTACGGCAATTAATGATAGTATATACAAGATTGAAGTCTACACTGTCGAGAATTTTGATGCATCGCATCCTGCTGGAAGTGATATTTCAGATTTGATAGAATGTAGGTATATTTCTTATTATGATTACATACAAAGTGGTTATAAGAAAGAAGATAAAGATGTTGGACAATATATAGATATGACAGAATATTGGGGAATTGAAGGAGCAAAGATGCTGAAAGATGAACTTACGAAAATAAATAATAGAAATACGAAGCTTATTGCACCAACCCTTGTTTTAAAATTCAAAAAAGAGCCAGAGAATAAAGGAAAATTCCAATTCAATTTAGTCTTTCATTTGGAAGAAAAAGAAATAAAAGATTCCATTGAATATGAATTTTAATATAAAACTATTCAAGTTTAGCTTTAAGATTTAAAGTATCATTATGTGGAAACAGAAATTGAAAATTTGCGGTATTAATCTGGCGGCATATATTGTGGTTCTCATTATCATGGCTATGTTGTCCGTTTGCTCCCGATTGTACGGGCAAGAAAAACCAATGTTGTCCCCTGAACATACCAAACGGATTGCACCGGGCATTGACACCACCAAACTGCCGTCTTTTGAATATGGAAAGTCATTTCTGTCTCCACATTTTGGTATCATTCACAAGAAGCCTGAAATGCTTTTGAATTTTCGCCCTGATTACACGTTAGGAATCCCTGTTGACCGTTCATCCTTACATAAAGGCGAATATCGCGTTGGCGGAGTTATTCATCGGTTTGACAAGGTGAATGTTTGGGGTCGTGGCAGACAGGAGAACATCATAGGAGTTGGCGTATCGAACTATGCTGAAGTTAAAACGGCATATTCTCCAAACGAGAGATGGAAATTGGGCATAAGCCTCTATGCGCACAAACTGAGTATTCCTCGTTCGAGTAGCAATACATTCGGAATGGGAGCCGATGTTTCCTATAAATTCTATCCCAAAACATCGCTTCATCTCTTTGGTACATACTATCTGTTGGATATGAAACCGAAGAGGTGTTTAGACGGCTATCATTATGGCGGTTATCTGTCTTTTGATTTGGCAGAACGATGGTCAATGGATGTGGGCATGAGACGTTATGGAAACAACTTGTTCCACCAGCAATGGACTGTGCCGATTATACGTCCGTCGTATAAGCATAACGGCAGCGAAATAAACGCTGATTTTGGTGGGATGTTCCAGCAAATCCTGAAAGGTTTATTCTTTAATCATTGACAAGTATGAAACAGAAAAAAAGCAAAATAACGATTATTGCAGTATGGATTCTGCTATGCGGATGCGTGGTATGTATGGAGTCGTGTAGCCATCTGCTATACAATCCGTCCAACAAGGCGGAACAAGTGACAGTGACTATTAAACAGCCCATAAAATAAAGTTCATATGATTATGCGATAATCTAAAATAAGATTGCAAAACCCGTAAGAAAGTTATTTCAAATAATGAATATGGCGTTTCGGATGCTGTTTTCGCCGTTTTAGATAAAATGTAATTGAAGAGCTTACACTGAAGTACTACTTTTGTTTTGCAATTGCATAAAAGAGCGTTCAACAAAACAACAAGGTTTTAAAAAAAAGAACAATGAAAAAAGTAAAATTTATCAAATTCACTATGGCGTTTTTCGCCTGTGTTCTCCTGTTTTCGTCATGCGTTACCCAAATCGCGGGAGACCCAATCGTTGACCAATCGATATAGCTCTGCCTGCTCTTCGTCCATGCCGAGCATGACCTTTGTTTGTCGTGTGTCCCCGGGTTTGGTATAGGTTAAAGCATACATTGTCTTGACCAGCTCCCTGGCGCGGTCGATAGTGATGGTAGAGTTGGCAGCTTTGAGTAGGCGTTCCATTTCCAACTGGAGGACATAGGCACAGAAGCAGATGCATATGTGACCTTCTATCCGGTTCCGCAGACGATGGTACATGGGGCGTATCTGCAGGTCGGTCTTGTTCATGCGGAATGCCCGTTCGATATACCAAAGATTATGATAGTTGGCTATCACTTCTTCGTCGCTGAGCCGGGTATTTGTTACATATCCCTTGAGACCGTCCCATTTGGCATCTCTCTCAAATGCTTCTGTATCGATGCTGATGGTAGCCTCGCCTTGCAGCCGAAGATATTTATTGTAACCCCGGTTATTGATGTGTTTCTTGCTCACTTTGCCGGAGGCAACCTTTGCCTGAAGGCGCTGCAGTCCCCGGGCCCGGTTGAAGGCGTCCTTCTTCCGACGCTTTTCAGTAAACGAAACGACGATGCGCAGCCCATCATCGGTTTTTATCGAAGCTACCTGCTCTTCTTGAAGATCCAAAGCGAGAATGCGTTTCTTGACGGCGGCATTCTCATTCTTGAGTCGGGCTCCGAGAATATATTCGTAGCCGTCCTCAACCAAAGCCTTGATGTTTTTCCTTGACAGTAAGCCTGCATCGGCGACAACGATCGGACTGGGGAATCCAAACTTCTGCTGGGCGCGCTTGAGCAATGGTATGAAGGTCTTTTTCTCCGACAGATCTCCCTCGAATATCTCATAGCTTATCGGAAGTCCCTCACGTGTGACCAACAAACCAAGAAGCACCTGTGGACAATCAAACTTGCCGTCCTTTGAATAACCTGTCCGGCGCAGGTCATCTTCGTCAGCTGCCTCAAAGTAAAGCGTGGTGATATCGTAGAACACTATGTCTATGCATCCACCCATGAGTGTGGCGCTGTGGGCAAACGTTATTTGCTCAATGCGGTCTTTTATATCCGGCTTGCTGGGCGTGCGATCGCACAACTTGTCAAGATAGCGATAAACCTTACTGATATCATGTGACACTCCATTGTAGCGCCACAGGTAGTCAACAGTTTTCAATTTGCTCCCCGGCACAACCAGGCGACTCAGTACAAGCGGTCGGAACAATCCTCCGATGGCGCCGTAACCCACATGGTCGAACAACTTGCCAAAAACGACATCGGGACCATCCACCGAGATTTGATTATTCGACAAACTTCCCACAAAATCGGTAATATCTTGCTCGGGTGGTGGATTGAACAGATGGTAGAACGTACCTGTCTGACGTTGAATGAACTCACGGGCCTGCTCAACCATACGTTCTATCTGCGCTTCATCACGCGAACTGCCGAAACTCTTAACCATAACGTTGTTTCGGCCTCGCTTTTGAAGCACACGCACGCTCGTCGTACCCGATTTATTCCTTGATTTGTTGATAAACATGTATAAAGATAGCCCGCGTTACCCAAATTACCAAATCCCAATGAGCTTAACACTTGATTTTCAGACGATAAATTTTTTAGTCATTAAAAGTGACGAAAACAGGAAATAATGAATATGGCGTTTCGGATGCTGTTTTCGCCGTTTTAGATAAAATGTAATTGAAGAGCTTACACTGAAGTACTACTTTTGTTTTGCAATTGCATAAAAGAGCGTTCAACAAAACAACAAGGTTTTAAAAAAAAGAACAATGAAAAAAGTAAAATTTATCAAATTCACTATGGCGTTTTTCGCCTGTGTTCTTGCAGTAACCATGGGTTCCTGCGATAAGAACGATGACCCCAAAGTTCCAGATCTCAAGTGCACCCCTTCTAAGGTAGAAGTGGCTCCCGGTAAAACAGCAACGGTGACTGTAAGCGGTGGCACGGCTCCATTTACAGTGACCTCAAGTGATAGCAAGATTGCAACAGCTAAAGCAGACAAGAACACTATTACAATTACCGGTGTCAAAAATGGTACAGCGACCATACTCATCTCCGACTCAAAGAAACTTACAGGAAAGGTTCCTGTGATGGTCAAAGATATGGCATCCGAACTTGATTTCGATAAAAAGTCTATATCCGTAACTGCCGGGAAGGAAGAGACTGTCACTGTAAAAGGTGGTTCCGCTCCTTTTACAGCAACCGCCAAGGACACGAAAATTGCCACAGTCACAATCAAAGATGGAAAGATTATTATCAAAGGTGTCAAGGCTGGCAGCACTTCAGTGACTGTTACTGATAAGGATAAGAAAGCTGGAACTATTTCAGTTACAGTAAAATAAAGTGTTAAAAATCCTATTGGGAAGGAAGAAGAAACGCATGTATTTTTTCTTTCCAATAGGATTGTTATGTATTATGGTTTGCTAACAAAAATGAATGGAGTAATGGGATATCGAAAAAGGAGTCGTATTGACAATTGTCTTTTTATTAGTTATTTGCATGACAAATTGCCGTTCATGCTGCTACGGATAAGGGTCAGTAATAATTTTGGAGATAAACATGGATTATATAAGACCCCGTTATTGTATCCTTACCTAAGTTTTGGATATACTATTAAATAACGTCAATAGTTCAAAATGGAAAATCCACTTCCTTTGAAACTCATAGAAGAGCAAGAGTTATTTGAAAAACTGTTGGAACTTCTGGTTTTATCAACGCATTCTCCCAAAGGACGATTTTCAAAAGATAATAGTTACATTATATTTAAGAAAAAGATGGAAACAACAAAAGATGGGAACACTGTAAAATTGGTATTGCCTTTCCCTCATTTTTTGTGGATACTTGCCAACCAACCTGAGATCCTCAAAGGAAAAGCAAATAAAGTCAATAAAAACGGAGAGGATAATAAGTAATATTGACATACTGTGAGGCGTTGTCTTTATTCAGATCATCATGTTGCCCCCAATTAATTATTAATGACTGCATTTACATGTGGGCTCGGTGTATTCACTTCATCCTTATGTTTTCTGAAAATTATTATGAAGTGGGATAATCTTGCGTTTTATCTGGGGATAAATTACTGGAATGCAAACATTAATGGCAGCAGCAAATGGGGAAAGAATATGGCTGACAATCGGATACGGTTCGTTATTTTGATAACATAAATATTTTGGCAAAAATGCATAGTAAGAAATCAAATATTGGCATGGCGGCAAAGGCATTCCTGCTAACAGCTATAGGATTACCTATGGGGGTAAGTGCACAGGGGGTAATCGAGGAAAAGGCAGATACGATAGTTGTTTATCCGACACAGCACCTTGAGGAGGTTGTCATCGTGCATCAGATCCCGATAGTCAAACTAAAAACCGACAAGGTGACTTATCAGGTGAGTAATGATGTGGAGTCAAAGACACGCAGTGTATTGGACATACTGCGCAAGGTTCCTATGGTGACCGTGGACGGACGAAACAATATCATGGTAAACGGCTCCGCACAGTTCAAGGTTTATGTGGACGGAAGATTGAGTACTGTCATCACTCGCAATCCAAAACAGACGTTACGCAGTATGCCTGCCAGTCACGTGAAGAACATTGAAGTTATCACCAATCCAGGTGCCCAGTATGATGCAGAGGGAACTGGAGGTGTCCTTTGCATCACCACCAAGAAAGGTGGTGCCAAACAAGCATTGGCATTAGAAGATGACGGGTATGACGGAGCCACAAGTGGCTCCGTACACCTTCTGACAGGTATTCTGAGCAACGGAGTTGACGCCAGTCTCTCCGGTCAACAAGGCAAATGGTCGTATGACGTAAATTTGAACGGAGAATATATGTATTCAACGGGTATCATTGTAGAATCGGAGGTGACCGGCAACGGGACACGTCAATGGATGCGACAAAAGTCCTCATCGAAAATGCCATTCTCAATGGGCGAAGTTGGTGTGGGATACGAGATTGATTCCGTCCAATCACTCCATGTTTCCATGTCCACGACTTGGTTTGCTACAAAAGAAAAGAGCCGTCCCTCCTATCTTTACTCAGGCGGTATGTGGGGACAGGAGATGGCTTTCAGTGGTAGTCAGAAGATGAATATGAACGAGATTTCGGTAGATGGAGGCATCGATTACCAACGTCAGTGGGGTGACAGGGGCAGGCTGTTTGCGAGTTATCAGATAAGCCATGCTCCCAACCGAAATGATACAGAGAACAGATACGATGGTCTTGACACCTCCTTGCACCCCGAAATCACTTCCACTGTGAAGGACATCCGGACAGAAATTTGTGATCGCACCACACAACACCACCTATCCACCGACCTTACCATTCCGCTTACCCGGCATCAACAACTCAACACCGGTGTGAAGTTCTCCTTCGACCGTGGAGAGAGTCAGGCTACCGAAATGCGCTTTTTGAATGGCGGTTTCGTGGAACAAAAGGCGGCTGCCATGCACTACCGACAATCTCAAAACATAGCCGCCCTGTATGCCGAATGGGAGGCTCAATGGGGATGGCTGGGCTTGAAGGAGGGCCTTCGCTATGAACATACCTGGCAGAAATCACGCTATCTGAAGGGAGAAGGGAGTAAATTCTCGCTTCACTATGGCGACCTCGTACCATCCGTCTCTCTTACTGCCAAAGCTAAGGAGAACAGCACATTTGGCGTGAGCTACACCATGCGTATACGTCGGCCAAGAATCAATGAACTCGACCCATATGTCAATAAGTCCGACCCTACCCAGCTTTCGTATGGCAATCCCAACCTGAAAGCACAACATCTAAATAATCTGGCTATTGTACATACGTTGAGGGCAAATACGTTAGCAATGCGAATCAGCCTCAATCATTCATGGAGTAACGATGGTATTGTCCGGTATTCATCAATGAAGGACGGGCGTATAAATACCACCTTTGGCAATATAGCCAGAAATCGCAAGACATCGCTGAATGCTTATGCCTCATGGAATGCGACACGTTCAACCCGCTTGATGCTGAATGGAGAGGTGGGCTATAGTGACATGCGAAGCCGGGAGATTGATGCCCGTAACTATGGTTGGCATGGTAACCTGAATCTGGGGTGGCAACAGAATCTGCCTTGGCAGTTGAAATGGAGCAGTAATCTGGAATGGATGTCGCGTCGGTACTCTCTCCAAGGTTACGATTCGGGTATGATGATGATAAGCGCAACACTCGCACGCTCCTTCCTCAATGACAAACTGGATGTGGCTATCAGTGGCATGAGCGGTTTAGGTCATGGTGGTAAAATGTATTGGGAGTCGGTATCTCGCACCAAGGACTTCACGAATATATCACGATTCATTGAACCCATGCAGGACATCACCATAGGTATCACTTATACGTTTGGTGGAAAAAGTAGGAAATATACAGAAAAAACCGTATCGGATTCATTTGAAATGGGGGACAGTCGTATCGTAAAACAGCAGACAAAACGAAGAGGAAAATTATGAATCGTATTTAGCATGAATGCAACTATCCGGACTGTTTTGAGAGCAACCCAGATTAAAATAATTGATGGTGATATATTTTATCTTATGAGACAAGATATTATCGTTCTCTGTGTAGTGAAAAATAATTAGGAAGAATCGCTAAACTGAATTAGCCAATGACTGTTGGTAAACAAGAAAGGGATGTCACGGACAACAAGATGCTGTCCGTCATTCCAGTAGCAGGAATATTTTTCAAGTTTCTCCTGTTCAATGCAATATGGTGTTATTACACCACCTTTACACCTTTTTCATGCTGGGAATCGTATGCCACTGCTTTTGTGGCAACCCTTCTGTTGTCTGTCCCTTATATATTGACAAGGCATATTGCGGCAGGCGTGCTTGTCATGTCTGTGCTGGATATATGGATGGTTGCCAACCTGATGTATTACCGTACCTATTTTTCAGCCATTCCTCTGTCAAGTTATATGTTGGCGGGAAATCTTGCAGACTTCCTGCCAAGCGTGACCGCTTCGTTACGATGGTGTGATTTATTGTTCCCAATTTCGACAGTCGTCACCGTATTCCTTACATTTCGGATAGGTTGCCGGCAGAAAATCACATTGCGATTTAGCAGACGGACATATTTCGTATTGCTGATTTTTTCATGTGCCCTGTTAAGTATCAATTTATCCGTCCGGGGAGGTTTCATTGCGATATACAGGGCATTGAGGTCATCCGCACATCAACACGCCAGTGGCCCGCCACTCTACACGCTGTTCGGCACACTTTATTTTGATTATGCGGAGGAGTTGCCCGAACTTACAGAAGAACAGGAGCGTGAGATTCATACCTGGCTCTCCGGGAGACCGCCGCTTGTTCCCGTACCGGACATTGAATGCAGGGACAACAGCATCCTTATTTTGGCTGAATCACTGGAAAGTTGGGTGTTGAATCTTACGGTCGAAAATCAGGAAATCACACCTTACCTTAACAAGCTCCTCAAAGAGCCATCCACGCTGTATGCGCCCCATGTGCTAACACAAGTCAACGGAGGGCGTTCCATTGACGCCCAGTTGCTTATGCTTGCCGGTCTGTTGCCATTGCAGACCGGCGCATACAGTTGCCGTTTCCCTTTCAATACATACCACACTTTGCCCAAAGCTATGAAGGAGCTGAAAGGCACACGGAACTATCTTCTCACGGTGGACAAGACAAAGACATGGAACCAAGGAGCAGTGGCACGGAGTTTCGGGATAGACACAATTATCTCTTATCCCGATTTCCGAATGACGGAAACATTCGGAAATCGGAAGCGACTGGGTGACAGGGCTTTTTTTGCCCAATGTAGGGAAAAGATTGAAAAAGGAGAAGTTTGGCACTCCGGTGAAAACGTATTTATCCAGATGGTCACTTATTCCGGTCATTCACCGTTCAAGATGCCCGAATCGCTTAAAACCGTTCATTTCTCTAATCGGGTTCCCGAAATCATGGCAGACTATATGACCGTAGCGCATTATACAGACGAAGCTATCGGGAAATTCGTGGAATATCTGAAAACCCGTCCCGAATATGAACGTACAATGGTTGTGATAACCGGTGACCACGAGGGCTTGGCAGACCACCGGAAAGAACTGTGCCATACAAAGGCCGGGAAAGGAATAATTTCTGAAGACGAGTTCACTCCATTCATAGTATTGAACTCTCCTGTGCCGATGCACTATCTCAAAGTTATGGGACAGATTGACATATATCCTACACTTCTAAACTTGCTTGGTCTGGAAAAATTCCGATGGAGCGGTATTGGTCAAAGCATTCTTGACCCTCGGAAGCCGGGCATTGCTATTAGTCCGAAAAGAAAAATAGACGGTGACACCTTGCATATATCTGCGGATGAACTTTTACGGATGCAGCAATCTCAAGTAATCTCTGACCGGATAATACGATTCGATAAACTGAAAGATCTACGATAGCCGATACTTCGGAAGTCATTTTTGTTGTTTCAGGCGTGTTTTTCTCTGTTTCGATTGTATTCCGATTGTTACGACCTCGGATACGAAATATTTTTGCACCAGAAAACATGAATAACATGATTATCGAAACGATTAAACGGCTGTCAATAGATATGTTCATTGCAATCATGGCGATTGAAGCAATTGTCATTGCGGCAATCGCTTTGTCGCTTTTGATTGGTATGTTTTGCAAATAATCCCACAAGACATGGAGCAAAAGGAAATATATATCGAAACCGAACGAATTATCATTCGAAATTTCAAGCAGAAGG
>ENA-ORNP01002877-ORNP01002877.1-human-gut-metagenome-genome-assembly--contig:-NODE-2877-length-13219-cov-4.117448_pt1 | contig 13219 bp, 10 predicted proteins | sample MGYA00242119_ERZ509030 | MGnify/ENA primary metagenome ERZ509030 (study PRJEB26280, sample SAMEA2338708) | human gut metagenome | biome: human gut; feature: human-associated habitat; material: faeces... | reverse complement strand
AAAACCGTACATTCATTATAGAATGTACGGTCCTTTTTTGTAAAGATGAAATACGCTGTCAGGCAGCGGATAGCATCGAAGATGGTACGTGTGAGCTTATTTGTCGCTTAAAAGCTCCTTCGCACTGGTCAGCAGTCCCGCCATGTTCTGAATTTCGGACGGAATGATGATCTTTGTAGACTTGCCGTCCGCAACCTTTTCCAGAGCCTCCAGACTCTTTAAACGAAGTACAGAATCATCCGCTCCTGCATCCTTGATGAAACGCAGACCGTTTGCAGTCGCCTGCTGGACTTTCAGGATTGCTTCCGCTTCACCTTCTGCCTCACGGATCATCTTTTCTTTCTCTGCTTCTGCGCGCAGGATTGCAGACTGTTTTTCTGCCTCTGCTTCCAGAATTGCGGATTCCTTTTTACCTTCTGCTACCAGGATGGTAGATTTCTTTTCACCTTCAGCACGCAGGATCGCTTCACGGCGTTCACGCTCTGCCTTCATCTGCTTCTCCATCGCATCCTGAATTGCTGCGGGAGGAATAATGTTCTTTAATTCGACACGGTTTACCTTGATGCCCCAGGGATCAGTTGCGATATCCAGGGATGCACGCATCTTGGCATTGATCGTTTCACGGGAGGTCAGGGTCTGATCCAGTTCCAGGTCTCCGATGATGTTACGCAGGGTTGTCGCGGTCAGGTTTTCAATCGCCATGATCGGATTTTCAACTCCGTAGGTAAACAGCTTGGGATCTGTGATCTGGAAAAAGACAACGGTATCGATCCGCATCGTAACGTTATCCTTTGTGATAACAGGCTGAGGCGGGAAATCCGCTACCTGTTCCTTTAACAGTACACGCTTTGCAACCTTATCGACAATCGGCACTTTAAAGTGAAGGCCAACGCTCCAGGTATCCTGATATGCGCCGAGACGTTCTACGACATAAGCCTGCGCCTGCGGTACGATCTTGATGCAGGACGCTACAATTGCAATTGCAAGAATTAAAATAATGAGTATTACCAATCCACCTATCATAATTACCCTCATTTCCGCGGTCTTACCGCATGTTGTCAGCAGTCTCTCTGCTGTTTGTTACAGGTTCTTCTGTTTCGATCTCGTCCGGAACAACGATCAGCTTCACGCCGTCGATCTTTTTTACAATGACGACGGTACCCTCTTCAATCGTCCCCTCAGTTTCCTGAGATCTTGCTGACCACTCCATGCCTTTGAGCGTAACCTGTCCGCAGCTGTGCAGGTTATCAATCCTGCCGGTCACGATACCGCGTTCCCCAAGCATGCTGTCCACATTGGTCTTCGTCCTTCCAACATTGAAATAGCGCATGGCAACCGGTCTTGTAAAAACAAGCATCAGCACGGACACTACCAAAAACAGGATGACCTGCACCAGAACCGGCGCACCACAGGCAGCTGCAATCGTCGCAACAAGAGCTCCGGCTGCAAACCAGATTGTCGTCAGCCCCATCGTCGCAAGCTCAATCAGCACAAGTAAAATCAACAGAGCCAGCCAGGCAAATACTTCCGTCATGTAACTCCTCCTTTCCTGTGACTTATGACTATCATACTACAAAAATCATGCCCCGTCTACCAAAATACATGATGTCCGATCACAATACCTTCCCTGCTTCCTGCCCGCCTAAAATGCGTCGCTATTCCAACCGGGGTGCTTCCCGCCATCGCTTCCTGTGCCGCCTGCAGGCAGCTTGCCTTGATCTTTCCACTTGCGACAACGCGTCCAACCTGTCCGCTTCCCGCCGGTGTAAACTGTCCCGAAGCATAGATAACTCCCTTGACCGTATTCGGATAAGCGCCGCTTCTGACCCGATTCATCACGACTGCGCCGACAGCTACCTGTCCTTCGTAGGGCTCTTCTCCCGCTTCACACTGAATGAGCGCCGCCAAAAGCACGCTGTCGTCCGCAGCCAGTGCAGCAGCCTTGTTCGCTTCCTTTTCCGCCTGCGCTGCCTTTTCCTTCTTCTGTTTCTGTGCGGCAGCTTCTTTTTCCGCCTGCAGTCTCGCCGTTTCCGCTTCCTCGCGCGCTTTTACCTGCTCAACCGTCTCTCCGTAATCGATTTCAAAATCAACCTGGACATATTCCGAAGACACATATCCGGTCTTTCCGCCGTAATTGATCGCAACCCAGTCCGCCGTGATTTCCTGATCCTCGCTGAAACGGATCTGCTCTTCATCCACGACCTCATACTTTGCACCTTCTTCCAGCAGATCATAAATCGCAGCATCTCCTGAAGGTTCTTTCCGGATTCTCAAAGCGCCTGTTTTGGTCGTTGCCACAATCCGTCCCGCGTCTTTTGCCTCTTTCCGCGCTTCTTCCCCAAACAGCAGATAATCGTTATTCGCCCAGCCGGTCAGTTCGCCGGACTCAAGCTTTGTCCAGCCGTCCTTTTGTTCCAGCACTGTACCGCCACAGTCTGCATACAAATACCCTGCAAGCCCTGCCTCGCTGTCCGGTTCCGTCCTGACATACAATACATTCTGGACGCTCGTCATCACGATCGTTCCGGTCAGGTCGTCCATTTTCGTTCCATCGCCGGACGAAGCCTTGGTTTTGCTGTCCGCACTGTCGGACGCTACATCCGTTTCCTGCCCGCCGACTGCGGCGATCGCTGCATCTGCCACATCATTTTGGGATGCTGCGTTCTGACTGACCTGTTCCTTATCCGCTCCTGTCAGCCACGCCTCCACGCCAACGCCCTTGTGCCAGTGCGCGCTTTTGCTCGATTCTGCCTCTGCCTGCAGACTGCTTCCGGCCGTCCACAAAAAGACGACTCCCAGCGCTGCAGCCCGCAGCCAGTGCTTCCCCCTTTTCTCACATTTTCTGCTCCAGCCCATAAATCGATGATCCTTTCCGTCCCCTCATATCCGCAGACAGCAACGATAGCTGAACCTCCATTGATTTTCCGCGCCTTTGGCGCTCCCAAAATCGGCTCATCAAATGTTACAATTATATTACATGATTAGCGTCATCATATCAAATCCGTCAATTACTGTCAAGTGTGCGCCCTGCGAGGATTCTATTGTCATGAATACAAAAAAGGCGTGTGAAAAACAATCCTTTTCCACATGCCTTTTTTCGCTCTTTTTCTGTCAGAAACAATGAATTCTTATCATCTTCTGACGATTCCCTTACAATGCTGTTGAGACAAATGCCCCGGCTATGATACTGTTTTAGTAAAAAACGTGATGTCCGATTACCTGTCCGGAACGACCGTTATTTCTTCTGAAAAACAGCTTGCCGCCGACCGGCTGTGCACCGGCTAATGCTTCGATTGCTGCCTGATAGCAGGCTGCATCTGCCTTGTCACTGCTCAGTGCCCTCTGCAGCGAACCGTTTCTAACAGGGGAAAACTGTCCTTTTGCGTAAACAACCTCGGTGATCGTATTGGGCTGCGATGCACTCTTGACGCGGTTCATGATAACATTGCCTACCGCAACCTTACCAACGTAGGATTCACTGCCTGCTTCACAGTAAATAATATTTGCGAGCAGTTTTAATTCCTCTGCGGATATCGCTGCGGTCTGGGCTGCCAAAGCTGCCTGCTGAGCTTCCGCTTCGAGCCGCGCTGCTTCCTCGGCTGCTGCCTTTGCCTGCGCCTCCGCTTCGAGCCGTGCTGCTTCCTCGGCTGCCTGTACTTCTTCTATCTCATTCTGTGCTGCTTTACTCGCCTCTGCCTGTAAAGCTGCTGTTTCATCCTGCTGTACTTCTTCCTCTGCAAAGAATTCATCTTCGGATGCTGTTGCTCCTGTCCGTTCAGCGATCACCTGCTCATTGGCTGCAACAGCCTCTTCGTTGGAAATCTCTGTCTCGACCAGATTTTCAGCCGGTACCCATCCTGCAATTTCTCCCGCCTGGATCTGCACCCAGTCGTTGTACTTTGCAAGGATCGCCACATGACCGTCCTCCATGACCTGACCAATCACCGCAGACGCTGTATTTGCTTCTGCATGAATGTCCAGCATGTCTTTCGCATCAATGACACCGATACCACTTGCCATAGCGGTTGTCGTATATGCACCCATCATCATAACAGATGTTAAAATGCCGACTGCACTACGAAACAACTTTCTGCCTTTTCCGTTCATTCTTACCTCCATAAATCTTACTCTGCTTCCCCAGCCATTCTGCCGGTGAAATTCAGGAGCTTTTGTGGGACGCTCCTTGTTACAGAGCTGTTTCAATTGTTACAAACTTATTAACAATTGTTACGCATGATATGATAGCAATATTACAATCAAATGTCAAGCCGTTCGCCCGGAACCACAAATTTCCGTTAGTTCCCCACAAAGGTTTTTCTTCTATTGTGATATTTTTACAACAAACCTCCGAAATCATCGCCTTTTTCTTACTATTTTTCAAAGTTTTCAACAAACGACGCTTTAACATAGTAAATTCTCTTTTCATAAAAAGAACAGCCATTTTCTGCGGTTTTTTCGAATTTTTATCAAAAAAAGAAGACCTGACGGGATTATTTTTTCCATCAGATCTTCCTTTATACTTGTTTTTAACATTTTTGTAACAAACTATTTTACAGGCTTCTGGACTTCTCCACCGCAGTGATGACCGCATCGGTCACTGCGCCGCGGAAGCCTTTTTCCTCTAAAACGCGTACCGCCTGAATCGTGGAGCCTGCCGGGGAGCAGACCATATCCTTTAACTCTCCCGGATGCTTTCCGGTCTCAAGCATCAGCTTCGCGCTGCCGAGCACAGCCTGTGCAGCGCATTCATATGCCTGGCTGCGCGGCATGCCTTCCGCAACTGCACCGTCCGCCATCGCTTCGATCAGCATAAAAATCCAGGCAGGCGCACAGCCGCTGACGCCGGTCAGCACATCCATCAGGCGTTCCGGAATCTCAACCGTCTTGCCAAAACTGTCCAAGACAGCCGCCGTTTTTTCTTTCATCTCAGGAGTTACCCTGCTGCCATAGCAGACTCCGGTACAGCCTTCCCCGACCAGTGCCGGCGTATTGGGCATCGCACGCACAAACGGAAGCGGCGCGCAGAACTGCTCTTCCAGCCATGCAAGGCTTTTGCCTGCCGCAATGCTCAAAACCGTCTTGCTGGTCAGGTCGAGATCACTGATCTGTCCGATCACTTCCTCCAGAAACTGCGGCTTTACGGCAAGAATCAAAAGCTCTGCCTGCCGCGCAGTTTCCAGGTTATCGCCTGTCACCGTAATGCCAAACATTTCATGTACTTTGCTTTCGGTCTCCGCAGTTTTCGCAGAACCGTAAATTTCCTCCGGCACAGCCAGGTGATTTCTCAAAACTCCGCCGATCATCGCCTGCGCCATATTTCCAAGTCCGATAAAACCAATTTTCATCTGTGCCTCTCATTTCTGCGCACGCTTTTTGCGCATGTCGAGTTTGTGTCAAGTGCGCGCAAACACAAATCTCGCGATTGAAAAATGTTATTTTTCAATCATCGCCCTCTGTCGATGCGCTTCATACATCAGAATCGAAGACGCCACCGCCGCATTTAGCGACTCGACTTTGCCCTCCATCGGAATCCGGATGTAACAGTCCGCAAGCTCCGCAGTCTCTTCCCGCAGGCCGTTGCCCTCGTTACCGATCAGAAATGCCGCACCCTTTGTGTAATCCTGACAGGCATAGGAGTTTTTCCCGCGCAGATGCGCCGCGTATACGCTGACGCCCGCCTGCTGTACCTGATGAACCGCCGCCGCAAAATCGTCCGCATAATAAAACGGAACGCGGTAGATGCTGCCCATCGTCGAACGGATAACCTTCGGGTTGTACAAATCGACGGTATCCCGGCTCATGATAATCCCGGAAACGCCTGCGCCCTCACCGGTTCGCAGCATCGTACCGAGGTTTCCGGGATCCTGAATATTTTCCAGAAGCAGAAACAGCGGCGCTTTGTCCCGCAGCATTTCTTCTATATTATAATGAAACTGTTTCAGCACGCATAAAACGCCCTGTGGCGTGCATGTGTCCGATATTTTAGAAAACACGCTGTCGGAAACGACTTCGTAGCCAACCTCTTCCAGATGCTCCCGGCAGCTGCACTTTTCCAGAAAGGATTCCGAAACATAGACCTCCTGCAGCTGTTCTCTCGGCGCTTCCAGAAACATCTTCACGCCCTCTGCCAGAAAAACATCCTCCGTTCTGCGCAGCTTCGACTTTTGATTCAATTGTACCAGCCTTTTGATCCGGCTGTTGGATGCTGCAGTAATCATGCAGGTTCCTCCGTTGATCTTTATGAAAACGCACAACGGCCACACACGTTTCGTGTGCAGCCGCCCCTTTGCGTCCTGTATCGTCAGGTGGCCAGCGCTTTGCTGACCTGATAATGATATTCGGGAATCTCTTTCTGCATCGCAAGTGCTTCCTCAATATCATAGTCTACAAATTCGCCGTGTTTGTAAGCCACAACACGGTTCGAGCTGCCTGCGCAGAGGATGTCTGCCGCATAAGCGCCCATGATAGAAGCATAATAACGATCCAGACAGGTCGGGCTGCCGCCTCGCTGCATGTACCCCAGGATGGTTGCTCTGGTTTCCACACCCGTTGCTGCTTCAATTCTCTTCGCCATGGAAGTAGAATGACCGATACCTTCTGCATTGATGATCAGATGGTGGGTTTTGCCCTTTTTCCGGTTGTTGATAATATTGTTAATCAGCTGCTGCTCGTCATAGTCGTACTTTTCAGGAAGAAGGATATCCTCCGCGCCGGTACCGACGCCGCACCACAGTGCGATATAACCGGCATTTCTACCCATTACTTCGATAATACTGCAGCGTTCATGTGAAGATGAAGTATCCCTTACCTTATCGATTGCCTGCATCGCGGTATTGACTGCCGTGTCGAAACCGATCGTATATTCGGTACATGCAATATCCAGATCGATCGTGCCCGGCAGACCGATCGTATTGATCCCAAGTCTGGACATCGCCTGTGCACCTCTGTAAGAGCCGTCGCCGCCAATAACAACCAGACCGTCGATGCCGTGTCTGCGGCAGATCTCCGCGCCCTTTTTCTGTCCGGCTTCGGTCTTAAATTCCAGACAACGTGCGGTTCCCAGAATCGTACCGCCCTTCTGGATGGTATCCGAAACGCTGCGGGCATCCATATCTATGATTTCTTCATTTAACAGACCCTGATAGCCTTTTTTAATGCCTTTTACTTTGACGCCGTTGCAAATCGCTTTCCGAACAACCGCACGGATTGCCGCATTCATACCCGGCGCATCTCCGCCGCTTGTAAGAACTCCAATTGTCTTTATCTTAGCTGCCATTGTTCCTCCTGTCTGCCGCTGCGGGCTGGACTTCAATCTTAAGATTTCAAAATCCGTAAAACCATTTTTTATTTTAATCGAAACGGGCTTTCTTTTCAATGGTTTTGTGAAACTTACATCAGCTTTACGTTTTCTTCTCCAAACAGCTCTTCCAGCTGCTTTAAAAGTGCCTCGTCCCCATGAACGGTCTGATTCGCCCCAAGCTGCTTCATCGCGCGCGGATTTTCCACATAAATCACCACGGTATCCTTGCCATCGGAAGCTGCGATTGCCGAAAGCAGCTTTTTTTCCTGCTGCTGATAGGCTTCCATCGTCGGAAATTTAATCCAGAGCTTTTTGGGGATTTCGTCAAACGTCTGCACGGATTCACAGATCAGCTTCGCGTCTTTGTCCTCCTCTGCGGAAACGCGCCCCCGCAGGAGAACCTTTTCATCCTCCATCAGCTTGCTGCCGTACTGCTCATAGGTTTTCGGGAAAACGATAACTTCAATCGTTCCAACCAGATCCTCCACCTGTAAAAACGCCATCACCTTATCGTTTTTGGTATATTTGATCTTCTTTTCCTCAATAATTCCGCCGATAACCGCCTTTGCTCCGTCCTGAATATGGACGCTGTTTGTCTCCTCATCCAGCATAAAATCTGCCGTTGTATTAGAAATATTCCTGCGCCAGAGCTGCTCGTATTCCTGCAGCGGATGCCCGCTGACATACACACCGAGCACTTCTTTTTCAAAGGTCAGAAGAATTTCCTTCGAATATTCCCCGACATCCGGGAAGCGGATTTCATAGTTTTTCTTTTCCGACTCGTCCACCAGATCGAATAAGGAAAGCTGTCCCGCCATATTATTTTTCCGATTCTGCTGATTCTGATCCATCAGCTGCACAAATACGCTCATAAACTGCTTGCGTGTTCCCTCAAGGCTGTCGAATGCACCCGCTTTGATAAAGTTTTCCACGTTGCGCTTATTGACTTCCGTATCGGACATTCTGGATAGAAAATCCTGCAGGTTTTTGAAGACGCCCCGCTGCTTCCGCTCTGCGATCACCGCGTCCGCAACCGGATGTCCTACACCCTTGATCGCAGTCAGTCCGTACCGGATTGATTTTCCCGATACCGAAAATCCCGGCTCTCCCTCGTTGATATCCGGCGGCAGAATCGCGATTCCCATCTGGCGGCAGACCAGAATGTATTCCGCCACTTTTCCGGGGTTATCGATTACAGAAGTCATTAGGGACGCCATAAATTCCACCGGATAATAATATTTCAGGTAAGCCGTCTGGTAAGCGACAACCGCGTAGCATGCGGCGTGGGATTTGTTGAACGCGTATTTTGCAAAATCCATCATTTCCGCGTAAATTTCCAGACCGACCTTTTCCGGAATGCCCCGGGCCACACAGCCGGGCACGCCCTCCTCGGGATTGCCGTAAACGAAATTCGCCCGTTCTTTTTCCATGACAGACTGCTTTTTCTTGCTCATCGCTCGGCGAACCAGGTCGCTTCGTCCCATCGTGTAGCCGCCGAGGTCGCGCACAATCTGCATAACCTGCTCCTGATACACGATACAGCCGTAGGTCGGAGACAGGATCGGTTCCAGCTCCGGACAGGAATAGGTGATTTCGTCATGATTGTTTTTTCCTTTAATATATTTTGGAATAAAGTCCATCGGCCCGGGACGGTACAGGGAAATACCCGCGATGATATCCTCCAGATTCTGGGGCTTTAGCTCCTTCATGAAGCTTTTCATCCCGCCGCTTTCCAGCTGGAACACGCCGTCCGTTCTGCCGGTGCAGAGCGAATCCAGCACTTTTTTATCGTTATAATCCAGATGCTCCATATCGAGCTTCACACCGGTGTCATGCTCAATCATCTTGACCGCGTGGTCGATTACTGTCAGGGTTCGAAGCCCCAAAAAGTCCATTTTTAAAAGTCCGAGCTCTTCCAGCGTCGTCATCGTAAACTGCGTTGTGATCGAACCATCCGACCCTCGTGAAAGCGGTACAAAATGATCTGCCGCCTCCGGGCAGATCACAACCCCTGCTGCGTGCATCGAGGTGTGGCGCGGCAATCCTTCCAGCCGTTTACTCATATCAATCAGCACGTGCACCTGTTCATCGCTCTCGTAGAGCTTGCGCAGCTCTGCGTTCATTGACAGTGCCTTATCAATCGTCATGTTCAGCTCGTTCGGGATCATTTTTGCAATCGAATCCACAAAGGAATACGGCAGATCCATGACACGCCCGACGTCGCGGATGACACCCTTTGCCGCCAGCGTACCGAATGTGACAATCTGCACAACCTTTTCTTTTCCATATTTGCGTCCGACATAATCGATGACCTCCTGTCTGCGTTCATAACAGAAGTCGATATCGATATCCGGCATGGAAACTCGTTCCGGGTTCAGGAAACGCTCAAACAGCAGGCTATAACGGATCGGATCAATATTCGTGATATGCAGGCAGTAGGAAACGATGCTTCCAGCTGCACTTCCACGTCCAGGTCCTACCGGAATACCGTTTTCTCTGGCATAGTTGATAAAATCCCACACGATCAGGAAATAGTCCACATATCCCATGCGCTTGATAATACCCAGCTCGTATTCCAGACGCTTCTGCAGCGTGCCGTCGTCCTCCGGATAGCGCTCTTTCATGCCGTCAGTGCACAGCTTGTTCAAATATCCCCAGGAATCATAGCCCTCCGGCACATCAAAATGCGGCAGCTTCGTCTTACCAAACTCGATTTCCACATGACAGCGGTCTGCGATCCGCTGTGTATTTTCCACTGCCTCCCATGCATAGGGAAACAGTCCCTTCATCTCTTCTTCGCTTTTGACGAAATACTGACCGCCCTCGTAACGCATCCGGTTTTCATCGGAAAGCTTTTTGCCGGTCTGGATACACAGAAGGATATCGTGGGGCTTTGCGTCCTCCGCATAGGTGTAGTGCACGTCGTTCGTGCATACTAACGGAATGTCCAGTTCTCGCGACATCTGTAAAAGCGCCATGTTTACGGTCTGCTGCTCCGGAATCCCATGATCCTGCAGTTCCAGGAAATAATTATCCTTCCCAAAAATCGACTGATACTTTAATGCGCATTTTTTTGCTTCCTCCGGCAGTCCTTTCTGGATATAGCGCGGCACTTCACCTGCCAGACACGCAGACAGCGCGATGATTCCCTCGTGAAATTCCTCCAGAACCTCCATATCGACTCGCGGCTTGTAATAGTACCCCTCCGTAAAACCGCGGCTGACGATTTTGCTCAGATTCGCGTAACCAGTATTATTTTCCGCCAGAAGCACCAGATGGTAATACCGGTCATCCCCACCGGTAATCTCCCGGTCAAAACGGGAATTGGGCGCAACATAGACCTCACAGCCCAAAATCGGATTGATACCCTCTGCCCGCGCCGCACGGTAAAAATCGATCACACCGTACATTGCGCCATGGTCGGTAATCGCCGCAGCCGTCATGCCCAGCTCCTTGACTCGTTTTACATATTCTTTGATTTTATTGGAACCGTCCAGCAGGCTGTACTCTGTATGGACGTGCAAATGTGCAAATGCCATATTTTTGTAATTTCCTATTCTTGTTCTGTCTGAGTTTCCTTTGCTGTCCCATCGGGCGCAGAGAAGTCAAAGGCAGGGCTTTCTGTCCCGTTTTCTGACTTTTGCCCGCTCTTTGTCACAGACCTCGTGTCGATGCTGCCTGTCCGGTCGGATGCTGCCGCATTGTTTTCACTGATGCTGTCTGCTTCCCGGTCAGATACAGTGCTGTTTTGACTGACTGCGTTTTGTCCGGACACATCACCGCTTTCATGAACCTCTTTTACGCTGCCTTCTCCGCTGTCTGTCAGTACAAGTCTGTCGTTTTCCACTTTCCATGTCTCGTACCAGCTTCCTTCCGCGTCCGAAAGGTTGACATGAATCCTATCGTTTTCCCCGGATAAAATCTGTATTTTCCCGGAATCTGATCCAACCTGCCGCAGGATACTCTTTAACACTGCTTTGCCGTTTTTATACTGTAACAGCTCTTTTTCACGGATTTCTTCTAATCGATACTCTGTCAGTGTGCGCAGGCTGATGTCATAATATCCCGGCGCGGCTTCTGTCCCGGCAGTCCATGCCATCAGATCGCCGTCATCATCCAGCTCAAAGTGCCCCATCTGTTTTAACAGGCGCACTGCTCCTTGCTCCTGCACGCCAAACAGCATGTCGCTGACGCCGGACACTTCGTAGCCACGATACAGCACAAAGGCGCTTCCCAGCTTTTCCAGCTCCTTAAAGGCAAAATTCTCTTCTTCCAAAGCTGCGCCGTCCACGCCGACAAACCACAGGTCGCATACCGGCGCGCCGAAGGCTCCGTCGTACCTGCCGATCGCCGCAAATGTTTCTTTTTTGCCGTTCCCATCGTAATCCGCCGTCTCTGCAAAACACAGCGCATCGTCCGGGTACTCCTGTACCTCCAGAATCTGTGCAACCGCCTGACCGACCGGCGCGCGGGCTGTTTTCTGCACTTTATTCAACCGGTTTTTCGTAAATTCGTTTGGAATATCCTCCAGGCTCTCCAGTGCTTCTTCCTGCTCCAATCTCGACGGGAAGAAAAATCCCTCCCCGCTGATCGTCTCCGATGCTTTGGTCAGCTTTCCCTGATCCAGGCTGCTGATACACCAGCTGTACTTCGCAACCGCATGATCGATTCCTTCTTCCTGTCCGACCGACTGCCCGGCTTCTCTACAGCGATAGGCAATTTTGTCCTCCCCAATTGCATAAAACCAATAGGTATATTCTGTATTTTCATCCGTCTGCGTGTAGAACTGCTCTTCCAGCTTTTCCTTCCACGCCTGTGCCTCTTCATCCGAATCCTCTGCAGACACATACGCCAAATATTCCGACGCTGTCAGCTCCCGATACGAACGCTCTGCAAATCCGTCCGCTGTTCTTTCATAATAAACAGGAACCGTCTCTTCTGCACTGTCCCATTCCGAAACAAGCGGATCGTACACAGTCTTCTCCGCAGGATAAAACGTACAAACGCCGTCCTTTGTCGTTTCGATCGTCTCGGCATCCTCCAGAAGCTTTTCGCACTTTTGATCTTTTACCGTCCAGACAGCCGCCTGTTTTTTGCCGGAGACTTCCGTTTCCAGAATAACAAACGGATTCCCGATTCCCGTCACCTGCTGCAGTCCGGTTACCACGATTCCTTTTTCCAGAAGCCTTGCCGACTCGCCGTCATAATACCAGAGATCGCCGGAAATCCGCCCGCGCGCTGTCAACGGCGTGCTCTCAAACATCAGCAGAAAGCTTTCATTTGCATTGCTGTCATACTTCGCCATGTTCTGCAGGCAAAGCGTCTTGTCACCGTACTCCTTCTGCGAAAGAACTGCTGTCAGCGCTGCGTTTTCTGCGCGGCTTAAGCGGTCGTGTCCCGCCAGCTTACCGGTAAACGCATCCGATTTCTGCGCGTATGCTTCATAAACGGAGTCGGTCACTTCTGTCATCAGGGCCGGAATTTGAGGAGCTGTTGCTGCCGCAGATTCTGTAGCGGTTTCGGTCTGCGTTTCGCCGGTCGCAGGCATCTCGCTGTCTGCTGTTGCCGCGGTATCGCCGTGCTGCGCTTCTCCGCCGGTCGCTGTTATGCCGTCCTGTGTCCCACCATCGGTCGCAGCGGTGCTATCCTGCATCTCATCATCGTTCGCTGCAGCGGTGCCGGTTCCTGTACTGTCATTCTGTGTTTCACCTGCTACAGACGTCTCGCCATCTGCTATTGCCGCAGCATCGCTGTCCTGCGCCATAGCGTCTGTTGTTTCCCCTTCCCAAAAGCTCTTTCCGGCTTGCTGCGCTCGCGCTGCATATTCACTGATATTCGGCGTGCAGCCTGAAAACAGCATCGTTGCCGCCATCAGGCATGCTGCTGTTACCTGTTTTCTTTTCATTCGTATCGATCCCC
>ENA-ORNP01002875-ORNP01002875.1-human-gut-metagenome-genome-assembly--contig:-NODE-2875-length-13227-cov-2.489827_pt1 | contig 13227 bp, 9 predicted proteins | sample MGYA00242119_ERZ509030 | MGnify/ENA primary metagenome ERZ509030 (study PRJEB26280, sample SAMEA2338708) | human gut metagenome | biome: human gut; feature: human-associated habitat; material: faeces... | reverse complement strand
GTTTGTTTTTAGATTCATACGAAAATAGCGACTTCCAAGTGATACATCGGGATAATTGTGATTCGTTTTTGCTCGAATATTGAGGGGGAATGACACGGATGTGTGTTGCACAAGGTTGTGCAATTAGGTGGAAAAAGTTACTTTTGGCTTGAAAAAACAAATGTGGTAAGTATGATACAAGAATATCAAGTTAGCGGTTTTCGGGTGAGGGAATACGAGGAGTTGGAGTCCACGAACACGGAAGCAGAACGTGTGGGGTGGAGCGAGTTGGAAGATAAGATGGTGATTTTGACGTATAGGCAGACACAAGGTCGGGGACAAGTGGGGAATCATTGGGAGAGCGAGCCGGGGAAGAATATATCCATGACGGTGGTGTTTAAGCCGCGGGAGTTACTGGCGGGGCAACAGTTTGCCGTGTCGATGGTGATTGCTTTGGGGGCTTGTGATTTTATTTCCCGTTACGTGAGCGGGTGTTCCGTGAAGTGGCCGAATGATATTTACGTGGGGGATCGGAAGATTTCCGGGATATTGATCGAACATTCCATCATGGGGCGTTACGTGGGAGGTTCTTTGTGCGGTATCGGAGTGAATATTAATCAGGAACGTTTCTTGTCGGATGTTCCGAATCCGGTTTCCTTGTTTCAGTTGATCGGGGAGGAAATTCCCGTGAAGCGTGCGTTGGAGGAGTTGCTGGATTGTATTGGAAAGCGATATGAAACAATACGGGATTACGAGGGGATGGAACGTGATTTTTTGAAGGTGTTGTACCGTCGGGAGGGAGTGTATGATTGGGAAGATGAACGGGGAATGTTCCGGGCATCGATTCGGGGGGTAAACGAGTTCGGACAGCTGGTGTTGGAGGACGTGGAGGGGAATGAGCGGGTATATGGCTTTAAGGAAATCTCCTATAAATTTTAGATTTATGATTTACGATTTATGATTTTAAATTTTAGATTTTAGATTTTAAATTGCGGAGTTTTGATTATTTTTGTGCAAAACATGGATAACTTATGGTAGAGAACTATTCGGAAGATTCTATTCGGACGCTGGACTGGAGGGAACATATACGCTTGCGCCCCGGTATGTATATCGGAAAATTGGGGGACGGAGCGGCAATGGACGATGGAATATACATACTGGTTAAAGAGGTGGTGGATAATAGTATTGACGAGTTCGCGATGGGAGCGGGGAGCGAGATTATTATCAAGGTAGAGGAACGGACAGTTTCGGTACGGGATTTCGGACGAGGAATTCCGTTGGGTAAATTGATTGACGTGGCATCGAAGATGAACACGGGTGCCAAGTATGATTCCGAGGCTTTCAAAAAATCCGTGGGATTGAACGGTGTCGGTATAAAAGCCGTGAACGCTCTTTCCGAGAGTTTTATCATCCAGTCCTTCCGGGACGGGGAGACGAAACGGGTGCGATTCAACAAAGCGCTGATCGTGGAAGATCAGGAGGTGACCCTGACCACGGAGCCGAATGGTACGTTGGTGACTTTCATCGCGGACAAGGAGTTGTTCGGTAATTACCATTACATCATGGATTACCTGGAGGCCATGTTCAAGAATTACGTGTTCCTGAATTCCGGGTTGACTATCAATTTCAACGGTCAGAAGTTACATTCCAAGAGAGGGTTGTATGACTTGTTGTCGGAGAATATGAGTGGGGAGGGGTTGTACCCGATCATTCATTTGAAGGGGAATGACATTGAGATGGCAATGACACACGGACGGCAGTACGGGGAGGAGTACTACTCTTTCGTGAACGGTCAGCACACGACGCAGGGAGGTACGCACTTGATTGCTTTCCGGGAGGCCGTGGTGAAGACAATCCGTGATTTTTACAAGAAAGATTTTGATTTGGCCGATATTCGTACTTCGATTATCGCAGCGATCAGCATAAAAGTACAGGAACCGATGTTCGAGTCGCAGACGAAGACAAAGTTAGGTTCTAAAGATATAGCCCCGGAGGGTCCTTCGGTGCGTAATTTTATTTTTGATTTCGTGACGAAGGAGCTGGATAATTATCTGCACCGGAATCCGGACACGGCAGAGTTGTTATTACGCAAGATTGTCGAGACGGAAAAGGAGCGGAAGGCGATGTCCGGTATCCAGAAGATCGCGAGAGAACGAGCCAAGCAGGTAAGCCTGCACAACCGGAAGTTGCGGGATTGTCGGGTGCATTTCAATTCCAACCATGAGCGGAAGACTGAATCGTCGATATTCATTACCGAGGGGGATTCTGCCAGTGGGTCTATCACGAAGTCGCGGGACGTGAACACGCAGGCCGTGTTTAGTTTGCGGGGTAAACCGTTAAATTCCTACGGGTTGACCAAGAAGATCGTGTACGAAAACGAGGAGTTCAATCTTTTGCAGGCAGCGTTGAATATCGAGAATGGAATAGAAGAATTACGTTATAATAATATTATTATCGCCACGGATGCGGATGTGGACGGGATGCACATACGATTGTTGTTGTTGACATTCTTTTTACAGTTTTTCCCGGATGTGGTACGGTCAGGGCATTTGTACATTTTGCAGACCCCGTTGTTCCGGGTGCGGAATAAGAAGGAGACACGCTATTGTTACTCTGATGCGGAACGAGAGAAGGCGATTAAGCAGTTGGGACCGAAACCGGAGATCACGCGATTTAAAGGTTTGGGAGAGATTTCTCCGGACGAGTTCGGTGGGTTTATCGGGAAAGACATCCGTTTGGAACCGGTACGCATGACAAAGCAGGACCCGATTGGTACGATCCTATCCTATTACATGGGAAAGAACACGAACGAGCGGCAGGATTTTATTATAGATAATTTGTACGTGGAGAAGGATGAAATCTAACCATTTTATGATTTTAGATTTTAAATTTTAGGTTTTAGATTGCAATTTTCAATTTTCAATTAATATGAGCGAGGAAATAGAGAACGGGGAAGTAGAGAATTTGGAGCCGGAGCAACAGGAAGAAAACGGCCGGGTGCGGTCGATTCAGCATTTGTCGGGAATGTTCGAGAAGTGGTTCTTGGATTATGCTTCCTATGTGATTCTGGAACGTGCGGTGCCTTACGTGAATGACGGGTTGAAACCCGTGCAGCGTCGTATATTACACGCGATGAAGGAGATGGATGATGGGCGGTTTAACAAGGTGGCCAATATCGTGGGGAGTACGATGGCTTATCACCCGCATGGAGATGCCTCTATCAAGGACGCTTTGGTGCAGTTGGGACAGAAGAACTTGTTGGTGGATTGCCAGGGAAACTGGGGAAATATCCTGACAGGAGATGATGCGGCTGCCGGACGTTATATCGAGGCGCGTCTTTCGAAGTTCGCTTTGGAGGTGGCTTTTAACCCGAAAACGACGAACTGGAAGCTTTCGTACGACGGTCGGAAAAGAGAGCCGGTGACGTTGCCCGTGAAGTTCCCGTTGTTGTTGGCTCAAGGAGTGGAAGGTATTGCCGTGGGATTGGCCTCGAAGATCTTGCCGCACAATTTCAACGAGTTGCTGGATGCTTGTGTCGCTTATTTGAAAAATGAAGATTTTGTTTTATATCCGGATTTCCCGACGGGGGGAATGATCGACGTGTCGAAATATAATGACGGGTTGCGCGGGGGAGTGGTGAAAATTCGGGCCAAGATAGAGAAAGACGCCGGGAATAAGATCTTGCGAATCACGGAGATCCCATTCGGGCGGACGACTTCGGCTTTGATCGATTCGATTCTGAAGGCGAACGATAAGGGGAAGATCAAGATCAAGAAGATTGATGATAACACGGCGGCGACGGCCGAAATTTTGGTATATCTGGCCGCGGGAGTTTCTTCCGACAAGACGATAGATGCCTTGTATGCCTGTACGGATTGCGAGTTGTCGGTTTCACCGAACTCGTGCGTGATCGAGAATGATAAGCCGATTTTCATGCCAATTACCGATATTCTACGGAAATCGGTGGACGAGACGGTGGCCTTGTTGTTGTTGGAGTTGAAGATTAAGCTGGGCGAGTTGGAGACGGATTGGCAATATTCATCTCTGGAAAAGATATTTATTGAAGAACGTATTTATAAAGATAAAGAATTCGAGGAGAGCGAATCGATTGATCAGGTGGTGGTTCACGTGCGGAAACGCTTGGAACCGTTTTTGCCTGAATTGATTCGTCCGGTGACGGATGACGATATAAAGCTCTTGTTGGAGATCAAGATGAAACGAATCTTGAAGTTCAACTCGGAACAGGCTGAGAATTATATTAAGGGATTGGAAGAGGAGATTGCCCGGGTGAAATTTGACATCGAGCATATTATTCCTTACTCGATCAATTATTACGAGAATATCAAGAAAAAGTACGGTAAAGGGCGGGAACGCCTCACGGAAATTCGGAATTTCGAGAATATCGAGGCCACGAAGGTTGTGGTGGCAAACGAAAAGTTATACATCAACCGGGAGGAAGGTTTTATCGGTACGGCTTTGAAGAAGGACGAGTTTATCTGCGAGTGTTCTGATATTGACGACGTGATCGTGTTCCGGAAGGATGGTACGTATTACGTGACCAAGGTGGCGGATAAGTTGTTCGTGGGGAAAGACGTGCTGTACGTGAATGTGTTCAAGAAGAATGATAAGCGTACGATATATAACGTGGCCTACCGGGATGGTAAGGTGGGACCGTCTTACGTGAAACGTTTCTTCGTGACGGGAACGACCCGCGATAAGCAATATAACCTGACGAAAGGTACGCAGGGATCACGGGTGCTGTATTTCAGTGCAAACCCGAACGGGGAGGCCGAGGTGATCAAGGTATGCTTGAAACCGAAACCGGGCATGAAGAAATTGGTGTTCGAGTATGATTTTGCAGGTTTGGCGATTAAGGGACGCGACTCGCAGGGAAACGTGTTGAGTAAGAATGATATTCACAAGATCTCGCTGGTACAGAAAGGGGCATCCACGCTGGGTGGTCGGAAGATATGGATTGACGAGGATGTATTGCGGTTGAATACTGACGGGCGTGGTCGTTACCTAGGAGAGTTCCAAGGCGAGGACCGGATTCTGGTGGTGAATAAAAACGGTACTTACTATACGACGGATTATGATTTGAGTAATCACTACGAGGAGGGATTCTCGGTGATCGAGAAATATGAGCCGGAGAAAGTCTGGTCGGCGGTGTTCTTTGATGCGGAACAGCAATTCTATTACTTGAAGCGTTTCCGTTTCGAGAATGTGGTTCGTCATACGTTGTTTATCGGGGAAACGGAAGGTTCGTATCTTGTAGCTTTGAGTGGTGAAAAGCGGCCCCGGTTCGAGGTTGTGTTTGGTGGACGTTACGAAAGTCGTCCGGCTGAGGTGATCGTGGCAGATGAGTTTATTGCTGAGAAATCGTACAAGGCTCGCGGAAAGCGGGTGACGACTTACGAGGTAAAACAGATCAGCGAGATCGAGCCTTTGGATAGCGGCGAGGAGGAAAGCGAGGAAGCGGCTTTGACCGACATAGATTTCGAGATCACGAACCCGGATATGCTGAGTGACGAGACGCAGATGAGGTTGGATTTTGAATAAATGTCGGAAGTGAAAAGTATGAAGTACTTTATCGTGGGATATATGGCGAGTGGCAAGTCCACGTTCGGGAAGGAATTGGCCAAAGATAAAGGACTTCCTTTTCTGGATCTGGACGAGAGTGTCGAGAGCAGAGAGGGACGGTCGATTTCGGAGATTTTTGCCAAGGAGGGAGAGGAGTATTTCCGGAAGAGGGAACGGGAGATCTTGCATGAGATATGTAACGAGACGGATGAATTTGTGCTGGCCACGGGAGGGGGAACACCTTGTTTCTTTGATAATATGGACTATATGAACCAAGAGGGAACGACTGTTTTCTTGAACACGTCATCTCTTGTTATTGTCGATCGCTTGAAACGGCAACGTGCTAATCGGCCTTTATTGGCCATGTATTCTGATGATGAGTTGGAGTTTTTTGTCCGGGAACATCTGGAATCCCGGCTTCCTTTTTATTTGAAAGCCAAGGAACAGGTATAGTACCCGTGTCACGTGAGAGTTCGGGGCGTGTTTGTTGGGAAATAAGCCCGTATGTGGCAACTAAAGACGTGTACCCTACCCATCATATTCGATCAGCTCAAGTGGCTTTGAAACGGAGGAGAATGGAGAGAGAAACGTCCATCCCGACTTATTTCCCGCCGAACTCTTTTCGGAATGATCCCAACTTTCTTTTATTTCCGTTTACAGATTTCGTTGTACGAGCAAGTACGGCACTTTTCCGGTAATTCCGTTTGCGTGAACGGTACTTCGGGTGAAAAGAGTTTTTCCAATAATTGCACGAGTAGATCTTGAAATTCCGGTTCGTATGGTTTAAAGCGATGAATCGGTTCTTTGTTACACTTCAACAGATAGCTGTAATTCGGAGTGAAAAGCAACTTCGTGCTGTATATTCCCGGAAGAATCGGGTCTGTACCCGGATTTTCGTACTCGTACATCATGCAATAGAGCAAGGTTTGGAAAGCCGCTTTATTTCGCTGTTTGTTGTTTGAATCAAAGATGGACGGCAGGTCTTTAAGATCGGTTTTGTCGGCTCCGGTTTTGTAGTCTATGACACGGGTTCCTTGGGTGACCCGGTCAACCCGGTCGATGTCTCCTTCCACGTAGATCACGGTGGGCTGGTCAAAAGCGGAAATCGTGACGGGCATACGATATTTTCTTTCCATGGAAATAATGTGGAAAGGACATAACGTTTTATCAAATTCGAAAACCTTCTTCACGTATTTTTTCACGACAGATAGTACAAGGTCATTGGCCCCGCTTTCCAGCATTTTGGACACAGTCGTGTCGTATAACTTTTCGTAGGCAGCCTGAATATGTTGTTCAATTAGTGAATCGTTTTTCATCAAGGCATCGAGACCTTCTGCCGTGATCTCCCCGTCGGGGAAAGTTTGGTAGAGAGATTGCGTACTTTGATGGAAAATAGTACCCAACAGGCGATGATCCAGCTCTTCGGCCATCTCTTCTTTCTCCTTGATCCGGGCGATATATTTGAAATAAAATTTCAGGTGACATTCCATGTATGTGTTGAGTGCGGATGGCGAGATGCCCCGTTCGTTTTCATCCGTGTAGCTTTTCAGTTGCTTCAAAATCGACGGATTTTTAGGGATGGAAATGGTCGGGTTGTCCTGAACCGATATTTTGTTTTGGAAATGGACTTCCCGGATGGGTAGTCCCGATTCGTATTTTATCTGGTAAAGGAAACGACTCATCTCGCCGCTACTCATGCCTTTCGTGACATCAGTGTACAATAGTTTGATGTTTTTAGCCCGTTGCAAGAGGCGGTAAAAGTAATAGGCGAAAAGGGCATCCATGTGTTCCGGAGTTGGTAAGCCGAATCCCAGTCTCAGGTTGTAGGGGATAAATGACGAGGCGTGTCCGCCTTTCGGTAGAATTCCCTCGTTGGCGGACAGGATAATCAGGTTTTTGAAATCCAGCATACGGGTTTCCATCAATCCCATGATCTGCATTCCTTCTAGCGGCTCTCCGGAGAATGGGATGGACACACCTTGTAATATCTTGTGAATAATTTGCAGATAAAACTTGTTATCCGGGATAATATTTTCTTCGATAAAGGTATTTTTAATGCCTTGAATCGTCGTGAAAATCGTGAATAGAAATTCCTTTTCGATGGCTAGTCCTTCATGGCTTTCGGGCTGTATGGAAGCAATCAGTTGCTTCAAAATGTGCAACAGGTAATCGAGTAAGTTCTCTTCCGACGAGGAGAATATGGCTCGTGTGATTTTGCTGAATTGAAGACTTTTTTCTGCCACGTACACGATATTGTTCGTGTTGATGTAATTCGTGATTTTTGGAATATCTTCCGAACAGGAACTTTTTATTAGTTTATGGTTCAACAGGGCGATGACCGGTTTGTAGTAATAATGGGTCATTTCTCCCTCTTTTTTGGCATAATGCTTTAAATCACCCAGCATGGCAATCAAGGCGGCAACAGACGTGTTCTGTGCCGGGTACCCCATCGTGATGTTGATTTTGTCGATCGTGTCGGGAATGGAGTGTATGACCGGGGTGAGTAGGCTTTCGTCGCAAAGGACGATGGCCGTGTCCGTGTATGAATCTTGCCGTTCCGGGTGGATTTGTTCAATCAGTGTCGGGATCAGTTTGGCCTGTCCGATGGTTGAGGGAACAGAGATGTACTCGATGGCTTTGTCGTTGTACCTGAAGTTGTTGAAATGTTCCAGCCCTAGGGCATTGGGGAACAGTTTCATGTTCTCCCGGATATAAAGGCCTGCCTCGTGGTTGTCGTTTGCCGAATAGTACAAGTCGTAATCCCAGTAGAAGAGGGCTTGTCGGTTGTCCCGAAAATAGGAAAATATCCGTTTCTCGCATTGATTCAAGGCATTGAATCCGGCAAATATCAGTTGACGATCCGTGTGATGTTGGGAGAGTTGTTCGCAGAATAGACGTTGTCCCATACCTTCGTAGCACAAGTTTTCATCGAGTAGTTTTGCCTTAAAACGAGTGTAGGTCGGGTAGAGTTTATCCCATACGTTTAGAAATTCCTGTTGTTCCCGACTGTATTTTTCCGAGTTGAAACTCCGCCAGAAACTTTGAATAAACTCCACCTGTTCCGGGGTAAGGTAGGGGAAGGCGGATTCAATTTCCTTCAATGCCGTGATGTTGGAAAAGAGGTCTTTGGCGTCCACGAGATATTTGTCTATATCATCGAAATCCCCGAGTAACATATTGCCCCAAAAATAGAAATCGTCAAAACGTTCGGTCGTTCCGGCATATTCTTGATAGGTCTTGTAAAGTTTGATGATAAGAGTCAGTTCTTCGGCTTTTTTCAGTCCGGTCTGGCGTTCTATGAATTCGCTTAACGTCAGTATTTCCGGCATCCACACGGGACGATCAATCAGTTGGGCCAGTTCTTGAGCTAAGAATAGTCCGGCTCGTTTGTTCGGGAACAGAATGGTCAGGTTGTCAAAATTGTGGCCATATTTCTGAATCAGATCTTTTGCCAGGAGATGAAGAAACGAATTCATATTTTATTACTATTTTTGTTTCGGAACAAATTTACAATTTAATCATTAGATTCAATATAGATTTATGCTGAAAGAACTGTTATTAAAAAATAGAAGTTACCGTCGTTTTGTTCAGAATGTTCGGATCACACGGGAGGAATTGGCGGAATTGGTCGGACTGACTCGGTATTGTGCTTCGGGAAGAAACGCACAGGCGTTGAAATACAAGGTGGTGGCTGATGCCGATTTGTGTGGTAAGGTGTTTCCTAATTTAGCATGGGCTGGCTATCTAAAAGATTGGGACGGTCCGGAAGAGGGAGAACGCCCGGCAGCTTATTTGATCCAATTGTTGGATACTTCTATCGTGGAGAACTGTTTGTGTGATGACGGGATTCAAGCACAGACTATATTGTTGGGAGCCGTGGAGAAAGGATATGGCGGTTGTATTATCAAGGCTTTCAAGAATGAGTCGTTGCGAGAGGTGTTGCAATTGCCGGAGCATTTGAAGGTCATGTATGTCATTGCTTTGGGGAAACCGAAGGAAACGGTGGTGTTGGAAGAGATGAAAGACGGTGATTACAAGTACTGGCGGGAAACGGACGGATCGCACCACGTGCCGAAGCGGGCTTTGGATGAATTGGTGATTCTGTGATCATTGAAGGTTTGATTCTAAATTTTGGATTGTAGAGATGAAATTACTTTGTGCGGAGTATAATGAGGCGGGTGAGGTTGCCTATAATGTCATTGGCGATAATGCCCTCCTGCGAAACAATGATGATTTCTATATTCCGGCTTTTGCCACGGAGTTGAGTTGTGTACCGCAAATAGTATTACGGGTTGGGAAGATCGGAAAACACGTGGCCGAGCGTTTTGCCGGACGGTATTACGAGGAGGTGGGGGTTGGAATCCGTTTCTATGCGGATAATCTGGAAAGAGAATTGTTGGTGACTTCTTTGTCTCCTACGGCGGCAATGGCTTTTGATTCTTCGGCGGCAATTTCACCGATGAAATCATCGGCGGGCGTCTCGCTGGAAGATATGATCTTTTTATTTGAATTGAACGGTGAGAGCGTTCTCACACGTAAAGTTTGTGAGATTTCGCAAAAACCGGAGAAGACACTTGCAGCAATGTCTGAGTATTATATGTTGAAAATAGGAGACTTCTTGTTTTGTGGGGGTGTTTTTCGACAAAGGAATTTATCAATAGGAGATCACCTTCGGGTGCTTTTAGACGGGGAATGTTTGCTGGACTTTCAGGTAAAATGATAGAAATAAAAAATCGGGTTCCTAAAAACCCGATTTTTTTTATTATTTGCAATACAAGAAACGTTTGATCTTGTGAGTGGGTGTCTTTTCAAAAGGTTCATGTTGTACGAGTACAAGTTGTAGTTTTGAGAAGTTGTTCACCCGGGCATTCACGTAATCCCGTAGTTCTTGTTTTTGTTCTTCAATGTAGTCGTTGATTTTTTCCTTGTAGTTCCCGGCTTGGTCTTTCAATTTCTGATACTGTTTTTCAAGTTCTTCCATGTTGAAATGAACCATTGCTACCAGTTTACCGCTGTTTTCCACCACGAGGGATTCGTTTACAAAGCGGAAGTTGTTAATGATGGATTCGATCTCTTCCGGGTAGATGTTTTCTCCGGATGCACCGAGAATCATGGTTTTGATTCTTCCGCGGATGGCTAACCTGTTTTTCTTGTCAAAAGAACCCAAGTCTCCGGTTTTAAACCAACCGTCTTCCGTGAAGGTTTCTGCGGTAAGTTCCGGACGTTTGTAGTATCCCTTCATCACGTTAGGACCTTTGATCCAGATTTCACCTTGTCCGCTCTTGTCGGGATCGTTGATTTTAATTTGTACACCTTCCATGACGGGACCTACTCCTTGAAGGAATGTCTGTGACGGGTTGGAACCTGCGGCCATGGGAGCTGTTTCGGTAAGTCCGTAACCGATAGCGTAGGGGAATTTAGCTTCCCGAAGGAATTGCTCTACGGTACCATCCAGTTTAGAACCTCCGATTCCGAAGAATTTTAGTTCCCCACCAAAGGTTTCCATGAGTTTCTTTCCTGCCAATCGGTTGAATAATTTACGAGCCGGAGCGAATTGGTAGAGCTTGCTCATCAATTTCGAGCTGGTGAATTTAGGCAACACTTGCGACTTGTAAATTTTCTCTATAATCAAGGGTACGGATAAAACTACCGTGGGACGGATTTTCTGCATTGCCGGAACAAGTAATTTGGGGGTCGGTACTCGATCCAGATAATATACTTGTGCTCCGAACATCAAAGGTAACAAAAGTCCCAGTGTGTTTTCGTAAGTATGTGCCATGGGCAGAATACTTAGGAAACGGTAGGTTTCGTCTACAGGTTGGATAGTACGACACTGACGTGCATCCCATACCAAGTTTTTGTGTGTTAAGACTACTCCTTTCGAAAATCCTGTTGTACCGGAGGTGTAAATGATTGATGCAATGTCCTCTTCTTCAATTGAAACTTCGGGAAGAGGGGTTGTATTATTCAAATTAATATCCGGGACCAATTTATCCAAGTCTTCCGGTTGGTAGCATCCTTCCGGCATGGTGGCAAAGTTATTGATCAGGATTTTATGCTCAAGGAATGGTGTTTTTACTCCTTCCAAACATTTTGCCAGTAGGCGGGAAACGAAGATCACTTTTACCTCCGCATGTTCCAATATATTCTGGAGTTCTGTAGAACAGAATCCCGGTAAGATCGGTACGGCAATGGCTCCAATGTTTGCGATGGCGAATTGGGTGATTCCCCAGTTCGGCATGTTCGCACTTAAAATGGCAACCTTGTCTCCTTTCTTTACACCTAAATGAAGTAAGTGGTTAGCAATAGATACGACCTCGTTATATAAATCTTGGTAAGTTTTTTTTCCGCTTGCGACAAAATTTAAAGATAAATTTTTTGAAAACTTGGAACAACTATTTTTCAAGAGTTCCGGTAGTGTCAATTTCTTTAAAGTCATGTTTTAATAATATGAATTTTCCATACAAAGATAATACAGAAAACAATACGATGTGGTTAAAATATTTAAAAATAGAGTAAATGGCTTGAAAGTGAGGGAAAATTGAAACAATTTCTAGTGTTTTACGTATCGGCAAGACTTGATTTATTTGAGGGGCCCGGCTTTTTATTCTTTTCGGGAAAAATGAGAAAAAAATAGACTCCGATAACGCCATCGGAGTCTATTTTTATTATTATTTCGTAGGAATTGCAGCTAATGTAGCTTTCAAGAATTCCCAGAATTTACTTACAGATTCGATGTTCACTTTCTCGTCCGGAGAGTGAGGAGAACTGATGGTCGGTCCGAAAGAAATCATGTCCCAATGTGGGTAGGCAGATCCTAGGATACCACATTCTAATCCGGCATGGATAGCCATGATTGCCGGTTTCTTACCGTATAATTTCATGTAAACTTCTTCCATTTCTTTGCGGATAGCTGAATCCGGATTCGGTTTCCATCCCGGGTATTCTCCGGTAAAGTTGATCTTGCTTGCTTCTGCCAGTTCAAATACAGATGCTACTACTTGAGCTAACGATGTTTTTGCGGTTTCAACAGAAGAACGCATTAACATGTAGATTTCGATCTTTCCTTCTCCACCTTTCACGATAGCCAAATTGTTGGATGTTTCAACCGTGTCCGGCATGGAATCGATCATTCTCATGGCACCATTCGGGCAAGCCTTGATGGCGTTAATCAGGTTGTATTGTACTTTTACCGGCATCACGTTTTGTGGAAGAGCTGTTTCTTCTGCAAAGAAAGTGAGATTCGGTTCTTTAGCGCTTAATTCAGCTTTAAATATTCCCTCGTATTCTTTTACTTTAGCAAGGAATTTGTCTGCATTAGCAGCCGGAACAGTTACGATTCCGAAAGCTTCACGCGGGATTGCGTTTCTCATGTTTCCTCCGGATACGGAAGAAAGACGAAGGTCTAATTCTTTGCTGACTGCTTTCAAGAAACGGAAATATAATTTGTTGGCGTTTCCTCTACCCAAGTTGATGTCCATTCCGGAGTGACCTCCTTTTAATCCTTTCAATGATAATTGGAATGCTTTATGTCCTGCAGGAACGGCTTCGGGAGTGTAGTCGAACGCGATCTCTCCATCAATACCTCCGGCGCAACCAACATACAATTCGCCTTCTGTTTCAGAGTCAAGATTTAACAAGATGTCTCCTTTTAACCAGTTGTGGCGG
>ENA-ORNP01002872-ORNP01002872.1-human-gut-metagenome-genome-assembly--contig:-NODE-2872-length-13233-cov-3.149036_pt1 | contig 13233 bp, 13 predicted proteins | sample MGYA00242119_ERZ509030 | MGnify/ENA primary metagenome ERZ509030 (study PRJEB26280, sample SAMEA2338708) | human gut metagenome | biome: human gut; feature: human-associated habitat; material: faeces... | reverse complement strand
GACGCACGACGGGCCAGCATCCCGGCGGACTCGTCGTCGTGCCGGACGACATGGATATCGAGGATTTCTGCCCCGTACAGCACCCCGCGGACGACCCCGACAGCGACACGATCACCACGCATTTCGAATATCACTGCATGGAGGACAACCTTTTAAAGCTCGACATGCTCGGCCACGATGACCCGACGATGATCCGCATGCTCGAAAATCTGACGGGCGTGAACGCCCGCGCTATCCCGCTCGACGACCCCGACACGATGTCGATCTTCATCTCGTCCAAGGTGCTCGGCTACGAGAACGACGAAGTGCTCGGCCCCACGGGCGCCGTCGCGATCCCGGAGTTCAACACGCGCTTCACGCGCCAAATGCTCGTCGACACGCAGCCCAAGGACTTCAACACGCTGCTGCGCCTTTCAGGCTTCTCCCACGGCACGGACGTGTGGCTCGGCAACGCGCGCGAGCTGATCGTCAGCGGCACAGCAAGCGTTCTGGAGACGGTCGGCTGCCGCGACGACATCATGCTCTACCTCATTTCCATGGGGCTTGACCCGAAGATGAGCTTCAAGATCATGGAGGCCGTGCGGAAGGGCAAGGTCAAAAAGGGTGGCTTTCAGGACGGCTGGGTAGAGGCGATGCAGGAGCACGATGTGCCGGAATGGTACATCGAGTCGCTCGCCAAGATCGGCTATCTGTTTCCGAAGGCGCACGCGGTCGCATATGTTATGATGGCGTTCCGCATCGCGTGGTTCAAGGTGCATGAGCCGCTGGCGTTCTACGCGACCTTCTTCACCGTGCGCGCGAAGGCGTTCGATGCGGAATACTGCTGCGCGGGACTGGACGCGGTCAAGCGGAAGATCCGCGAGATCGAGAACAACAAGGACGCGTCGGCGGTCGAGCAGGATCTGATGACCACGCTCGAGGTCTGCTACGAGTTCTATCGCCGCGGCTTCCACTTTGACACCATCGACATCTACCGCTCCGACGCGACAAAGTTCACCGTCACCGAAGGCGGCCTCCTGCCGCCGTTCATCTCCGTCCACGGACTCGGCGAGGCCGCGGCGCTGGACACGGTGGAAAAGCGCAGGGGCAAGGAGTTCATCTCGGTCGAGGAGTTCTCCATGTGCTGCAATAAGCTCTCCAAGACGCACATCGAGCAGCTGCGCGCCCTCGGCGCGTTTGCCGGCATGGCGGACACCAGCCAGCTCACGCTGTTCGGATAAATAGGGGGAGGGGAAGATGGAGAAGTATCCCTGCCCATGCTGCGGATATTTGACCTATCCGGTGCCGCGGGAGGATGCGATTGCCTATATCTGCCCTGTCTGCTTTTGGGAGAACGATGTGTTTGTTACATCGGTCGATGAACCGAGCGACGAAAATCACGGCATCTCACTCCGCACGGCGCAGGAAAATTACCGCAGCTTCGGCGCCTGTGCGCGCACGATGCTCCGCTATGTCAGAGAGCCGAAGCCGGAGGAAATTCCACAATAGAAAAACGCAGGGCCTGCACTTGACAGGCCCTGCGTTTTTTCATGCAGCAATGCAAAAGATGTGTTACAGCCCCAGCTCTACGGCGCGGCGCAGGCGCACCTTGCCGTCCAGCGCGGCGTCGATGGTCTGGATCAGCGCCTCGCGGTCGCGGTTGAGCGTACCGCCGAGGGGGAGATAGTTCGACGCGTGGTTCGAGCGGAAGATGCTGCCGTCGGAGTCGATGTGCTCCAAAAAGAGGCGTGTTTCACGCATCAGCTCGGGCGGCTCCATCATCTTGAACTCGCCGCTCGCGATCCAGTCGTGCAGCGGCGTGCCCGAGTAGACGCGAAGCGTCAAAAACGCGATATAGTCGGGCTTCATGCGGGAAACGGCCTTCGCCGTGTCGATGGCGTGGGCCTGCCAGTCGCCGTTCGCGCCCGCCATGCCGTTGATGGCCGTGACGGAGGTGGCGATGCCCGCCTGCTTGCAGCGGATGGCGTTTAAGACGATCTCCTCGGCAGTAACGCCCTTGCAGAACTTTTTGAGAAGCTCCTCGTTGCCGCTCTCAAGGCCGATATACACGATGCCGAGGCCGTGCTCGCGCAGCGTACGCAGCTCGTCGTCCGTCTTGCGCATGATGGCCTTGGTCGTTGCGTAAGCCGCAACGCGCTTGCAGGTAGGGAAATGGTCGCAGATATAGTCGAGAACGGTCAGAAGATAGTCCATCGGCAGGATCAGCGCGTCGCCGTCGGCTAAAAAGATCTTCTCGATATAGCGCCCGTAGGCGCGTGCCTCGTCGAGGTCGGAGAGCACCTGCTCAATGGGGTTGATGGAGAACTTTTTGTCCTTGTACATCGTGCAGAACGCACATTTGTTGTGGCTGCACCCGAGCGTGCACTGCACGATGAGGCTGCGCGCCTCGCTGGGGGGACGGTAAACGGCTCCCGAATAATGCATCAGGGTTCCTCCTTACAAAATCAGCCGAGCTTGGCCTGGCACTTGTCCATGAAGCGATCCACGGTGATGACGGCGCGCTGGTGCGTGCCCTCGCCGATGAGGCCGGCGGTGTCGGTCGCGGTGGCCTTGAAGTCGACCATCTTGCCGTTTGCGGAAATATCCGTGACCTCGACGGTAACGGTGATCTCCATGCCAACGGGCGAGGGGGAGACATGGGAGACCTCAACCTTGGTGCCGACGGTGCTCTTACCCTCGGGCAGCTCCTGCTGGAGATAGGTGAAGGCGGCGTTTTCGACCATCGCGACGAGATACGGCGTGCCAAACACCGGCAGACCGCCGCTGCCGAGCGCGGCAGCGGTCATGTCTTCCGTGACAACTTTCTTGACGGTAAAAGTATCTCCGATTTTCATCTTAAAAAACTCCTTTACGATATTATTTGGCAGCTTTGACCTTGATCCAGAGCTTGCTCAGCTCACGCATGAGGGTCTGGTTGTCGTGGAACATCTCGTCCTTGTCGTAGCCGCTGCGGGGAAGGTAGGCGGCATTGTCCGCGTAGAGATCCTCAGACGAGGTCATCTCTTCAAACACTTCCGCGTTGGGAGAAGTATAACCCACCGTTTCGGTGTTGTCAAACGCGGCTTCATAGGTGAGCATGTAGTTGATGAACTCGTGGGCGAGCTTGGGATTCTCGGCATTTTGGGGAATGACCATGGCATCGCACCAGATGTTCGTGCCCTGGGAGGGCATATAGAAGCTCATGTCTTCGTTTTCATCAAGCACCACGGCCGCGTCGCCGGAGTAGACAACGGCGATGTCCTTGTAGCCGTTCATCATACCGTCGATGACCTCGTCGGTCACATAAACGGGGGACATGGTGTTGTTCATCTGCAGGAGCCACTCATAGGCATCGTTGATCTCGTTGGGGTCCTCGGTGTTCATCGAGTAGCCCAGCGCCTTGAACGCCATCATGAACGAGTCGCGCTCGGAATCGTAGATGTAGATGTGACCGGCGTAGTCGGTGTTGCGCAGGACCTCCCAGCCCTCGCTCTCGATGACGGCAGGGTCGACGTTCTCGTGGTTGTAGACGAGACCGACGCTGCCCCAGAAGTAGGGGATGGAGTACGTGTTGTCCGGGTCGTAGCTCATACCGAGCACGGCATCAGACATGTTCTCCATGTTGGGGATCATGCTCTTGTCAAGCGGCTGGAGGAAGTCCTCGTTCATCAGGCGTTCGATCATGTAGTCGGACGGAATGATGACATCGTAGCGGTCGCCGGCCATGAGCTTGGTGTACATCATCTCGTTGGAGTCGAAGTTCTCGACGATGACGCGCACGCCGTACTGCTTTTCAAAGTCGGAGATGACGTTCTCGCCGAGGTACTCACCGGGGAGATAGAGCTTCAAAACGTTGCTGCCGTACTTCTCGACAGCGAAGGTAAGATCGTTAAGTGTCTCGTAGATGTTGCGCAGAATAAAATGGCGTTTACATCAGAAGGTGTTGTGCTTGACAAGGATAAGGACTTCATAACACCAGCCGCCATGGCCTTGCGGCTCACGGCGCGGGAGGACTTGCCGTCCTTTTCGCGCTTTTCGCGCACGATCGGCACGATGTTCACGACGCCGAGCACCAGCGTAATGAGAAGAATCACAATGGTAGAAAGGGCGTTGATGGACGGGTTCACGCGCTTGGACATCGTGTAGACCAAAATCGAAATGTTGTTGACGCCGTTGCCCGTCGTGAAGTACGAGATGACGAAGTCGTCAAAGCTCATCGTGAACGCAATGAGCGCGCCGGAGACGATACCCGGCTTGATCTGCGGCACAATGACTTTCGTGAGCGCCTGGAACGGCGTTGCGCCAAGGTCCATCGCTGCGTCGATCAGGTTAGGGTCGAGCGAGCGGAGCTTCGGCGTAACGGAGAGCATCACGTAGGGGATACAGAACATGATATGCGCGATGAGCAGCGTGCCGAAGCCTTTTTTGACCGTAAGGACGCTGAAAAACATCAGAAGTGAGATGGCCGTGACGATATCGGGGTTCATCACGGGCAGGTCGTTGATGCGCTCGACCATCTTCTGCACAACCTTGCGGGATTTAGAAAGACCGATGGCCGTGATCGTGCCGACGACTGTCGCGACGACCGTCGCGATGACGGCGATGATGACCGTGTAGAGCACAGCCTCCATCATCGTCGAATCGGCGAACATCTTTTCATACCAGCGGAGCGAGAAGCCGCCGAACTTCGTCAGCGAGCGGGAATCGTTGAACGAAAAGATAATGATATAGAGGATGGGGAGGTAGAAGAAGAGCATCGTGAGCGTCAGGATGATCTTCGAGCCGACAGAGGTTTTCTTTTTCATGCGCTTCTCACTCCTTTCCCTGCGAGGCGACCTGAACGTCCGCCTTGCGCGTCAGCCACATCGAGATCATGATGATGACCGCCATGATGAGCGAGATGGCCGAGCCGAAGTTCCAGTCGCCAGTGGTGAGGAACTGCGTTTCAATGATGTTGCCGACGAGGACGTACTGTCCGCCGCCGAGAAGCTTCGGAATGAAGAAGCTCGACACCGCGGGCAGGAATACGAGCGTGATGCCGGAGATCACGCCGGGAAGCGAGAGCGGCAGCGTCACGCGCAGGAATGCCTGCACCGGCGTTGCACCGAGGTCGTTGGCGGCTTCCAAAAGGCTCTTGTCCATCTTGGCAAGGGACGTGTGGATCTGCAGGATCATAAAGGGAATGAAGTTATAGACCATGCCGAGGATGACGGCAAAGCTCGTGTGGATCATCGACACGGGGCCGATGCCGAACCACGAAAGGATCGTGTTGAAGATGCCCTCGTCCTGCAAAATGCCCATCCAAGCATAGGTGCGCACCAGCATGTTGACCCAGGTCGGCATGGTGATGAGCAGAATTAAGATCGTGTTGCTGCGGCCGCCGCGCTGCGCGATGACGTAGGCGATGGGGTAGCCGAGCGCAACGCAGATGAGCGTTGTGATGAGCGCGATATAGAGCGAGCGCAGCAGCACATCCATAAAGACCTTGTCCGTGACGAAGCGGGCAAAGTTCTCAAAGGTGAACTGGAATGTCAGCACCGAGTTGCCGGAGGTCGTGAAGGCATAGAGCACGATCAGAAGCATCGGCACCACGATGATCGCGATGATCCACGCGATATACGGGTAAGTCATGGAACGAAAGCGCTTCACCACTGGCCCTCCTTCTTCATCACGTGGATGTCCTCGGGACGGAAGACAAGGCCGACCTGCTCGCCCTCTTCAAAGGCGTGGGTGGTGGAGACCTTGTACTCATAGCCCTCGGTGGAGAAGGTCACATCGTAAACGCCCGGGGTGATGGTCTCGGGGTCGAAGTCGTACTTGACGTCCGTGATCTCGACCTGCTCGCCGTCTTCGAGGGACCACGCCGACGCGCTGGCCCAGGTCTCAAGGTCGGTGTCGAGCGCGATGCTCTCCTGAATGTCCTCGACCTTTTTGAAGAAGTTCATCGCGTAAATTTCTTCCTGATAGACCTTGCTCTCGACGCGGTTCTGCGCTACGACGAGCACCTTGACGGTGATAGACGTATCGTTCGCGGTGGCAAAGGTCACGGTGTAGTTGCCGGTCTCGGGCTTGATGTCGTATTCGACGGTCTTGATGGAGATGGGTTCCTCGGTCTCGGCGTCCCACGCCTCGGCAGAGGCGAGGGCGACGACCTTGGCGTCGTCGAGCTCTTCGACGTCCTCCACGTCCAGAAGGAAGGCGTTCGCACTGATCTTCTCGCCCTTTTCCTCGTTGTAGACAGGGCGGTCCTGCGAGACCTGCATCTTCACGGTGATGGACGTACCGACGCGCGTTTCGACCACGGTTTCATAGTGCATGCCCTTGAAAAGCTGAGACTTGACCGTGCCCTTGAGCATACCCTCGGCACGCGGGACAATGTCGAGGTGCTCGGGGCGGATGACGACGTCGACCTTTTCGTTCTTATTGTAGCCGCGGGCACGGCAGGCGTACTTCTTGTCCTCGAACATGACGAGGTCGTCCTCAAGCATGACGCCGTCGATGATGTTCGTCTCGCCGATGAACTTGGCGACGAATTCGTTGACGGGGGTGCGGTAGATTTCGGTCGGCGTACCGATCTGCTGAATTTCACCCGCATTCATGACGACGATCTTGTCGGACATCGTCAGCGCCTCTTCCTGATCGTGCGTGACGAAGATGAACGTGATGCCGACCTCCTGCTGGATGTATTTGAGCTCCTGCTGCATCTCCTTGCGGAGCTTTAAGTCGAGCGCGCCGAGCGGCTCGTCGAGCAGCAGCACGCTTGGCTCATTGACGAGCGCGCGGGCGATGGCGATGCGCTGCTGCTGGCCGCCGGAGAGCTCGGTCACGTTGCGGTGGGCATAGTCCTCAAGGCTCACAAGGCGCAGCATACGCATGACTTTCTGCTCGATGACGTCCTTCGGCTCTTTCTTGAGCGTCAAGCCAAAGGCGATGTTGTCGTACACGTCCATGTGGGGGAAGAGGGCATACTTCTGGAAGACGGTGTTGATTTCGCGCTTGTAGGGCGGGACGCTGACGATGTCCTCACCGTCGAAGAGCACCTTGCCCTCGCTCGGCTGCAAAAAGCCGCCGAGGATGCGCAGCAGTGTCGTCTTGCCGCAGCCAGAGGGGCCGAGCAGCGTGACGAACTCATTTTCGTAAATGTCAAGAGAGACGCCCTTGAGAACGACCTGTCCGTCCTCAAAGCTCTTGACGATGTTCTTGAATTGGATAAGCTTCTTCTTTTCTTCAGCCATGTTCCGATATCCTCACTTAAATCATGATGTAGTAATTAGAAAAGCGGGGGCGTGCAGACCCAGAGGATGCGCGTGGTGGTCTTGCGTTCATTTTTGAGGTAGTGGAAGGTCTTGCCGTGGAGATAGAACGTCTCGCCCCGGCGAACGACGCTGCGTTCGCCGTCACATTCCAAAATGACGCTGCCGTCAAGCACATAGCCGAACTCCTCGCCGTTGTGCGGCTCGACCTCGAACGATTCGCCGCCGGCGGGAAGTTCCAATAAAATGGGCTCCATCTGGTTTTTCTGCGTGTTGGGAACGATCCAGTTGACGGTGCAGTTCTCGCGCTCGTCGACGAAAAAGTCTTCGGAGCGGAAGACAAACTGGTCGTTTTTATCCTCCTGGAAGAATTCCGAGAGGTTGGTGCCGAGGGCCTCGAGGATATCGCTGAGCGAGTCGATCGAGGGGGAGGTGAGGTCGCGCTCTAACTGGGACAAGAACCCCTTCGTGAGCTCGCTTCGGCTGGCAAGCTCCTCCAGAGTTAGTCCCTGTCGCGTTCGCAGCTGCTTGATCTTATTGCCGATGTCCATGCACATGCCTCCTCGTTTGATATACTAAACTTTTGGTCAGTTTTTGCTAAACCGAAATCATTATACACAGCGCGTGCAAAATTGCAAGAGTATATTTAACAAAAAGTTCAATATTTTGAACTTTTGAAAAATGAGAAAGCGGAGAGCCATGTTATGGCCCTCCGCTTGTAGGATTTAACTAAAATATTTCTTTTGGAATGGCACTTCGTCCACCTGAAATTCCCGCCCGCGCAGATATTCGAGAATGCCAGCGTCGGTGGGGAATTCGAAACGCAGGCGATAGGAGTAGAGCGCCTGCTGCGTTTCGCCATATTTGCGGTTCACGCTGCCGATGCCGTACTTGCCGTCGCCGAGCAGCGGGTGACCGAGATCCGCCATGCTTGCGCGGATCTGATGGGTGCGGCCGGTGAGGAGCTCGACCTCCAAAAGCGACAGCTCGCCGCGCGTCCGGAGCGTTTGATACAGCGTGACCGCGCTGCGGCCTTCGGGCACGGGGCGGTGGTAAACGCGGACGGTGTTGCTCTTCTCGTCCTTGCGCAAAAAGCACTCGATGCAGCCCTTCGGCGGCTCGACGCGGCCGAGGGCGATACATAAATAGTATTTGGCGATCTCGCGGTCGCGAATCTTGTCGTTCAGGATGCGCAGCGCTTCAGCGTTTTTCGCCGCAACGACAATGCCGCCGGTGTTGCGGTCGATGCGGTTGCAGAGGGCGGGGGTGAAGGCGTTCTCCTCGCGTGGCCGCCACTCGCGCTTTTGATAGAGGTAGGCGAGCATGTGGTTGACGAGCGTATTGACTTTCTCGTGCTCGTCGGCGTGGGCAAGCATTCCCGCGGGCTTGTCGAGCAGCATGATGTTCTCGTCCTCGTAGACGATCTTGAGCCGCGGCGTCGTGATCGTGAGGTAGACGTTTTCCTCGCTCGGCGACTCGAAAAACTCATCGTTGATGTAGCACTGTAAAATATCGCCCGCGACGAGCTTCTGGTCGCGCTGGGCGCGCGCGCCGTTGACCTTGATGCGCTTTAGGCGGATGTACTTCTGCGCGAGCGACGCGGGAAGCAGGGGGATGGCCTTGCCGAGAAAGCGGTCAAGCCGCTGATTTTCGTCATTTTTTCCGATGTGAAACTCCCGCATGGGCGGCACCTCCGCTTGCGCAGCGCGCGATTTTCTGCTATTGTACGATAGCGGGCAAAAAAAGTAAAGAAATCCTGTCAAAATTTTTGCCGCAACCGTGAAAAAAGTATTTGACAATCGAGAAAACGTCCTCTATAATATCACTCGTGTCATTGCGAGGTGTAGCATGGTTTTAGATGTAAAACGTATCATTAACACCCCCGGAGGCAGAATTCCCTTTGACTTTACAGAGGACTTTTCTGATGTGGACTTCGGCGGCGTGTGTCCTGCGGTTCGGCCGGTCTCAGTGGTAGGGCAGGCAGAGAACATTGCGGGGATGCTGCGGTTGCAGTTTGACCTGACTACAACGCTTTCCGCCGTGTGCGATCGCTGCGGAGCGCCGTTTGATCTTCCGTACAAGGTCCCGTTCGAGTGTCTGCTCGCTGAGGAGCTGGAGGAAGACGACAACGACGATATCCTGCTGCTGGACAACGGAACCGCTGATCTCAGCGAGCTGGCGCGGGAGACGTTCATCCTCAATATGCCAAGCAAGACCCTTTGCCGCGAGGATTGCAGGGGCTTGTGTTCCGGCTGCGGTGTCAACCTCAACTATGAGAAGTGCCGCTGCAAAAAGGAAGTCGACCCCAGGTTAGCAGCCCTCGCAAAGCTTTTGGAACAATAAATTCGCTGTTCATTCAGCTTAACTTTAAGGAGGTGTCAACATGGCAGTCCCCAAGGGGAAAGTATCCCGTCAGAGACGTGATAAGAGACGTTCTTCTCACTGGAAGCTCACCGCTCCCGCGCTTGTCGCGTGCCCGAAGTGCGGCGCTCTGCACCAGCCTCACAGAATGTGCCCGGAATGCGGTACCTACAACGGCCGTCAGGTCAAGGTCATCGAGTCCAAGGTCGCAGCCGAATAATTGATTCGGAACGAAAATCGTTAAGAAAAGCTGAGTGGAACTCCACTCAGCTTTTTCTTATGCGTTCTGCCGGCGTTTCGCTGCGCAGCAGCGTGGCCGCGACCAGCGCGATGAGCAGGAGCGCAGAACCGAGGATGCCCGCCGCGCTGAGCCTTTCGCCAAGGAGCAGAAAGGAAAAGAGCGCCGTCATCACTGGGCAAAGGCACTGGAGCAGCGCGACCGAGCGCGCGGAGATCGCGCACATGGCCTTGTTCTGCAAAAAATAGCCGAGCGACGTGCAGAGGATAGCGAGATACGCGATGATGCTCCACGCGAGAGGCGAGACGTTCGACACGTGGATGCCGCCCTCGAACAGAAACGAACAGGCGAGCGCCAACCCAGTCGCCGCGGCGGATTGCAAGGTGGTCAGCGTCGTGGCGCTCACGCAGTCCAGGCTTCTCTGCCCAAAGAGCAGCGAGCCTGCAATGAGCACGGCGCACAGAAGCGACAATACCTCGCCCCAGCCAAAGCCCGACAGCCCGCCCATACCACAGAGAAGGTACGAGCCCAGAACGACGAGCACATAGACCAGCAGCAGCTTTTTCGGCAAATTTTGCCGGTAGACGATCGCGGCAAGCAGCGGCACAATGACCGTCGAGAGCGAGCGCAGGAACGCAACGGACGTCGCGCTCGTGAGCACGAGGGCCACGTTGCCGATGAGGTTCGACGAGATGCAGAGGCAGGGGAGGATGAGCTGCCGCCGCGGGGCAGTCTTGAGCTCCTGAACCGTGCGTTTTCCGAACAGCAGCAGTAAAAAGGTGAAAGCCATCAGGTACCGCGCGGCCAGCAGCGAAAAAACAGGCACGGTGTCGTAGGCGACCTTGGAGATCGGGTCGCCGAAGCCGTAGATGACATTTTGCAGCAGGATCAGCGCGTAGGGCGCAAGCGCCGACGCGCGAACAGAGGGGGACTTCATCGAAAGGCGCTCCTTTTTCGTATAGTGGCTCTCATTATAGCCCCAACGCTGCATTTTCACAAGAAATTTATATTGTGCGCAGACCAGCTTGTCCTTGCGCAATGCCGAAAATTCGGTTATACTGTATTTGTAATATTTTGCTTTGCGATAAAGAGCGGTGCGATCGCGCGCCGCTTTGGAATAAAGGAGGCAGAGAGATGAAACCTTTGGTTGCGATCGTTGGACGGCCGAATGTCGGCAAGTCCATGCTGTTTAATAAGCTCATCGGCCAGCGGCTCTCCATCGTCGAGGATACGCCGGGCGTCACGCGCGACCGCATCTACGGCGAGAGCGAGTGGTGCGGCCGCAAATTCCGTCTGGTGGACACCGGCGGTATCGAACCGCGCACGGACGATCAGATCTTGTCGTTCATGCGCGAGCAGGCGGAGATCGCCATTCAGCACGCGGACGTCATCATTTTCCTGACGGATGTGAAGACCGGCCTGACGGCTTCCGATCAGGAGGTCGCGAATATGCTGCTGCGATCCCGCAAGCCCATCGTGCTGGCGGTCAACAAGATGGACTCGACTGGACGGGTCGACCCCGATTTTTATGAGTTCTACAATTTAGGCCTCGGCGATCCCATCGCCGTTTCCGCCGTGCACGGCCACGGCACGGGCGACCTGCTCGACGCGTGCTTACAGTATTTCCCGCCCGAGGATGACGAGGAAGAGGATGAGGACGTCATCAAGGTCGCCATCATCGGAAAACCCAACGTCGGCAAATCGTCGCTGATCAACATGCTGACCGATTCGCCCACCCTGGCCAAGGTCTCCTCCACCCCGGGAAAGACCAAACTGATCAACCATTTTTTGATCAACAACAGTTGGTACCTGGTCGATCTGCCGGGATATGGGTATGCCCGTGTATCGAAAAGCGAACGTCGCGAGTTCTCAAAGCTGATTCTCGACTACGTACTCCAACGCGAACAGATGCATTTTCTATTTGTCTTGGTTGACTCGAGACTTGAACCCCAAAAGATCGATGTGGATTTTATCACCCTGCTGGGCGAACACGGCATTCCATTCGGCATTGTCTTTACCAAGTGCGACAAGCTCTCCTCCAACCAGACCGAATCAAACATCGCACGCTACCGCCGCACCCTACTCACAGAGTGGGAAGAGCTGCCCCCGATGTTTCGCACCTCCTCCGAGAAGCGGCAGGGACGGGAGGCAATCCTCGATTTCATCGGTAACTGTCTGACAGCAGCAGCCCCGAACGAATAAAAAAAATAGAACCTCAGTGTTCCGTTTCGTTTTGAAAATCGATCATTGCAATGAAAAAAGTTCCGTTTAACAATCCTCAATTAGCTGAAAAAAACTACCTTTGTAACGCTAAAGCATAACGCAAAATATTCCCAACATGGCGATTCACAAACTCAAATTTTTTGCCTGCCGCCAATCGCGCTATCTCGCCGAAAAAATAGCTAAGAGTTTCGGCACAGAATTGGGAGACTCAACCGTTCTGGAATTCAGCGATGGCGAATTTCAGCCCGCTTATAACGAAAGCATCCGCGGATGCACCGTATTTATCATCCAGTCGACCTTTCCACCCGCAGACAACCTGATGGAGTTGTTGCTGATGATCGATGCAGCACACCGCGCTTCGGCACACCGTGTAATCGCCGTAATGCCCTACTTCGGGTGGGCACGTCAAGATCGCAAAGATCGTCCACGTGTCTCGATCGGAGCCAAAATGGTCGCCAACCTGCTGCGTGCAGCCGGTGTGGATCGTATCATGACGATGGATCTGCATGCTGACCAGATTCAGGGTTTCTTTGACATACCGGTAGATCACCTCTATGCAAGCATCTTTGTGCCCTACATGCAGAGTCTGAACATCGAAAATCTTTCGATCGCAGCTCCTGACATGGGTGGTGCAAAACGTGCCAATGCCTATTCGCAGCACCTGAATGCGCCGATGATTATCAGCCACAAACAGCGTGAACGGCCAAACGTAGTGGGCAAAATGACCGCTATCGGAGACGTTGTAGATCGCAACATTATCATTGTAGATGACATGATCGATACGGCAGGTACCATCACCAAGGCTGCAGACATGTTCATGGAACGTGGTGCCCGCAGCGTTCGCGCAGCCGTAACCCACCCGTTGTTGTCGGGTCCGGCTTACGACCGCATTAACAAGAGTGCCCTGCAAGAGGTGATTGTCACCGATACCATTCCGTTGAAACAGGGAGAGGACCTCTCGAAGTTCACGGTATTGTCAGTTGCCGACATCTTTGCAGATGTCATTGAACGCGTCCACAACTACAAAGAGATTAGTTCGCGCTTCATATTTTAGGGTTATTTCTTTGGATTTATCCAAAAATAGCTTAGCTTTGTAGCCCGGTTGGAGGAGACTCCACCACAATCAGTTGACATGGCCCGGAGAGGTGGGTGAGTGGCTGAAACCACCAGTTTGCTAAA
>ENA-ORNP01002862-ORNP01002862.1-human-gut-metagenome-genome-assembly--contig:-NODE-2862-length-13280-cov-3.089679_pt1 | contig 13280 bp, 9 predicted proteins | sample MGYA00242119_ERZ509030 | MGnify/ENA primary metagenome ERZ509030 (study PRJEB26280, sample SAMEA2338708) | human gut metagenome | biome: human gut; feature: human-associated habitat; material: faeces... | reverse complement strand
CTTCAAAATATGCCTCAAAGGGTTAGTTAGTTTAGTTAGTAATGAGGCATATTTTCATTTTGTTTAAAGGTGTTTAAAGGGGATAGGCCATCGGAATGAGTGATTCATTTCGGTGGCTTGTTTTTTGTTACTTTTCATTAAGAATGATGAGGCAATCGCATTTTGATGACACGCCCGACAATAAGAGCTATAATATAGAATACGGCAAAACCGATAATAGAAAAAACGAATGGCTTTTGTTCATTGAAGGTACGTCGTGGAGGAATGACAGTGTAAGTTTCTGACGTAACCTGATTGGTTGGCTGTGTGGCAGGAGAGACCTTTAGTGTTGTTCCTGTTGTTTCCATTTGACAGCTATCTGTTGCAGATATTGTATCCTCTGTTATTTCTGTAAACATATCTTTTTCCCTTTTTATTTGTATCTGAATTCTTGTAATTGTTATCAGTTATAACATAGTACATAGACTTTTGTTTAAGGGAGCAAAGATTGTTGCAAAGGTAATTAAAAAAGTAAATGATGAATCAAGGGGAGGCATTCTTTTTAAAAGATTTGATGTAGGTCAATTTTTAAGGCCTTTCTTTCTTGTTGTCTTTTGATAAGAGTGCCATGTCGTGTGAGTTCTTTAGAGAGTTACACGGATAATATTTGTAGGCATTATCCGTGTAGTAGTGTTAGAGTAACAATTATTCGGGTACGTAAATTATTTCCCCGTTATCCAATTCATAGGCGATACCGACTTTCTTGCCACGTTTCCCTTCTTTTTTATCCTGGTCCTCCGAAGGAGTATACCGATTGATTTTTTCTCCTTCTTTGGTGATGATTTCCATATTTTCCTTACCCGGATTTTTCACCATGGTGAAGTCTTCTTGCGAGAATACCTCAGTCATGTTGTAGCGGCTGACAAGGGCAACCATTAAAGCTACTGCAAATACCATAGCAACGTCAAACAAGTTGGATACTACGCTGATGGGGTCGGAGTCTTCTTCTTTTCGTAATAGGTTATGTTTCATTTCTCAGTAGTTTTAGTAGTACGGTTTTCGTTCAGAAGTTCAGCGATAAATTCGAGATTGGTCATATCTTGCAGATACCAACGTTGCTTAACCTGCTGTGTGAGAAACCCGACGGCACCTGCTACCAATCCGACCACGGTCGTGGCAAAGGCAATCTGCATATTATAAGCCATGGAAGCAATATCTCCGCTTGCCAGTCCGGCCAGGGCAGGGCCCATTGGAATCAAAGTACCCATTAATCCTAAGATAGGACCTAGTTTGGTCAGCGTTTTTGAGATTGCAAGGTCTTTGTCGGCTGCAATCTCAAAGTTAGCCAATAAACGTTGTACTTGTGCGGGAGTATCACGGGCATCCAGTACCTGACGCATATACATAATAACGAGTGAACGCGACTTTTCCGGTAACTTGGAATTTAGTTCTCCTACTGTTTCAGAAGTTAGTTTCCCCAGTTCATTGCGGAGCAAAGCTTCTGTTTTGCGAATGGACATATACTGTCCGTAGAAACTGCCTGCAAGTAACAGTGCCCGGCAGAAGAGAATGATTAATAATACGATGACAGGAACAAGTAATCCTGTTGAAATCCAATATAAAATATCTGATATAAAGTTCATTGTTGTTGATTATTTAATAGGTAATTGATTCTTTTTATTGCTTCATGCTTTTCTGTTTGTTTCTGTTCCGAAAGTTCCACCAGACAAGACCGATGATTCCACCGGCCAGAGTGATAACCAAAACGCCTGCCAGTGCTTGCCAGTCTATTTCGCTGACACCTGTCGCCGAAGTTCTTCCGTTGACGGTGGCTACAATTCCTAGGATAGCTACCAGTGCATTAGTGAGGAAGAACAATTCGAGGCGTAATTCCTTCTCCGGTAACAAATAGAGCAATAAATATCTGCCGGAAGGAATTGCTATCAGGATAAAACCGGCATAACTCCAGGCTATTGTCTGAAAGGAAATGCCCGGAAAGGCGAATATCAGGTATATTAACCCGCTGAATAGAACCGGGAAAATCAATAATCCAGGAAACCAGCGGAGAAAGCGGTACATCACAATCATACGAGGTTTGACCGGATAATCGTTCGCCACGTGGACAGCCAGCATGGCGTAAGCCATTTGCACGCAGACCTCCACACTAAGCAATACAGCTGTATCCAACATCAAAGGTTGATTACTAAGCCAATTTGCTATCTGGGTTTTAGACTGTTCAATAGCATACGGCCACATTAATCCGGCAAACGCAGCGCAGATAGCGGCGATAACACACACCGCTATTACTTTCCAAAATGTTTGCTTCAGCAGAAAATTAAATGCTGTCAGAAGCATAAGTACAAGGACAACTGTATTCATTTTTGCTAATTACAAATTATGAGTTACAATTACATTTGGCTGCTTTTACGGCGTTTGCGTACAAAGAGGATTAAAGCAAGTAGGACAATGATAACAGCAATACCGACAGCTACATTGCTTAATGTATTTGTTTGTTCTTCAGTAGTCTGGTTCATTTCTTCTTTTTTCATCACTACTCCTTTGTCATTTCCGCTTGCTTTTGCTTCACGGATTTTGGAGATATTCTCTTTGTATTGTGCGGCTGTTGGCGCATCTGCTTTAGAAGCAATATAATCGCGTAGTTTTGCATTGTCGCAGACGAAGCCCGAACAGGACGGACGATAATTGTTGACTATCTCCGTATGTAACTTACTCAATTCTGCTACTTGTTCTTCGCTGGCTTTCCATAATCCTTTGCGGGCACTTTCGAGCATGACAGCCGTCATTTCCTCGAGAGCGGCAGGATTCTGTTGTTCAAAGTATTTCTTTACTCCCAGGTTAAGCTCGTCTTTTACATATACATTATAGATATTATCCCAAAGTTCTTTATCAATGGCGGCAGGTTTCATCACATTCCAACCATAAGTGTTGGTGATAACTTCTGCAAATTCACTCGCAGAAGAAGCTCCTCCTTTCATTTTCTCTTTAATATAGACCGGATTGAGAATAGTCGTACGACTTTCTACACCGACAGCTTCTTTAAGTTCCTGCATTTTCATGTTATTACGATTGCGATAGTCGCTGAGGTAAGCGTCCGGATCTTTACCGGTCACATTGCGAACGGCAAGATTCATGCCTCCCATAAACTCATATACATGGTCAAGGCTTAAGGCACCCCAAGTATTGCTTTGACGTGGCTGTACTACTACATCTGTACGTGTCAATGCTGCTTCAAAAGCAAATTTTTGGAAAACTTCCCAGTTCTTTTCACTACCGTAATAAGCTCCCATATTATTGAGATAGGTAGTAGCAAGTTCCGATTCATTTTCCCAACGGTCACCGGATTCCACCATTTCCTGAATACCGGTACCGTACATACCGTTTATTCCTCCGAATATGCGGAAAGTTGAAATCCCCCGGGCATCTTTCGGACTCAATCCTTTTTCTGTCAATACCCGTTCAGCCTCAATTACACTTGTCGCTACTTGGTTCTCGTATTTATCATCTTTGGCACCGGCAGCCATTTCTACCGCACGATTAATCAGGAAAAGACGGGAGGCGGCAAGGTCACGAAGTTGTCCGGAGGTCTGAACTACCACATCAATACGCGGACGACCCAGTTCTGCCGAAGGAATCAATTTTAAATCGCTGATACGGCCGAAAGCATCACGAACAGGTTCTACACCAAGCATATAAAGGACTTGAGCAATCGTTGCTCCCCCGGTCTCGATGAACTCGGAGGACCAGAGTGTATAGCTTACTTTCCGTGGTATAGAATCGTTATGACGTTGTTTGTACGTATCAATCGTTTGTTTGGCTAAAGCAATCCCTTTTTCCCATGCCGATTCAGTAGGAGTCGCTTCAGCGTTGATAGCGTACATATTGCGTCCGGTAGGCAATGTATTCGGATTAGCTATGGGGTCACCTCCCGGGGTAGGGGTGGTGTAGCCTCCTTTCAATGCATTCATCAGACTAGCCAGTTCTTCTTCAGGACTTGTCAAAAGTGCATTTTTATAGTTTCCTATATTCTTAATAGTGCGTTCCACTTCTGTGACAGCCAAAGAAAACTCTATATCTTCTTTGCTATACTCTTTATGAGCTTTTCCCGGATCCATGTTAGTGCCCATTTTCTTCATGGCTTCTTTCATGCTTTCGGGAATTTTCTCATGAGGGGACTTTTCACTTTGCTGTGCAGGATGTCCTCCCATTTTCTTGTTCTTATCATCTTTATCTTGTTTGGCTGCGGCAACCATCATCATCGCCATCATTCCTTTCGGAGCATTCCGGTCAGCTTCTATTTGGCGTGCTTTAGCCAGTTCCTGAGGAGCAATTCCGGCAGTACGGCAGATCAGTTCGTCTGTTGCCTGTGCAGGATTGGTTATCAGCTTTTCTACTAACTGGCGGGCAGGATTTAGATATTGCTGTGTAAAAAGACTCCGGTGTTTGTTGATAGCGTTCGTTGCTTTTCCACGTTGCTTGTCAAGAGCCAAAAGGCTGTATGCGATAGGTTCTGTTGCCATTGCGTAAACAGAAGAAGTAATCCGTTCCGGTTCATACGGAACACCCATAGTATAAAGTTGCCCGGTGATTTTTTCTGTAGCCAATTCTTCGGCGAAGTTTTCTACACGGGCGATTTCATCCTCTGTATAAGGCTTGTTGGTGATGCTGTCCAGACCTAAATCCCGGTGGATTCCCATTTTTACTGTCAATGCTTTGATGGCCAGCGATTCCTGCTCTTTATTCTCTTTTGCGGAGTTATTGTAAATCTTGATTTTCTCCATAAGCTCACGATAGATACCGCGCACGCTACTTTCGAGGAAAGGAGGAGTAAGGTAAGATTGCAGTGTCGCATACGAACGGCGTTTTGCCATCATTCCTTCACCTACATTTCCGATAGAATAGAGATAAAAGTGAGGAACAGCTCCGACCAGACGGTCCGGCCAGTCATTGCTGCATAGGGCAACTTGTTTTTTAGGAGTGAATTCCAAACTGCCATGTGTTCCGAAATGAATGAGTGCATCAGCTTTGAAACCGTGCTGCATCCATAAATAAGAAGCGATATAAGTATGCGGAGGAGCAGCATTCGTTCCATGAACTACCTGAAAAGAATTGTCTCCACTTCCTGCTGCATTCTGTGGCATTAATACGATATTACCGAACTGTAACCGGGCTACGCCCAAACGTCCGTCCGAAGTGACCATATAGTTTCCGGGAAACTCTCCGTCGGCAGCAACGACTTCTGCATATTTTTCAGGACGAAGCGATTCTTTCACCCAGCTTTCATATTGTTCTTTTGTAATTAATTCCGGATTTCCGTTTTTCATGAACTCGTCAAAAGCTCCCTCTGCATACGAGTTGAATACTGCACCTTGTGCTTGTATCATTTTTGCAAGTTCTTGTGCATTGGCAGGAAGTCCTGACACATTATAACCTTCCTGTTTCATGCGAAGCAAGAGATTGTAGAGCGAAGGTACTACTTCCATTCCGGCAGCCGTCAAGGCATTTTGTCCCGGTCCTTTGTAATAGTAGATAGCAACCTTTTTGTCTTTATTGGGCTTTGTTTCCAGATTCAGATAGTTGTTGATAGTGGAAACGAATGTTTTCAGTCGTTCGGGAATGGCGTATGAGTGGCGTAATCCTTCTTTGTCTTCATATTGTGCAAAAAGGGCAAAGGGGCGGATAGCACCATCTATTTCCGGTGTCACAATGCTTTGCGACATAAAACCACCGGACATACCCAACGGATCGTTTTCCCATTCATTCACAAGGCTGTTGATCGTGAGTGGGGCAAAAAGCAGAATATTCTTAGTTTTCAGATAATCTACCATTCTATCCCCCATGCGTCCGTGAGCCATATTAATAACAGCGTCAGGCTGCACTTCATCAATAAACGACATGAATCTTGTCATTGACTGAACCGGATAAACGTTGTAGCCTTCTTTTTCGAGAGCTTTGATGAGGTCGGTAGCATCTGCCATTTGTCCGGTAATTATAATTCTTCGAGCTCCTTCTTTGTAGAGGTTGTTGTCTTTCATAAATTTCTCATAGTCGGTAACTGTGAGAAATTCCAGCTCATCGTCCGGATTACTGATTCCGGCATGATACAACATATCGCTCGGCCTTTCTACCGGGTCTTCCATTTCAGTTGTGGAATATGTTTTTCCATCAATGGCTTTACGGATGTAGTTCAACATATTCCTGTAGTTTGTTTTTCCGCCATTGCTCAGATAGCGGCGTATCAGATTCTGTTGTACACTATCGAGGTTACAGATATTGTTGGTAGGATTGGTGGCCATTGATGTGTACACAGGGACACCTTTGTCTGCTGCCTGCTGTATTTGCTGACGCTGTTCTTCAACGATACGCAGTCCCATGCCGTTAACAAATACCATATCATAATTTGACAGGCGGTCGAGGTTGGCAAGCGATACTTCGCTGAGTTTGATGAATGAATTGTCATTTGCTTTCGATATGCTTCCCTGCTGTATGGTCTGGAAGTTGACGAAAGCAATCTTTGTGGCGCTGAACCAGGCATTCCAGATAGATATGCCTATCAGGACGGCTGCAACGATGCACACACCTAAGATGATTTTACTTTTCTTTTTCATTTCTCTTATTTTTAGCTTTGTATGTAGTTTTATTGTTGTTTATTTTTTGAAGAACCGATCTATATCCAACGAAAGACCTAGTGTCAGATTAGCTCCTGTCGTAGTGGGTGAATTGAAATAATAATAATCCGGTACATAGTTAAACAAGTTATTAATAGCCAGATTCATATTCACACCTTTGAATACTCCCACCGAGAAGGTTAAATCCCAAATCATATATCCCGGGTACGTAACAGCAGTGCTTCCGGCAGCAGGGTTGTTGAAGCTATCGTTGTATACGTTTGTTTTTACTTCTGACAAGATGCGTCCGTTGAGTGAATAATTGAAATCTACTTTATCTAGGTTTTCCCCCCAGTCTACTCTTACAGTTGCCGTATGCGGGCGCGTATCTGTGAATTTTTTCTGCCCGTCACGCATAAATTCATGGATGTAAGTGTATGACATACGAAATCCTAATCCACAGGGGTATTTGGCAGAGATGTTAGCGTCCACTCCTGCAATGCCTACTTTGTCGGTATTGGTATATATTTGTCCTTTGGGATCATCGCTGTAAACTGTGTTAATACGGTTGTGTACCAGATTATAATATCCTGTTACAGAAAAATTGTAACGGTTTTTTGTGTACTCGGCAGACAGGGAGAAGTTGTGGCTTGTTTCTGATTTAAGATCAGGATTTCCATAAATCATCATCATGTTTGCCATATTGAACACCATATACATTTCTTTTAAAGTCGGTGAGCGGAATCCTTGTGAATAAGAACCTCTCAATGAACAGTTACCAATCTTATACATCATTCCCAAATGCGGGGATAAATGACGAACATTGGAATCGGAGAAATAATCGAACCGTAATCCGGCGATTACATTTAGTCTTTCAGTCGGATTCCAGTCGAATTGTCCGAAAGCATCTGCTGTATGCATGATATAGTTAGCGTTATCAGTGAATTGGTAAGACATCAGATAATCGCGAAGGTAATCGGCTCCGACAGTCAACGTATGTTTTTCATTGAAAGTGTAATTATAAAGAGCGTGTACATTATGCTGCACATTGCTATAATCACGTACATCATTTTTATAGAGTACCTGGTAATCACTTTTGTCATATTGGTCGAAAGTGTAACCGACTTCAAGATTACTTAATGTGTTGAATGTATAATTTGCTTTTAGCCCACCGTTGAAATCCCGGTATCTGTCTTGAGTGTCTCCCGGTTTATTACGTTCACGGAAATAATACCCGGCTCTTGCGGTCAGTTTAAGTGTTTCCAATGGGTGATAGATCAGCCGTTCCTTGAAGTTCCATACTCGGCTTCCGAATACAGTTGAGAAATCTCCCGGATTATCTACGCCATACGTATCTACATTATTATATTGTACATTGGTCAGGCTGTTGAATTTACCTGCATTGAATCCCACAGTACCGCCATATCGATGGTCATTGTGCTCGGAGAAGCGTGAATTAAGATTTAAATTCCATGGGTCATCCGATTCGCGTGTAATGATGTTGATAACCCCTCCGATAGCGCTTGAACCGTAAAGGGTGGATGCTGCACCTTTCACAATCTCGATGCGTTCTACATTATCAAGGTTCAGACGGTCGTAGTCTACGTTATTTAGCGTTTCACCGGCCAAACGTTCCCCGTCTACAAGAAATAATACAGAGTTTCCGCCGAAGCCTTGCATATTGATAGAGGTTTGCTGGTCCATAGCAAAAGTGAATTCAATGCCGGGAAGTTCAGTCTTTAACAAGTCGGCTACATTATTGGCATTTACCTTTTTAATATCTTCCGAGGTAATCACCCGTGTAATGATAGGTGCATCTTTCAGCAGTTTGGGAGTACGGGTACCGGTAACTACTACCGTTCCTAAGTCAAATTGATCTTCGGATAGACGGAAACTTAGTTTTTTGTTTTCGTCCGTTGTGAATTTCTTTTCTGCTGTTTGATAACCTACGTAAGAGGCGGTAATGATATACACGCCAGTTCCGGGTAGTTGCAATGTATATGTTCCGTCGGATGTGGTGACGGCTCCAGTTCCTTTTCCTTTTATAGAGATTGTGGCGCCGGGAAGGGGTCCCCCGTTTGTATCAGTTACACGTCCGCTGACATAATTACTGGATTGTTGTGCAAATGTGGAGCAAGTTGCTATAAAGGAAAATAATAATATTATAAATGTAGGTTTCATTCTTTGTTATTGTTTTCTTAGTTATTTTCTTCGAAATCAAATGGATATAGGAAGTCGAAGTCGATGTATCCCTTTATACCTTTGGCATTGGTATAGTTGGTAAAACGAATGGCTGCATAGGTGTTGTCTTTCAGTCGTATCAGGTAGACCTGATTGGACATTGTGTAGATAGGTGGCATAGTCGAAGTATCTACATTCAGCCAGGTGGATAGGATACTGTTATAATAAGAGTCGGTATAGACAATGTTTCCTTCCATCATGCCGGACATATCAATAGCAATTTTGTCCGTTGTCCATTCATCTTTAACAAAGTCTTTGTCATCAGGCAATTTTCCGCTTGCTTTCAGGGCATCAAAACTTGTGTAGCTCGTTTGGTAAGCTGCCCCTTCATTCGTTTTTATATCATAGCGATGAATGGCGATATCCCAATTATCGGGTATTTCGCTTTCATATTCTTTCCCGATTTTGACTGTGGTAACTTTACGACCGGAAAAATCAATATATGCCCACTCTGTGTACTCAACAGTTTTGATTTGTGAGAAACTATTTTCTTTGATTTCCATTTCAGTTTCTGTGGGGGCGTCATAAATATTCTCAAATAATCCATTACAAGCTGAGAGCGACATAGCCGCTCCCAGTATCATTGTATATTTAAAAATAGTGTTATTGCTTCTTTTCATTTCTTTCATTTAGATTGTTTATTCTGCACTTGCTGTATCACTTCCTGTAAATACTGTGGAAATAGCTATCGGCATACTACCCGGCTTGAAGTCAGTGTTAATAGTAGCAGTACCGTCTGCTGCGATTGTACCGCTCAGGCTTTCTCCTGTGATAGCTTTTCCATTGCTGTCGGTAGATTCATATTCTCCCAGGCTGAGTGAATAGGTTCCGTTTGCTCCGGCTGTTACATTGACTCCACTGATAGTGAAATTACCTAAACTCATATGACCACCGGCACCTGACAAGTTAGCGAAACCGCTTAAAGTAATGTCTACCGTTGTGTCCGATACACGTTTGATAACAGCTTTACATTCATCAGTTGTGCCGTAGGATGTATCTCCAACACTGATAGACAATGAACTGTTATACTGATAGGTAGCAGCTATATTATAAGTTATCGGTGTTTCTCCTTGCATGAACACGATTTCCATTTCTCCTATGGGTGTCGGAATATCTACATTAGTCTTCAAGGTTAACACTTTGGATTCATTTACACTACCTTCCAGTGTGTAGTTATAACTACTACCTGTGCCACTACCCATGGACATCACCACTTCACCTGAACCACTGAAAGATTTCGAGGAAAGTTTTAAATTATTCAGGCGGAAATCACCTGAACCGGATTTATATACCAAATTAATGCTACCGTCTTCGTTACCGGTTATTGTTGCGCTGGATTGATCGCCCAACAAATAGTCTGAGAACATATCGCATTCACCGACTGAATATCCATTATAAGTGCCGGCAATTTCCTTTGCAAGATTTATATCGTTGTCGTCACCGCAAGAAACAAATGTTGTTGAAAATGATAGTGCCATAAGAGCAACTGTCCAAAAGTTTAAAATTTTCATACTTAATATTGATAGATAATGATTAATAAATTTTTCAGTTGCAAAGGTACGGGGAACTGAAATGTGGAAAAATACCCAAAAGAAATGAAAAAGAGTTGAGACGTTAATCATATGTAGGTATTATAAAAAGTTTGAACCAATTCTTTTCACTTTGGAATTTGAAAATGAGGAAATCACGGCTTTTTCATTTAAGCTTTGAATTAGTCGTTCGATTCTCCTACCCATGCCACTGCGGCATGAGGGGAAATCCCGTTATTGGTAATCACTAATTTACGAATATCTCAAATCTGAATTTTTCTCATTTTTGAGCTGGAAAATGTAACACGTCAGTGAAGCTTACTGATAGTCCCCTTATTATCTCAGCGTGCGTGAATAATCTGCTTTTCTTCTGGAATACTTGACAAACGACTTTTTATTTTGTATCTTTGAAGAAATAAAAGTGATAAACAGCATGATAAATATAAGAAAAATAGATACATAAACAACATTCCGACTGATATATTTTAGTATCAGGATAGATATGATATAGGGCAATAGTCTAACGATTATTGTCCTATTTTGTTTATATTTTTACTTAAAATATTTAATCCATTTTCGAAAAACGGGAAAAATAGTTTTTAATAAACTCGGATACCGTTTATAATAAACTATCCAAAAGTTTATTATAAACAGAAATCAAGTTTATTAATATTGGAATAGCTGGTTGTAAAAATAGGAAAAACTGTATTATAGAGTAGAGGAGCATCGATAAGCGCATTCGTTTACAAAGTAATATAAGATAACATTTTCCATTTCTTCCAAATATGCAGAGAATTCAAACCGTCAACACAAGGAGATAGTATCCCGTCAAAAATGAACGATAAGAAGAAACACCTATGGTGATGTTTCCGCATCGCTGCGCACGAATATAAGGATTTTTACTACAATAACGAGCGACGAACAATATTTCTTAAATGAAAAAGCCGTGTGAGGAAATCACTTGTAAGATGGAATGTTGTGCGGATTGAAATAAAATCCGTACCTTTGCGCCCTTAAAACTAACTAACCTTTATTTTTATGTTTACTGACTTGTTGCACTCCTCTTATTTTTCCCTTTTCCTGATTGTCGCGTTGGGATTTATGCTGGGAAGAGTTAAAATTAAGGGGTTATCTCTTGATGTGTCGGCGGTAATCTTTATCGCACTTCTTTTCGGGCACTTTGGCGTCATCATTCCCAAAGAATTGGGAAATTTCGGTTTGGTACTTTTTATTTTTACTATCGGTATTCAGGCAGGACCCGGATTCTTCGATTCTTTCCGTAGTAAGGGGAAGACGTTGATTCTCATTACTATGCTTATCATTTGTTCCGCCTGTCTCACGGCGGTAGGACTGAAGTATGCGTTCGACATTGATACTCCCAGTGTGGTAGGTCTGATTGCCGGAGCATTAACCAGTACGCCGGGTTTAGCCGTCGCTATTGACAGTACACACTCACCTTTGGCTTCCATTGCTTACGGTATCGCATATCCGTTTGGAGTTATCGGTGTGATTTTGTTTGTTAAGCTGCTGCCTAAAATCATGCGGGTGGACTTGGATAAAGAAGCACGTCGCCTGGAGATAGAACGTCGTGGACAATTCCCTGAATTGATTACCTGCATCTATCGTATCACTAATTCAAACGTATTCAACCGCAGTCTGATGCAGATTAATGCTCGAGGAATGACAGGAGCTGTTATTTCTCGTTTGAAACATAGTGATGAAATATCTATTCCTACTGCTTCTACCGTGTTGCACGAAGGAGACTATATACAAGCAGTAGGTAGCGAAGAATCACTAAATCAACTCGCAGTGCTGGTAGGCGAGCGTGAAGAAGGCGAACTTCCTTTGGATAAAACACAGGAAATAGAGTCTTTGTTATTGACCAAAAAGGACATGATAAACAAGCAATTGGGGGATTTGAATTTACAGAAAAACTTTGGTTGCACAGTGACCCGTATTCGTCGAAGTGGTATTGATTTATCCCCGTCGCCTGATTTGGCTTTGAAATTCGGCGATAAGTTAATGGTTGTGGGAGAGAAAGAAGGACTTAAAGGTATAGCCCGCCTACTGGGAAATAATGCGAAGAAATTGTCGGATACAGACTTCTTCCCGATTGCAATGGGGATTGTACTGGGAGTGTTGTTTGGCAAAATAAATATCTCTTTCTCCGAAAGTCTGTCATTCTCACCGGGATTGACCGGAGGTGTCCTAATGGTAGCTCTCGTACTGAGTGCGATCGGTAAGACAGGACCTATTATTTGGTCTATGTCGGGACCTGCCAATCAGTTGCTGCGCCAATTAGGGCTGCTTCTTTTCTTAGCCGAAGTAGGTACTTCTGCCGGAAAAAATCTCGTAGCTACTTTTCAGGAAAGCGGGCTACTGATGTTCGGTGTAGGAGCAGCCATTACTTTGGTGCCGATGCTTATTGCAACAGTTGTGGGGCGTCTGATATTTAAAATTAGTTTACTCGATTTGCTGGGAACTATCACCGGTGGTATGACAAGTACGCCCGGTCTGGCTGCTGCCGATTCAATGGTAGACAGTAATATTCCCAGTGTGGCATACGCAACAGTTTATCCGATTGCTATGGTATTCCTGATTCTGTTTATACAAATGATAGCTTCAGCCGTATATTAACAGTATTCTGTCTGAAAATTGATTGTTAAAAAAAAAGTTTGTATCTTTGCCGTCCTAAAGTAGAAATGAGTTGAAACGATTGTTACTGAATATAACGCACTATTTCTTGCCGATACTTTTTGTATCGTATCTGGTAAGCCTTACATTCTTTGCCCACGTACATGTGGTCAATGGCGTGACAATCGTCCATTCACACCCGTTTAAGAAAGGGACGGCACATGAACATTCAACAGTCGAGCTGATACATATTCATTTCCTGTCTCATCTG
>ENA-ORNP01002855-ORNP01002855.1-human-gut-metagenome-genome-assembly--contig:-NODE-2855-length-13313-cov-4.503696_pt1 | contig 13313 bp, 8 predicted proteins | sample MGYA00242119_ERZ509030 | MGnify/ENA primary metagenome ERZ509030 (study PRJEB26280, sample SAMEA2338708) | human gut metagenome | biome: human gut; feature: human-associated habitat; material: faeces... | reverse complement strand
ATCAGGACAGATACACCGAGATCATCGCAGACGGTCAGCGCCTGGGCTATAAGCCGCAGGAGGACGGGCTTCTCATGTGGGAGGGTTCCTACCTTTCCCGCACAAAAGAATCGGTGTTCTCCTGGGACTTGGTGGCCGGATGGACAGCACAGCTTATTGACAAAAAGGAATATTTCATTCAGACGGACATCCGCCAGCTCCCGACCCAGGAGAGCCAGCAGATGTCCCTTTTTGATTTCCCTTCCTTTGGAAGTTCTACTCCATCCGAGGGCGAGCCGCAGCGTTCTCTCTTTTCGCGTCCGGCGCTTTCTCAGCAGGTCATTGACGAGGCGCTGTGCATTGGAGCCAACGATCAGAACAGCCGCCTTATCATTTGCGCTTATTTCAAAAAGGATAAGCCGCTGGAGGACAACGCCCGGTTCCTGATGGAACACTATGGTGAAAATGGTGCTGGCTTTTATCTGGATAGCCGGAAGTATTCCATTTGGTACAACACCGAAGGTATCCATGTGGCAGAGGGCGAAACCGCGCAGCGCACAGCAACCACGCTGATTCCCTGGGAACAGGCAGCCAAGCGCATCCGGGAATTGCTGGATTTGGGCCGGTATATGCCTCAGAGTGAACTTGACCGGGTAGACGGGTACGAGCGCCAGCAACGAGCCGCCCAGCTATGGTATCTCAGGCAGGATTTTGCAGAAGGAACCGCCAATGCGGGGTTCCTTCCTACTATTAACGCGATTTACAGCCGTCATAAGGGTTTCCCTGATGAAAGCGCCGCCATTGAAGAACTGTTAAATAGCCCGGATACGCTCCAAACCGTGAGAGATGAACTGGAGGGATTTATAAAGGCGTATGAGTACGATAAGGAACTTTTACGCTTCCGTTTCCATCGTCCTCAAAAGTTGCTGGAACAGATTTCTGACCTGCAACGGGAACCGCTGCACTTTACTGCCGCCGAGGGATATGATCCCCAGCGGCGTTTCTTTATCTCCGGCGACGAGATCGACAATCTCCTGCGTGGTGGAAAGCGCAGCACGGACTACCGGCTGGCGGTGTACTCTTTTTACCGCAACCACTCTGACCGGAAGGAACGAGAAGATTTCTTAAAGCACTATCACGGAGAATACAGCGGACACAGCAGCGGCAACGATGATGTGACCTATCAGCTCAGTAAAGGTGTCCATTTCAGCCACGGCAGCATGACAGAACCCTATGCTAAAGTAGAGCTGAAATGGAATGCGGTGGAGAAGCGCGTGAGCGCCATGATCGCCCAGGGGCGGTTTCTGAGTGATGAAGATCGGGCCGCCATGCCTCAATACGAAAAGCACCAGCTCGCACAAAACATCCGAGCCTTCTTTGAGAATGTTCCCCAGGAGCAGGCCCACCCTTACCCTTATGGCTTCGATTATTGCGGTAAAGCTCATCGAGCCGCAGCTCGACGACCCGGCCCGCGTGGAAGAAATCTATCAGATGATGGTTCCAGTCTGGGAGGCCACGCCGCAGGATGATCGGATGTACGCGCTTCGGCAGCGGGCATTTGAGAATTTGACCGCATACCGGCAAGGCACATTTACCCTGTTTGCAGAGAAAAAGGAGCCGGTATCACCGCAGGCTGTGCAGGAACTGAAGAAAGCCTACGATTTAGGATTCGGGCATCTGGGAAATGGGCTGACCGTTTGGAACCGGCTGGAAGAAGTGGATGGGGACTACCGCACGGTTGCCCATATTGCGCCGGAACGCACGGTGCAGATTTACGACGAGGAAATGCCCCAGGAGGTTCGGGACAGGATTCAGCAGGTGGCCGACACTTCGGAGATGACGGTTTCCACCACACAGAACGCGCCCGTATTCTCGGTGCCGCCCAGAGAGGAACCACCGCAAAAAGAAGAAACAGCCGACCTCTACCCTGTATTGGCCGCCCAGGTACTGCACCTCATGGGGGAATTTGACGGCTCCCGTATGGGCTACGGAGAGGACGATGCTCAGGCGGTGGAGAATATCGCCCAGCAGCTCCAAAATACAACACAGAGGCAGGAAATCCATGCGTTGCTGCAATCCTTCCTCGACCATGCAGACCCGGAAGAAGAAATCGCGGCAGATGTTGCACTCTGCATTGAGCGAATCGAGGAGCTGCCCCAGCCCTTCACCCAAGATCAGGACCTGTTGGAGCAGGCAAAAGAACTGATCGACCAGTTCTGCCAAGAAGAATATGATAGCTATGCCGATTTCAGCAATCTGGAGAAGGTAGGAATCGCCTATACCACGGTCACAGACGAAGAAATTCCCATCCAGGTGAACGTGGATTTGGTGAATTACCGTGTAGAGCGGTATCTGGATGGACAGTTTTTGGAGCGCAGGCAGTATGAGAGTCTGGAGGCACTCATTCAAAACGAGTTGACAGACCTCGACTTTGACGACCTCACTGCTGTATCGGAAGATGAGCTGGAATCCATCGGCGTAACCCAAGACGATTATCGCCTGTTGAGCCGTCTGAAAGCGGATTGCGACTACTATCTGGGTGCTGGCGGACGTGCGGAAAAACACCTGTGGGCTGGAAGCGTAGAAGCGCAGATTACCAAAATGCGGGAACTGTACGACGCTTTGCCGGAAAAACCGGAGTGGCTTACTGAGCAGGACATTGACCGCTACGAAAGCCAGATGACAGACGGCCCGGAGCTGTCACACCCCAAAAAAGAAGAACCGGTTCCGCTGGCTCCGAAACGGATTCGCCGTGAGCGCGTCACCTTTGCGCCTCTGCATCCTGAAATACCACGAGAACAGCGCCATGATTTCCACATCACGGATGATGAGCTGGGTCACGGCACACCGGGGGAAAAGTTTGCCGCCAACGTCAGAGCCATCCGCTGCTTGAAACGGATCGAAGCGGAAGAACGCCTTGCCACACCGGAGGAACAGGAAATCCTTTCCCGCTATGTGGGATGGGGTGGGCTGCCGCAATGCTTTGAGGAAACACACAGCAAGTATGCGGAACTCAAATCCCTTTTGGATGAGGACGAGTATGCAGCAGCCAGAGCCAGTTCCCTCACCGCATTCTACACGCCACCTGTGGTCATTCGGGGGATTTACAAGGCGCTGGCGCAGATGGGTTTCCAGCAAGGCAACATCTTGGAACCGGCCTGCGGCACCGGCAATTTTATCGGTTTGCTTCCGGCTGATATGGCAGGCAGCAAAGCCTATGGCGTGGAGATTGACAGTATCAGCGGCAGAATTGCCCAGCAGCTCTATCAAAATGCCAGCATTTCCGTCAATGGATTTGAAACAGTGCAGATGCCGGACAGCTTTTTTGATGTAGCCATCGGCAACGTCCCCTTTGGGGATTTCAAGGTGGTAGACAGGCGGTACGACAAGCACCATTGGCTGATCCATGATTATTTCTTTGGGAAGGCCCTGGACAAAGTAAGACCCGGCGGCATTGTTGCGTTCATCACATCGAAAGGCACGATGGACAAAGAAAACTCGGCTGTTCGCCGCTATCTCGCCCAGCGCGCCGACCTGATCGGAGCCATTCGTTTACCTGACAACACATTCAAGCAGAATGCCGGAACGGAAGTCACCAGCGATATTCTGTTCCTGCAAAAAAGAGATCACATCACCGATCTGGAGCAGGATTGGGTGCAACTGGACACCGATGAAAACGGCATCCGCATGAACCGCTACTTTGTGCAGCACCCGGAAATGGTTCTGGGCGATATGGTGATGGAATCCACACGATTCGGAATGGACAGCGCCTGCAAAGCCCGTGAAGGTGCTGACCTGTCGGAGCAGCTTGCCGAGGCCATCCAGTTTCTTCAGGCCGAGATCAAGCCCTATGAACTGGAAGAACCGGACGAGGAGGAAGATCGTTCCATCCCCGCAGACCCTACTGTTCGGAATTTCAGCTACACGATTGTGGACGGTCAGGTGTACTACCGTGAAAACAGCCTCATGTACCCGATGGAGGTTTCTGTTACAGCGGAAAACCGTATCCGGGGTATGATCGAGCTGCGGGAATGTGTCCGCAGACTGATTGAGTATCAAACCGAAGGATACCCGGACGAGGACATCCAGGCGGAGCAGAAAAAGCTGAATTCCCTCTATGACAGCTTTACGGCCAAATATGGGCTTATCAGCAGCCGAGGCAACAAACTGGCCTTTTCCGAGGACTCCAGCTACTGCCTCTTGTGTTCGCTGGAGGTGCTGGATGAGCAAGGCAACCTAAAAAGAAAAGCCGATATGTTCTCCAAGCGCACCATCCGCCCTCATGTGGCCGTCACCAGCGTGGATACTGCCAGCGAAGCATTGGCGGTGTCTATCTCTGAAAAAGCCTGTGTGGATATGGACTATATGGCCGAGCTGTCCGGCAAATCCCCGGAGGAACTGGAGAGCGAGCTTGCCGGCGTGATCTTCCGCAATATTGAAGGCCCGGAAAACCCGGATGAGCTGCGGGGAAATTCCCTCAGCCTGCAAGCCTTTTCCCTTGTGACGGCGGACGAGTACCTTTCAGGGAATGTGCGTCGGAAATTGCGGATGGCAAAAGCCTTTTTGGAAACAGCCCCGGACAGCCAGAAGGAAGCGGCCCGCGGACAGGTGGAGGCGCTGGAAGCGGTGCAGCCCGCAGATCTTGGCGCTGGGGAAATCGGCGTTCGCATCGGTGCCAACTGGGTGCCTATCGACATCTACCAGCAGTTTATGGAGGAACTGCTTACCCCCGGATATTACGCCCGGAACCGAATCAAAATCCTTCGTTCCGAAGCTACCGGCCAGTGGGCCATCACGGAAAAGAACTCTGACCGAGGCAATGTAAAGGTACTCACCACCTACGGCACCAAGCGCATGAGCGCCTATCACATCCTGGAGCAGACCTTGAATCAGAAGGATGTGCGGGTATTCGACTATATCGAGGATGAAAACGGCAATAAAAAAGCTGTCCTCAACAAGAAGGAAACCGCCATTGCCCAGGACAGGCAGGAACTCATCAAGCAGAAATTCTCGGAGTGGATATGGCGGGACATTGACCGCAGAGAACGCCTGTGCCACATCTACAACGAAACCTTCAACAGCATCCGTCCCCGTGAATATGACGGACGGCATATTCGTTTTGAGGGGATGAACCCGGAAATCTCCCTGCGGCCCCATCAAATCAATGCAATCGCGCACATTTTGTACGGTGGAAACACCTTGCTTGCCCACGAAGTGGGGGCCGGGAAAAGTGCGACACGTTCGTAACTGAAAAGGTTACACACAAGTCAGCTAACAATAGAATCGGGATTTGAAAGGAGTCCCTGAAAAGACTTGGAGAACTAATATTCCGATAGGTGGAATGATGGGGTAACGCCCTGAAACGCCTACCTTATAAACTGCGATATGCGGCAGTCCTCTGTAACAAGGGCTACGGTATAACGCTCGCTAAAGTCGGCGGAAATGTACCCAAACAGGTTATGCCGTGGAAAGCATCTCAGCGGTGGGATGTGTGCATGATACGCCGGAGGTCTAAAAACTGCCTATGGTCAGAATGTCACGATGACTGACGAAATCCCGAATGTACGGGTCTAAAAGGCGCAGGAGCAGAAATGTTCCTTTCCGATTACGGAAGTATGTGAGGATGAGTAAGAATTTTTACTATGAAAGTCCTTGCGGTGTTACAGGCACCGCCCAGCATACAGGCTCAGAGGGACACCTAAGGGCAGATATGTACAGATAGGAATATTGGAACGTGGAAAGGCTGGAACACGGAGCCGGTTACAGGCTATGAGGTGTTGGATTGGAAAGCGCATTGCGTATAACAATCTTTTATCCAGCTGAGAGAGATGGCACAGTACCGTTGAAGCCGTAGAAATACGGTGGAGGGATGGCCATTAGTCGTCAGCAATCAATAAATTGAAAACTATACAGACACAAAGGTTCGAGTATGACTAAGAAAAGCGAAATCCTCTCGAAAGAAAGGAAAGTACCTGACTTTGGCAAACAAGAAGAAACCCTTAAAGAAACAGAAAATCCGCAACTCCGAATACTACGATATGCAGCTCGTTCTTGACGAACTGTATGCCGCAAGTGTCAAGGGGCAGCGGTTCTGCAATCTTGTGGAACTGATAAAACACCCTGAAAACATCAAGTTGGCATATAGAAATATCCGAAAGAACAGCGGCAGTCGGACGGCGGGTGTGGATAATAAAACAATAAGCGATTTGAACAAGTGGAACGAAAACGCCTTAGTTGCCCATGTTCAGCGCAAGCTGGACTGGTATATTCCTAATGCTGTCCGCAGAGTGGAAATACCAAAGGATAACGGGAAAACCCGTCCCCTCGGAATACCCACGATTATGGACAGGCTCATTCAGCAATGTATTCTGCAAGTATTAGAACCTATCTGTGAAGCAAAATTCTTCAAGCGAAGCAATGGCTTCAGGCCAAACCACAGTGCGGAAAATGCCATTGCCCAAGCGGAAAGAATGATACAGAACGTCGGTTGTCACTACGTCATTGATATCGATATTAAATCTTTCTTTGACAATGTGAACCACGGCAAGCTGCTGAAGCAGATGTGGACACTCGGTATCCGGGACAAAAAGCTGTTATCCATCATTTCTACCATGTTAAAGGCAGAAGTGGCTGGAATCGGTTTTCCCGAAAAGGGCACGCCGCAGGGCGGTATCATCTCCCCGCTGCTGTCAAACATCGTCCTGAACGAACTGGACTGGTGGATTGTCAGTCAGTGGGAAGAAATGCCTACCCAAAGGAACTATGTACACAGAATCTATGCAAATGGAACCCCTGATAAAAGTAGTACCATCCGAACCCTGCGCAACTACACGAATCTGAAAGAGTGCTATGTTGTCCGCTATGCAGATGATTTCAAAATCTTCTGTAAAAAGCGGTCAGATGCAGTCAAGCTGTTCGAGGCAACGAAACAATGGCTTTTGGAACGTCTGGGACTGGAAACCAGCCCGGAGAAATCGAAAATCGTAAATCTGAAACGCCATTATTCCGAGTTTCTGGGCTTTAAGCTGAAAGTCCGAACAAAGGGAAAGAAACCTGACGGGCAGCCACGGTATGTAATAGAAGCGCATATCAAGGATAAGGCATTGTTGAAAATCCGGAAGAAAAGCAAGGAAATCATTGGGCAGATACGGCAGACCTATGACCCAGGAATGGAATACCGTCTGATACAGACATACAACTCCTATGTTATGGGCGTTCATAACTACTACAGCATTGCAACCCATGTAAATCCTGACTTCCACAAAATCGCTTTCGATGTCAAAAAGAGCCTTTACAACAGATTGAAGCACAGGCTGCAGAAGAGCGGTCAAATCACAAACAGGTATATCAAGGAAAAATACGGAACGAGCCGGGAGGTACGCTACCTGAATGGTCACGCTATCGTCCCGATTGCCTATGTTCAGCACAGAGTACCCATGGACAAGAAAAGTCGGGTAAATAAGTACACGCCAGAGGGACGGGCTGAGATTCACAAGAATCTTGCCGGTATCAATATGGCAGTTCTCTATCATCTGATGAACAATCCATGCGGTAAGCAGAGTGTGGAGTACAACGATAACCGCATCGCACTCTATGTTGCACAGAAAGGAAAATGTGCTGTTTCCGGTGTGGAACTGGAAGCAAATCAAGTGGACTGTCACCACAAAAAGCCGTTGGTGCTTGGGGGCAATGACAGCTACCAAAACCTGATTATTGTCTCCGCTGTGGTTCACATTCTCATTCATTCCAGTAATGAGCGCACCATCCGAAAATATCTGAAAGTGCTAAACCTGGATAAAAAGCAGTTGGCAAAGCTCAATAAACTTCGTGTGATGGCAGAAATGCAGGAACTCGTTTTCTAAAGGGCAAATCTGTTTGATGTATAGATTGTCATAAAAAGTGCTGACGATGGAAAGCCGTGTGATGGGAAACTGTCACGCACGGTTTGGAGCGGGGGAAAATCTGGAGGAACGGATATGCAGCCTGCGGCTGCATATCCCGCCCAAAGGATTACCTATCGCTATCGTATGAGATGGTGGCGGCGGCAATGGAAATGAAGCGGCTGGGGCTTTGTACCAAGTCGCTGATCGTGGTTCCCAACCACATCACAGAGCAATGGGCGGCTGAATTTTTGCAGCTCTATCCCAGCGCCAATATCTTAGTCGCCACAAAGAAGGACTTTGAGAAGCAGAACCGGAAGAAGTTTTGCAGCCGTATCTCCACCGGGGATTATGACGCCATCATCATCGGCCACTCGCAGTTTGAAAAAATCCCCATGAGCGCCGAGCGCCAGCAGACCATTCTCCAGCAGCAGATCGACGAGATTCTGTTCGGCATTGAACAGGCCAAGTCACAAAAAGCGGAACGCTACACCATCAAACAGATGGAGCGCACCCGTAAATCTCTGGAGGCGAAGCTGGCGAAACTCAACGACCAAAGCCGGAAAGACGATGTTGTGACGTTTGAGGAATTGGGTGTTGACCGCATCTTCATTGATGAGAGCCATTATTTTAAGAATCTCTTTTTGATGACGAAAATGCGGAATGTGGGCGGCATCGCCCAGACCGAGGCTCAGAAAAGTTCTGACCTCTTTATGAAGTGTCAGTATCTGGACGAGCTGACCGGCGGGCGCGGTGTGATATTCGCCACCGGCACCCCTATCTCAAACTCTATGGTGGAGCTTTACACCATCCAGCGGTACTTGCAGTACCGCACCTTGCAGGAAATGGGACTGATCCACTTCGACGATTGGGCGTCCAACTTTGGAGAAACCGTCACAGCCATCGAGCTATCGCCGGAAGGCAGCGGCTACCGCGCTAAGACCCGGTTCGCAAAGTTTTACAACTTACCGGAACTTATGAGCGTATTCAAACAGGTAGCCGATATTCAGACGGCAGATATGCTGCACCTTCCCGTACCAAAAGCCAACTTCCACACCGAGGTCATCAATCCTTCGGAAATCCAACAGGAGATGGTAAAAGGGCTGGCGGAACGGGCCGAAAAAATCCGTGGCGGCGGCGTCGATCCCCATGTGGACAATATGCTCCGCATCACCAATGACGGCAGAAAGCTGGCTCTGGATATGCGGCTCATCCAACCGCTTGCCCCGGATGACCCGGACGGCAAGGTGGCTGTCTGCGCCCGCAATGTCTACCGTATCTGGGAACAGACGAAAGAAAAACGCTACACCCAGCTTGTGTTCTGCGACCTGTCCACTCCTACCACGGACGGCTCGTTTAGTGTTTACGACGACCTAAAAAAGAAGCTGTTGGACGCAGGTATCCCGGAGGATGAGATTGCTTTTATCCATGATGCAGATTCCGAGGCCAAAAAGAAAGAGCTGTTCGCAAAGGTGCGCGCCGGTCAGGTGCGCGTTCTTATGGGCAGCACACAGAAAATGGGGGCTGGAACCAATGTCCAGGACAGGCTGATTGCCCTGCACGATCTGGATTGCCCCTGGAGGCCCAGCGATCTTCAGCAGCGGCTTGGAAGAATTGTCCGTCAAGGCAACGAAAATGAGGAGGTGGAGATCTTCCGCTATGTAACCGAAGGAACATTTGACGCTTATCTATACCAGCTTGTAGAGAACAAGCAAAAATTTATCGCTCAAATTATGACCAGCAAAGCCCCTGTTCGCGTGGCGGATGATGTGGATGAAACCGCCCTGAGCTATTCTGAAATCAAGGCGCTGGCCACCGGTAATCCCCTTATCATCGAAAAGTGCAATCTGGATATGGAAGTGGCAAGGCTGAATATGCTCAAGGCCAGCCACTTGAATCAGGTGTATGCTTTGGAGGAACTGGTACACCGCAAATATCCAGCGGAGATCACCCGATTTACAGAGAGAATCGCCGGTTATGAAAAGGATGTGGAACTGGCGAAAGCCCATCCGAAAGCGCAGGAGGGTTTCTGCGGCATGGAAGTGGAGGGCAAACACTATGTTGAAAAAGAGGATGCAGGCAAGGCGATCATCGACGTCTGCACGAAGATGACCGGCTCCGATGCTGTCCTTCTGGGGCAGTACCGGGGCTTCTCTATGGTGCTGGCCTATGACGGGATGAGCAACGAGTACCGCATCACGCTGAAAGGCACCCTGTCCCACACGGTGACGCTGGGGGCGGATGTGTTTGGCAACATCACCCGTCTGGACAATGCGCTGGAGAATCTGGCAGGAAACCTTGACGCGGAACGGGCCAAGCTGGAAGAAGCCAAGGTACAGCTTGAAAATGCCCGCACCGAACTGGCCACACCGTTTGCCCGTGAGGAGGAGCTGGCCGAGAAAACCGCACGTTTGAAAGAACTGAACATCCTGCTTAATATGGATGAGAAGGACAAAACGCTGATCGATGAGGCTCCCGATGAGGGTGAAGAACCACCCGCAAGAAAGGTTGTAGGTCTGGAGCGATAAGCTCTCCCAGCACCGATTGGAACTATCCCAATCGGTGCGTACATAATAAAAAGCCCCCTTATATAGCCGGTTCCCACAGGAACAATCTTTGGCTATATAAGGAGGATGTTTTATGATGCCGTTGTTGCTTTAGTGCGTGTTTCTGTCTGCTGTGCGGAGGTTTGCATCCCGACGCAGGGTATCCTTCAAAGAACCGATCATATCCTTGATGATACGGATTTCATACTCGTCGCAATCTTCCAGCAACAGAGCAATATCCTTTTCAAACTGCACTTTTGCCATAATGATATTGTCGCAGAGAAGGTCATCACCGGTGACAGATAGTGCATTTGCAATATTGATAATCGTGTTCAGGCTAACGCGGGTGGTGCCGGTTTCAATGTTACTCAGATGTGTCGGAGAGATGTCAATGAGTTCGGCAAGGCGCTCCTGCGTTAAATCTGCCTTGATACGGGCAATCTTGATTCGTTTGCCAATTGCTTTATAATCAAGTTCCATATCGCGCCCCCTTCGCTTCAATAATTTACACAATGATATTGTAACCACGGAGGAAACGCATTATTAACTTATATCCGTATACTACGGATATAAGCCAAGAATTTAAGAAAATAGGTGATATTTTTGACTGTTTGTACCTTTGCTGGTCATCGGGAGGTGTTTTCCTCAACAGTTGAATCGGAGATAGATAAAGCACTGATTGAGATCATTGAGGCAGATAAAGAATGTGTTTTTTACTCTGGTGGAATGGGTGATTTCGATAAAAAGTGTGAATCTGCTGTGCGAGGGATGAAAAGAAAGTATCCAGAACGAAGTATTCGCCTTGTGCGGGTTCTTCCCTATCTGACCCATGAGATTAACCGTGACAAGGAATATTTTGAATCCTATTATGATGATATTGTGGTTCCGATGGAATTGATGGGTGTCCATTACAAGGCGGCCATAAAGAAGCGGAACCGCTGGATGGTTGACCAAGCAGACCAAATACTGGCTTATATTTACCGTGATTTCGGAGGTGCTTTCGATACCGTAAAATATGCTTTTCGCATTGGGAAGCCGGTTCTAAACCTTGCCCAAAAAGGATGAAATCGCACATTTGATATTATTTTTGTGGGTGGGTATAGTATAATAAAAATGGAAACGAGGTGAACGCGAATGAGCGAACAATATACTCCGATGATAGAGCGCATCTCAGAAGAATATGACGAGAGCGACAGTAATATGGTTCTTGAGCTGGCCGCCACTGATCAGGAATACGCCGCCCTCAAGCAGCAGATGAGCAAACTGAAACACCAGCACCCTTTCATTGAGAAGCTGTTGGAGGGGGACGGCGAGGTACAGCTTACCGCTCAGGAACATGAAATCTTAAATCAGTATTTCCGGCTGTATTTGCGGGCCGACAACATGGAGCGCAAGCACATCTACTTCCGAGGCCACACGGATTGTTTTTCCTATCTGGAGGAAATCGAGGCATTCAAAAAAGAATAATCAATATGGAAACAGCAAAGCCGATTGGAGAAATCCAGTCGGCTTTTTTTCATACAAGCCCCCTTTACATAGTCAGCCATCCCAAGCGGACGGCAAATCTACGACTATGGAAAGGGGGCTATTTTTATGCCTTATTACGACTCGGAAACGATTGAACGAGCGCGGCAGGTGGACTTGCTCACCTACCTGCAAACCTGCGAACCGCAGGAACTTGTCCATGTGTCCGGCAATGTCTACTGCACCAAGACTCATGACAGCCTGCGGATTTCCAACGGCAAGTGGTGCTGGTTCTCCCGTGGCATCGGCGGGTACAGCGCCCTGGACTATCTCATTAAGGTCAATGGCTATTCGTTTATGGACGCGATGGAAACCATTACCGGAAGGGCGGCAATCAGGCCGCCTTCTTTTGTGCCTGCACCAAAAGAGGAAAAACCCAAGCATCTGCTTTTACCGCAGGCTGCGCCCGATAACCGGGCTATGGTGGACTACCTCAAAAAAAGAGGAATCGACCCAGGGGTGATCGACTACTGCATCCAGACTGGAAGGCTTTATGAAAGTCGGAACAAGGGCCACAGCAATGTCGTTTTCGTAGGCTTTGACAAAGACGGAAAGGCACGGTTCGGCTGTCTGCGCGGGATCGGTGAAGGGCGTTTCCACGGTGACTTGAGCGGCAGCGATAAACATTATTCCTTTGCCCTGCCCGCCTGCGTGGAGAATCCAGCGGTACACCTGTGTGAATCCGCCATTGATGTCATGTCCTATGCGACCCTCTGCAAGCTGGACGGCATTGACTGGAGGCGGCACAATCTACTATCCCTGGCTGGGATCTATCAGCCGAAAAAGGTGCTGGCGGAGAGCAAGCTGCCCGTTGCCCTCACCCGGTTTCTGGAGGATCACCCATCCGTCAAAACCATCTATCTGCATTTGGACAATGACGGCCCCGGCAGGCTGGCAACGAAGGCGATCATGGCGGTCATTCCAAAAGAGTATGAAATCAAAAATCGCCCGCCACCCACCGGCAAGGATGTGAACGACACCCTTTGTCACCGGTTGGGGGTTCCCATTCGGTGCAGCAACGGAAAGGAGCATGAACGATGAGAGAGTATGAAGTGACCATCACCGAAACGCTGGAGATGACCGTCGCGGTGGAAGCGGAGAGCCGCGAGGAGGCACAGCAGATCGCCTCGGACAACTGGAAAAACAGCGACTATATCCTGGACGCCGACCACTTCAAGGACGTGACATTCCGCACCAAAGACCGGAGCCGTGACCGGGACGAGCGGTGAGATTTCTTTTTAGCTGTGAAGGATTCCCCGCAGGGGAATGGAATGTGTATGTACCAGCAAGCATCGCCTTTGTGATACCACAAAGGCCGCTTGTTAGGGGGACGCCCCCTAATACCCCTTTTGAAAGGATGGAGGTTTTCATGGAAGGATTGTTT
>ENA-ORNP01002850-ORNP01002850.1-human-gut-metagenome-genome-assembly--contig:-NODE-2850-length-13331-cov-11.124209_pt1 | contig 13331 bp, 8 predicted proteins | sample MGYA00242119_ERZ509030 | MGnify/ENA primary metagenome ERZ509030 (study PRJEB26280, sample SAMEA2338708) | human gut metagenome | biome: human gut; feature: human-associated habitat; material: faeces... | reverse complement strand
TCTGTAGTGTCCTGACCTGCTGGAAGGTGATTGATAAACATAGATATGTCTGTGTGCAGCACATTTCTTCCGTCCTCGGCACGAATTTTCATTCCGCTATTATCTGCCACGACATACTCTCTGCCATCCCCGCAAATATGATTGTATACACCCTGTTCCAACGCCTTTAACAAAGTAGATTTTCCGTGATATCCACCACCGACAATAACCGTGATTCCTTCTGGAATACCCATTCCAGTGACCTTTCCCTTATGTGGCAGTTCCACCTCTATTCTCATAGATTCCGGCGAAGCAAATGGAACTGCTCCACGCATTGGCCGGTCGGAAACTCCGCTCTCTCTTGGCAAAACAGCTCCGTCCGCAACAAATGCTGTAAGATTTCTCTTTTTTAATTCTTCCCGAAGGACTTTCTGGTCATCTGCAAGGAAAATCGCCTGTTCCAGATATTTTTTATTTTTTGTATCCCAGTTTCGATAGAAAAGCGTATTTTCTGCTAACTGTGGCAAAATATCAAATACTAACTTCTGCATCTCTTTTGCCAGAATCGTTCTTCCTCTTGCTGGAAATCCCATCTCAAAACGAAGTTCCATTTTCTCTTTAGAAAATACAACTGCAATCCTTTCTTGCACTGTCTGGTTCGCTGGACAGATCGTGATTCTTCCACTTTTACCAGAACCCATAAAGCCCTTATCAATCTGTCTTAACTCATATAAAAATCTCCGCAACACCTGATCTTCTAAGGCTAAGCGGCGATGCTTTTCCTGGTAATATTCTTCTGGAAACCCATGCCTGTCCCTCTTTACTTCAAAATGAAGTCGAGATGGAGAAGCGAATGGGTCTCCCTGTACATGGTCGATATACAAAATGTAATTGCCGAAGCTATAACTGCCTCCGAGCGTCTTATACATTCCATAACTTTTATGGTCGATTTTGATGAGTTCTTTTTTTAAATCTTCTTTATTTTTCATTGTTATTTCCTTATTTTACTTTGCATTCTCAGTTATTCTTCTGATATTTTTAATAGCTTCATTTTTATTCAATCATGACTATAATTCACTTGATTTAAAGAAATAAAAATACTGAGATTCCAACGCCCCGGACAACAGCCGGTTCACTCCAATCCAGTCCCCAAATGCCGACGTCGCACGTTTTGGCAGATAATTAGAATCTAATAAAAGGTATTTCTTCGTCTTTTTATTATAATCGGAAATGGAAACATAATGTCCCTGCACATGGACAATGGCGGTATCGCCTGCCTTTAATTTCTTCTTCAACACGTCAATACTTCCACTTGCCCCATCCCATGCAAAACCATATTTTTGTCCGTATTTCTTCGCTGCTGCCTTAAAGATTCCATCATCCGTTCCGCTTCCCACAATACGATAATTCTTTTCTACCGCATAATTGGCAAGTTCCATCACGTCCATATACTGTCCGTTTAACGCATAAACTGCATTCACTGTCGCAAGAATTCCACAGCCTGCCGTTCCCATACAGCCTCCGCCACCATACGGAGTCGCACACCATTCTGGATCGTACTGAGTAAATATAAATGGTTTCTTTGTGTTACTCATTTTCTGTGCTGCGTGAATTCGCCAGTGAGTTAGCTGTGTGCTTCTGGATTTTTCTAAAGTAAATGCTAATTCAGTATTGCTCTGCTGTTTTGCATTTTTCGATGAAGTATCTGCCTGATTTTCTTCACCGCTATTCGCCACTTTCAGTTCTTCACTGTTTTTCGCTGAGTCACTCTCTTGAGAATCTTCGCTATTTTCTTTTGTATCTGTAATCTGTCCCAGAAAATACTTACTTTTCACATTCTGAATGGAAAATGCTCCATTTAACCGCTGTAACTGGAACAGCCCATAAGTCTTGTCCGGCTGCTTCGTCCAGCAAACAACATACTTTCCGACACTTCCTTTTTCTGCTTTTTTGCCTGCCGTTTTAAAAGTTACTGCAAGATATTTCTCAGTTTCAACATTTTGAATATAATACTGATTCTGTGTCGTATGCATTATTTTAAATGTATACTCTGGATAAGCTTCCATCGCGGACTGATTTTTACTTCCCCCGTTTTCATCATCCTGATAGCCACATCTAAATTTGTAAATGCCATCTGCTAATGTCTGTTTTTCACGTCCATCATACAAAAGCGTGTTAGAAAATGCACTTGCTGTCATCCAGCCAATCTCATAATGATCCTTTTTATCACAGATAACCTGTCTGTCTCCGTCTACTTTGCTGATAACAATTACACCACTATATTTTTTTATCGTTGTCTGTACTTTAGAATAACTTCTACTTGTATAAATGTACATATGATCTCTGACTGTCGCATATACATTTTTATACTTTGGATTTACGACAAAAGTATTAAGAGAAAGCCATCCTGTACCAGATCTTTTTCCACTTTTGTAATTGCCGTAAATACCATTTTTACTTACTTTATATGCTTCTATCGTAAGATTATTTCCTGCTACTTCTTCTTTTTTATTCTTTAAATTCTCATCACTATAAACTGCAACTTTTCCATCCTGTATAGATGTAGCTGTCACCGGTTTCTGCTCCATGTCATAAGGGAATGCCGCCTCTGCCTTTTTCCCGGCACAGAGCAACACCGCTATACAAAATAAAGAAGCAAATACAATTCTTTTTATATTCATAAATAAAATCTCCTACAATTTTAAATTCGCCAGTGCATCTGCCAAAGCGTTATTCAACGGCTGTTTCTCCTCTTTTTTCATCTTCTTCATATAATTTGCCACATCTTTTTTTGAAACACCCGCTCCCTCTTTCTTACGGCGGTTTTCAAATGCCTGCATGGATTCTTTATGCCCGCAGGAACAGACAAACTTCTGCTTATCTTTCGCCCCGACTAGCTCCATCTTTTTATGACAAACTGGACAGCGGGCATTGGTCAGTCTGGAAATACGCTCTTTGTAGCCGCACTCTCTATCCTGGCAAACATAAAGTTTTCCCTGTTTTCCATTTACTAAAAGAAGTCTCTTTCCACACTCTGGACAGATTTTATTTGTCAGATTATCATGACGGAACGTTCCTGTTCCATTCTGAATCTGCTTCATCAGTTCTTTTGTATATGTTGCAATCTCACGCATAAACTTACGGTCACTTGCCTTGCCTTTTGCAATCGCAGATAACCTTGACTCCCACTCTGCGGTAAGTTCTGGTTTCTTCAAATCTTCTGGCACAAGGGCTAAAAGCTGTTTTGCCTTACTTGTAATAAAGATTTCATTTTCCTTTTTTTCAATAAGATAACTGCCAAAAAGCTTGTCAATAATGTCTGCTCTTGTTGCAACAGTTCCGAGTCCACCTGTTTCCTGCAATGTTTTCGCTGCTTTTGCATCTTTTTGCTGCATATATTTGACTGGATTCTCCATCGCCTTTAACAAAGTTCCCTCGGTAAATCTTGCCGGTGGTTTTGTCTTTCCTTCCGTCTTTTTCAGTGAAAAATCTCTGATTACTTCACCCTCTTTTAAAGCAGGAAATACTTTGCCACTCTCATCGCCATCCGGTGCTGTTACTTCCTTGTATCCTCTGTTTAAAGGTACATTTCCCTCTGCAAAAAATGTCTCGCCCTCACATTCCAGTGTGATTTTGGTCTGCTCGTATTCATATGGCGGATATAAAACGGCAAGAAATCTTCGTACAACCAAATCAAAAATCTTTCTCTCATCCACAGAAAGCTGTGCTAGAATCACTGGCTGCTCTGTCGGGATAATCGCATGATGATCGGAAACTTTCTGGTTATTTACAAAAGACTTTTTCGGTGTGATTTTTCCTTTTAACACTGTATTTGTGAAGCTTCTGTACGGACCGACCGCAATCGCCTCCACACGCTCTCTTAATGTCTCTGCCACGTCTGTTGTCAGATAGCGGGAGTCCGTTCTTGGATAAGTCAGCACCTTATGATGCTCATAAAGACTCTGCATAATATTTAAAGTCTGCTTTGCTGAAAAACCAAATCGCTGATTCGCATCTCTTGAAAGATCTGTAAGATCATAAAGACCCTCTGCCTGAGAAGTCTTCTTCGTCTTTTTCACCTCAGCAACAACCGCTGTTTTTCCAGAAAGATTCTTATAAATCTCCTCATTTTTCTCCTTAGAAAATGTTGCTGAACTTCCTGACTTCTTATCTTTCCATGTAAAAGTAATGCCCTTGCCAGTAAGCTGCAATCCATAATAAGGTTTTGGTCTAAAATGCCTGATTTCCTCTTCTCTTGCAGCAATCATCGCAAGAGTCGGAGTCTGTACTCGCCCACAGGAAAGCTGTGCATTATATTTACAGGTCAGTGCCCTTGTTGCATTGATTCCAACCAGCCAGTCTGCCTCTGCTCTGGCAACTGCCGCACGATAAAGATTATCATAATCTCTGCCGTCTTTCAGACTGTGAAATCCGTCACGAATTGCTTTATCGGTTACTGAAGATATCCACAGACGGCGAATTGGTTTGTGACATCCGGACTTATCCAGAATCCAGCGGGCAACCAGTTCTCCCTCACGTCCGGCATCGGTGGCACACACAACAGCATCTACCCTGTCATCATGCATGAGCTTTTTCAAAATCTGATACTGTGCTTTTGTATCACTTTTCACTTCATGCTGCCATTCCTGCGGAATGATTGGAAGGCTCTCATAGCTCCATTTCTTCCATGCTTCCTCATAGCTTTCCGGCTGTACCAGTTCTACCAGATGTCCCACACACCATGATACCAGATAGTCATTGCCTTCCAAATAACCGTCCTTACGCTGTGTGGCACCAAGAACTGCCGCAATGCTCTGTGCCACGCTCGGCTTCTCTGCAATTACAAGCTCCATCTCTATTCCTCCCCGTTTTCTTCATCATTATCGTTGTCACTGTTATCTTCACTGTCATTCTCGCCTGTGTCCTCTGATTCTGTATCATCGCCACCATTTAAGAATGCTTCGTCTGAATCCTGCTCGGCTTCGTCCTCGTCCTCATAATCATAGTCCTCGTCAAGCTCGTCCTCATCTTCATCCTCATCAATGAAGTTTTCCTTTTTCTTCTTAGACTTCACAACATATACCACTCCGATCACAGCTACCGCAGCAATGCCTATTAAAATATATGTAAAGCCGGAACCATCTGCTTTTGCGGTATCCTCTTTCGGCTTACTTGTATCCTCCGTGCTTTCTTCGGTACTGCCCTCAACACTTTCCGTTCCCTGTTTTTTCTCTCCTGTGGTATCTGCATTATTATTTGACAATGCACTGTCTTTGGTAGGAATTGCAGATTCCAATGCTGCTGAATTTTTCGGAAGTGTCTTGCTGTTATCCGTTGTGGTATTTAACAGGTCATTTTCACTGACTTCGGTAAGGAAATATACCTTTTCATCTTCCCCGTCACGATCAATCACCAGATAAAATACCTTTTCTGATGCAGTCTGGATTGTATAAAATTCCTTGCCTTTTTCAGAAGTCTGGCTGTCACTGCTCTGGTCGGTATCCTTAGAAGTATCTCCCGTACTCGGGGACTGCTTGGCTGATGTTCCTGTACTGCTTGAAGTTGTTCCACTGCCTGTTTGGGAAACAGTATTTCCATTGCTGTCTGTCTTGGTATGGTCTGTAACCTGTGCGGTTGCAGAGCTAGGCTTGGTTGCTGACGCATCCACCGGGAGCTGCTGTGCCGGATCTTTTTCATTGCTGTCCTTGTTTTCCGGATCGGTGTAATACGGATTGGCTGTTTTATAGATTTCTGAGGTATTTCCTGCATTATCCATGGCTGAAATCGTGAAATACTGATATCCTGCATCAAACTGTTGCAGACGGATATTCAAAGCACCATTCGTATGGTCGGTAAACTCATAGCCATTGACATAGATTGCCTTGATACCGGAATCCGTATCATGTGCCTGAATACTCAATAGACCATCGCTGACTGCCGCATTTAAGGTAGGCTTCGTAAAATCAAAGCACTTGATATAGCGATTTTTCTCATAGGTCTTGCCCTTCTGGTCTGTGACCTGCACATAAATAGTGCTGTTTTCGGAAATCTCTATGTACATATCCTCGGTAATATCTGTCCAGCTTCCATTCTGCCCGACTTTCGCCTTTACTGTCTGAACGGTAAAATTACCAGAAACTATCGTATCTTCTACTTTGACTGTCACCTTAGTGGTATCGTTATGCCACCCAGAAGGTGTATTGATTGTGATTTTTACGCTCGGATTGATATAGGTACATTCCTTATAGTTCTTTGCACACATCTCACAATCTTCATCCACCGCATACTGGCTGCACTTTTCTTTGCAGGTGCATTTTGCGGCAGGCTGTGTTTCTTCAGACGAATCTTCTGTTGTGCCTTCTGTGGAATTTTCCGTCTTTCCCTCTCCGGTATCTGTTCCTGAATTTTCTTCCCTGCCATTGCCGGGTGTAACCGTATTTTCTGCGTCACTTGCACTTTCCGTTTTCTGCTCGGCAGTATCCTCCGCATGAACCTCTATCGTGTTTGTCCTGTTGGCAAAAAATGCCCCCATCGGCATACAAAAAAACATTGCCGACAGCATAAGGGACACAACTGCCCTAGCCGATAATCTCCTGTTTTTCATTGGTCGAACCCTCCTTTTCCTGTTCCCGTTTTTGTAATAAATTTCTGACTTCATCCTCACTGAGCTTATTTAACATCTGCAAACGCTCAGATGAGATTTTATATTTACGAATGATCTTCATGGCTTCGGCATCCTCCGCCATCTGTTTCTGCTCTGCAAGGTCTTTTTCCTTTGCCTGTAGCTGTGCTATCTGTTCTCTGACCTTTTTAAGCTGTGAATTGATTCTCTCTACTGACAAAAATAATTCCTCCCTTCGCTAATTCAATCTTCCAAAACCATAGAAATGGCTCTGCCAGTAAGAAGTATTGATTGAGGCGTACTGAATTGGATCGCCGCAATGCACCATCGTACCATTACCACAGTAGATACCGACATGCGTAACCGGACGTCCTGCATTATAGGTTCCGGTAAAAAAGATAATGTCTCCTGCCTTTGCGTCTGCCGCTGATACCGGAGTACATTGGTCATAAATGCCCTGTGCGGTGGTTCTTGGCAGGTTATGTACACCGCTGTTTGTAAATACCCAACATACAAAGCCTGAACAATCAAAACTTGCCGGAGCTGTTCCTCCAAAGGTGTATGGCATTCCCAGATACCTGTTTGCTTCCCGCATAAGCGTCTGCACCGTTGCATCGTCATAGGACTCCGGTGGTATCACATTGCCGGTTCCTCCTCCGGTGCCGCCCGGTGTTTCTCCATAAATGGTCTGCTCTCCTGCTTCAAAGTAAAATAACGGGTTATAATACTCCCCGTTATACAAACACTCGATATGAAGGTGGCTTCCGGTACTACTTCCCGTATTGCCACTTTTTCCAATGTTAGCACCCTTTTTAACGCTCTGCCCTGCGGACACATTCAGGCTGTCCATGTGGGCATATTTCGTGGTATATCCCTTGCTGTCCGTAATCACCACATAATTCCCATAGTATGAATCGTAAGCCGCTTCCGTAACCGTTCCGTCATGGGCTGCATACACGAGCGTTCCTGTCGGTACTGCTATGTCCACACCCCTGTGAAGCTCCTCAGCTCCGGTGTTTGGATTTTTCCGGTAGCCATAATAACTGCTGATATAGTAATACCAGTAATAATCAACCGGAGAAGCAAAGACCTGTAAGCCGCCTTTTGTCTCCGTATAGGCTCCAAAAATTTCCGTCTGCTCACTGTCCATGCGTCCGGCTACAATGCTCTCAAGCGGTGTGACCGTAAGTGTGACACGAAGAATTGTTACGGTATATTCTTCTTCCTCCTCGTACTCATATTCCTCGGTATGGGTAGTCCCGTCCGGATTTGTTACTGTTCTGGTTCCGGTCTTTGTGACTGTCCTTGTCCGTGTCTCCTCCACTTCCTCAGTAGTAAGGGAATACATGGCATCAAATAATTCCTGAATTTCACTCTCCATCCCCTCGGCAGTAAATTCCGTATGGACTGCGGAAAGATAACTGATCAGTGTGTACGGATCATGCCCGATTGCACCAAGGTTATAATTGTATTCATCATATCCCGGATAATCAGTTTCAATCCGGTCAATCTTATTTTGCATTTCCTTTTCTGTAAAAGATAAATCTGCTGCATCAATCTCTGCCGGAAGGCTAAGATATGTGCTTGCCATCGTTGTTGTCACAGTTCCGGTAAACATGGAACCGCAGCTTGATAGTGCCAACATGATCATAATGAGCAGAAGTGCAAAAATACCCACTGTGATAATCAGTGTTTTATTTTTCGTGGCAATTTCCTGTAACTTCTTTGCAATCCCGGTTGCAGCATTGGCTGTCTTTGTAAATGTTTCCTTTGCAGTCTTGGCTTCTGCTCCTACCCGCCTTGCCTTGGCATACTCACGCTTGATGCGCTGTTTCTGTAGCTGCCTTTGCAACTGCTTCTTTGGACTGTTGCCCTTTAGATGTGGATTTTCACTGATGAATTTCTCATACTCCAGCTTCATATCTGCTGTGACCTGCTTTTTCTGCAATCGCTCTAGGCGGTCACGCTTTCTCTGTGCCTTGCTCTTGCGGTGATACTTCATATAGTGATAAATGTCCTCGGCACGCTGTTCCGTCTTGTGTGCACCCTCAACCGCAGAATTGTCCTTTTCTGTTTCTGCAATCTTACGATGCACAAAATACATATTTTCCGTTTGCAGTTTATGAACCGCAGTCTTTCCCAGACCATCCTGCTTAAATGGCTTCTCCACATCCACCGGAACTACGATATATTTTGCTTTTCCGTTCTGTTCATCAAAGACACGTTTCATCTCATACTGCCGCTTTTTCGGCATCTTGTCCTTTACTTTCTGCAACTTCTGACGACTCTTTTCCGACTTATCAAAAGCCTTCTGTACTTTTCTGTCGGTAAATTCTTCCGCCTGCCCCTGCGAAAATGTGGCATCCTTTGTCTGGAAATCTCCATAATCGGACTGCTTTGTATTTTCTGACTTCGCACGCTCTCTGTGTGCGTGTTCTCTCTGCACACGCCTTTTGTGATATTTTCCTTTTTCCTCAGACCGTTGGTAGGTGTCCCTGACATAAACCTTGTTTTCAATCGTGCTGTCAGAACCCGTGTCAAATTCTTCTGATTGATCCTCCTGCATGAAGCTGTTTTCCTTTAAGAATGCCTTTTCCGCTTCGGCTTCCGACTTCTGGACATTGTGACCAGAAGTGTCCTGCTTCTGTTGACGATAACGCTTCCTTTTGTCGCCTTCTTTTCTTGTATGACTGCCATAGTTTGCGTCCCGTGGCAGATTGCTTACAGGCTTCTCATTGGCACTAAACTGATTTTCCGCAGAAAAGGTGTTATCCTGCCTGTGTTCTGTATGTTTTGCTCCAGTCACTTCCTTGTCTTTGGAAAATGCCTCTTTTTCAAATGCCTTTGCCGCCTGCTTCTTCTGTCTCTTTTCTGCCATTTACACTGCGTCCTCCTTCTGCACCGATTCCTCCGGCTTGGTATTCATAATTCTGTAGGTCTTGGTGTCTGTCGGATATTTGTCCACGAAAGGAATTACGACATTATCAAACAAGATAAGACCGCTTCCCGGCTCGGAGTTGGTGACATAAGATAACTGCTTATCCGATAATCCCAACTTATCAGCGAGGATTGCCTGATCTTTGGCATTCTGATTTAACAGATACACAAAATCGCTGTTACCCAAAATACCTTCAATCTCCTCAGAACGGAGGAAATCGCCCACGTTCTGCGTCAAACCTGTCGGTATTCCGCCCCATTTTCTGAAACGCTTCCAGATTTCCACAGAGTAGATAGCGGTCTGCTTCTCCTTCAGAAGAAGGTGAAACTCATCACAGTAATAACGGGTAGCAATCTTTCGCTCCCTGTTCTGCGATACCCTGTTCCAAACCGCATCCTGCACGATCAACATTCCAAGCTCCTTTAACTGATTTCCCAAGTCTCTGATGTCAAAGCACATGATACGGTTGCCGCTGTCCACATTGGTATGGTGGTTGAAGTAATTCTGGGAACCATGCACATACAGCACAAGGCTGTTTGCGATACGCTCTGCCTTTGGATTTTTGTGTGTTAACAAGGCATCATACAAATCTTCCAACAGCGGCATATTTTCCGGCACCGGATTTTCAAAATACTTATCGTAAATATGGCGGATACATTCGTCGATGATACCTTTCTCATCGTTCTCCAGACCGTCCTTGCCACCTGCAATCAGATCACATAATGTTATGATAAAATCCGATTTCAGTTTTAATGCTTCCTTATCCCCCTTATGGCTTAGCTGAATATCCATCGGATTCAGATAGTCCTTGGAATTTGTAGCAAGTTTTACCACCTGTCCATGCAGTGCCGCTACAAGTGCAAAATACTCTCCCTCCGGATCGCAGATGATAATATCGTCCTTCGTGATAAGGAAACAGCTTAAAATCTCACGCTTTGCACTAAAACTCTTACCACTTCCGGGAGTACCTAAGATAACCCCGTTTGGTGTACGGAGCCTTTTTCTGTCTGCCATGATCATGTTGTTGCTGAGTGCATTTAATCCGTAATAGATTGCCGGTGCAGGCATAAATAACTCCTGTGTGCAGAATGGTACTAAGATTGCGGTGCTTTTTGTGGAAAGAGTACGCTCAATGCCTGTCTCATTGCATCCAATCGGTGCGGATGCCATAAGTCCCTGTTCCTGCAAATACTGTAAACATCTGAGGTCACAGTTTGCCTGCTGAATGATACCGGACACTCTCTGCATTAAGCTCTCCAGTTCCCGCTTGGTTCTGCCATAACAGGTAATAAGGAATGTCATGTTGATCATCTTCTGATTGCTCGTATTCAAATCATCCAGAAATTCCAGCGTATCCTTTTCATAGGTCACAATGTCCGTCGGCAAAATATCCATATCGTAACCGCTTCGGACTGCCTTTTTCTGCTCCTCAATCTTCATTTTCTGGATATTGGAAATGACCGCTTTTAACTTCTTGATTGCCTTTACCGGATCTTCCGTCTGCATGTGCATGGAGATAGTAAGGTTTGCATCAATGTCAAGAAGCTGCTTGATCAGCTCGTCCGTAAACTTCGGTGCGATAATATCCAGATAGGACACACAGCCATACATATTTCCCGACTTAAAGCGGTTCGGATAGCGGAAATCAAATCCCGGCGGGGCAATATAGTCCTTGACCGACTTACCGGATTCTGCCAAATCCTTAAATGAAAAACGGAAAGGCTCCATCGTATCCTGATTAAAATATTCATGCAGGATGCGCAGTCTTTCCTTTCCGTCCAGTCCCCTCGCAAGGGTTCCTATGTTGTTTAAGTTCCGTATGACATCTTTTTCAATGTTGTTAAGGCGGCTCTTGGCTTCCTTGTAGCCATTGCTCTCCACACCAAAAATCAGATATTTTGATTTGATGATGCCATTGTTTCCTTTTGCCGCCTGCTTCTTTAACATCTCCGTATATTCTTCACGAATGTCGTTAAAATCATCCTCCTGCCACGGAATGTCAAACTGTTCCGTAAGCATCTGCTCGTTGACCTGCCTGTTGAAAAGCACCAGTTCAAACTTCACAGACGGATCAAAGTAATTGATGAGCTTACTGTACTGTGCCAGAATATCCGCCTGCTCATCCACTTCCAGAAGCGAATAGTTTATATCAAAAAATTCCACCATCTTTGTATAATAACGGTGGCTGACCTGACAGATACCGTCACGGAACATCTTTTCAAAAGTAATCGTCTTTTGTGCGGTAGTCGGCTTTTCTTTCTCATTGCTCTTTCCCGATAAAATATGTTTCAACTGTATAAGACGCTTCTTCTCTGAAAAGGTAAGACCACCGCTTTTGCTATTATTCCTGCTACTGCCCTGATAACTGCTTTTTCTGCGGCTTTCCGGTTCTGCCTTTTGCTTTTTCTTCAAGATAACGAACCTCCCTTCGTAATTTTTCTTTTTCTTCCAACTGCTTGTATAAATTTTCCGACCGGTATGGTCTTATGCCCGGTGTGAGTATCTTCTGCCGGAGCATAAAATACAAAATCTTCTCCGCCGGAAACCCGTTTTTCTCATACATTGCAAAAAAGAAAAATGGAAGCATTGCTCCCATCATAAGAAGTGATGCGGCTGATGTTCCGATCAGTCCCTTGGTTAAAAAATACAAGGGTATCCCGGCTACTGCCGCACCGCTGAAACAGATGATCTGTCTCTTTGTCAAGTTCAGTGCCACTTTTGTCTTGATACCGGACAAATCCTTTGGCACCTGCACGGATATTGCCATATCGTTCCTCCCTTAGTGCGCATTCCAGATAGATTTCGATAATGAACCAGTCTTAAAGAGTGAAAAGCATAAAATAACGGTATATGCTGCCACCGACCAGAGTGCCGTATGCAGGTTGTCGGATACTGCCACACCAGCCACAAGCACTGCATAGATAGCGACACACACCATCATAAAAAATCCCTGAAATGCAAGGGCGCAAAGTCCCTTAAAATAATTGGTTCCTATCGTTCCCCATTCCCGGTTGGTTACGGTTGCACAGGGAACGGGTGCTACTGATACATAAAGATATATTTCAATCATTCGCCCATAAAGAATGACGGTGATAAGGACTGACATGATTTTCATACATAAACTGACGATCATGGTCTCCATCCCCAGTCCTAACAGCTCGCCTATGCTCATCTCCGAAAACTGCTCATTGAACATCGTTTGCAGCGTACTTGAAACATCAATACTGGTTTCCCCGCTGATTGCTGCCGCTGCGGAATTGACGATGTGGCTTCCCACATCAAATACCGCCATTACAATGTCAAAAGTCTTGCTTAACAGCATGACTGCAATACACGCTTTCATAAAAAAACGGATAAAAATTGCCGTATTGAAGTCATGCAGATTATTCTTGTCAATAACCATGGAAATAAGCTCGTAGACGAGTACAAAACTGATGATCATTCCCGCTATGGGAATCATCACGTTATCGGACAGGGTTTTTATCATGTCAAAAATACCGGAGTTCCAAGTGCTGGGAGTTTTGCTGACCTCCCCTGCAATCGTGCCTACCTTGTCATTAACATCGGTAAACATGGTTTCAAAGTTGGTCAGAACCCACCCCTGCAGCAGTTCCTTTATGAATTCAGTAATCTTATCAATGATCCCACCCATGAATTATGAAAACAGAGTGGTAAGCTGTGGAATTACCGTCTGTGCCACAATGATGATGCCACCGCCACTCATAAGCTGTTTCATACCCAAATAGGTGTAGGAAACCGGCTCGATGGCGGGCGGCGGCGTGTCAAGAAATA
>ENA-ORNP01002848-ORNP01002848.1-human-gut-metagenome-genome-assembly--contig:-NODE-2848-length-13346-cov-2.887668_pt1 | contig 13346 bp, 10 predicted proteins | sample MGYA00242119_ERZ509030 | MGnify/ENA primary metagenome ERZ509030 (study PRJEB26280, sample SAMEA2338708) | human gut metagenome | biome: human gut; feature: human-associated habitat; material: faeces... | reverse complement strand
GCACCGAAATACAATGTTGCAAACCTTCATGCGGGCTGTGTAGAGCTGTATGTCGGCAAAAATGCGAAGCTGCGTTATTCGACAATCGAGAACTGGTCGAAAAACATGTATAACTTAAATACCAAGCGGGCAAAGGTAGAAGAGGGCGGCACGATTGAATGGGTATCCGGTTCCTTTGGTTCCCATGTTTCCTATCTGTACCCGACTAGCCTATTGGCTGGCGAAGGCGCGAGAAGTGAATTTACCGGCATTACCTTTGCAGGCAAAGGTCAGAACCTGGACACCGGCGCGAAGGTCGTACACAGCGCTCCGAACACTTCTTCCTATATGAATACGAGATCGATTTCCAAGGACGGCGGCGTGAGCACGTTCCGTAGCAGCGTTGTAGTTACAAAGCAGGCAAAGCACAGCAAGAGCTCCGTTTCCTGCGAGTCCCTGATGCTGGATGACCGTTCCAGATCGGATACGATTCCGGCAATGGATATCCGGACAAAGGATGCGGATATCGGACATGAGGCGCAGATCGGCAAGATCAGCGACGAAGCAGTCTTTTATCTGATGTCCAGAGGACTTTCCGAGGAAGATGCCAGAGCGATGATCGTCAGCGGCTTTGCGGATAATGTTTCGAAAGAGCTTCCACTGGAATATGCGGTCGAGATGAACAATCTGATCCGTCTGGAAATGAAAGGCAGCATCGGGTAAGGCTGCAGGAAAACGAATCTGCAGCGAAATGAGAGGAAGTAGGAATCAACATGGATATGAAAATAAATTTCCTGCCTGCAAAGACCTGGAACTGGCTTCGGATGAATGAAACGGAAGTAAAGCAGGTAAAAGCAGACAGACAGGCTTTGGAAAAAGAAGAAATTCCGGAAACGTTTGCGGTAGAAGCAAGCACACTGGAACCGATCAAAACCGGTATGGGACCGGACATGGACAAACTGGCAGAGCAGTCAGGCTTTGCAGCAAAAGCTTACCGGATGCCTGCAGGCATAAAAGAGGCAGCTGCGCTGCGTCTTGGCTTTGTCTGTAAGGATCAGACTGCAAGTCTGGATCTGATCGATCTGATTGCAGAAGAAAACAGCGAGATGACCGTTGTGATGGATTATGCATCCGATGCAGATGCAGAGGGACTTTGCAGCGTGAGGACCCGCGCAAAGGTCGGAAAAGGCGCACTGCTGCGTCTCGTTCAGATCGATTGCCTCGGCAAAGGGTTCCGTGTTTTAAATGATGTCGGAAGCATCTGCGAGGATCAGGGACGCATCGAAATGGTGCACATTTTCCTGGGCGGCGGAAAGATTTATCAGGGATGCCAGACAGAGCTTCTCGGAAATGAAAGCTCCCTGCAGTCCGATATCGGTTATCTGTTACAGGACAATCAGCGTCTGGACATGAACTATGTGGCGCTGCATGAGGGAAAACGTACAAACAGCGAGATCAATGCGTCCGGCGTATTGAAGGATGCGTCTTCGAAATTGTTCCGCGGAACGATCGACTTTCAGCACGGCTCAGCAGAATCTGTCGGAGCAGAAAAAGAAGATGTGCTGCTGATGGGCGACGATGTGGTAAATCAGACCATTCCGCTGATTCTCTGTGCGGAAGAGGATGTCAAGGGCAGCCATGGCGCATCGATCGGACAGCTGGATGAAGAGACGCTGTTTTATATGCAGGCGCGCGGGATTTCGGAGGAACAGGCATATGCACTGATGGCGGATGCGAGAATCGAAGCGGTATGCCAGAAGATTCCGGATGAAACTGCGCAGAAACTGGTAAGAGCTTATCTGGGAGGAGATGCAGCTGATGAATGTGAAGAAAATTCGTGAAGATTTTCCACTGCTTCTGGCAAATCCGGATCTGACCTATCTGGACAGTGCGGCGACTTCCCAGAAGCCTGCGTGCGTGCTGCGGGCAGAGCGGGAGTTTTATGAATGCCATAATGCGAATCCGCTGCGCGGCTTATATGAACTGAGTGAGAATGCGACGAAATGTTATGAAGATGCCCGTAAAACGGTACAGCACTTTATTGGTGCAGCCCGTCCGGAAGAGATCATTTTTACCAGAAATGCAACGGAAAGCCTGAATCTGGTCGCTTACAGCCTGGGAAGCCTGCTGCTGAAACCCGGAGATGAAGTGGTAGTCAGCATTATGGAGCATCACAGCAATCTACTGCCCTGGCAGCATGCGGCAAAACGTGCCGGAGCGCAGTTAAAGTTCGTGGAATGCTCCAAAGACGGCAAAATCACGCTGGAAGACGTGGCAGCTGTCCTGACGGAAAAGACGAGAATTATGGCAATTACCCAGATGTCCAACGTGTTAGGCTGTGTCAACGATATCAAAGGCATAGCCAGCCTCTGTCACGAAAAGGGCATCGTACTGGTAGCGGACGGCGCGCAGAGTGTGCCGCATATGCCGGTTAATGTGTCGGAGCTGGATGTGGATTTTTTGTCCTTTTCCGGACATAAGATGCTGGCTCCGATGGGAATCGGCGCGCTGTACGGCAAGATGGAGTGGCTGGAAAAAATGCCTCCTTTTCTGACCGGCGGCGAAATGATCGAATATGTGACCCGCACCGGTGCAACCTATGCTGAGGTGCCGCATAAATTCGAGGCGGGAACCGTCAACGCTGCAGGCGCGTATGCGCTGGGCGAAGCGATCCGTTATATCGAAGGAATCGGTTTTGAGGAGATCACAAAGCGTGAGGATGAGCTGACAGCGCTGGCAATGGAAGAGATGAAGAAGAATCCGTATGTGCATATCATCGGCTCCGACCGTCCCGAAGACCATCATGGTATTTTGGCGTTTACGGTTCAGGATGTGCATCCCCATGATGTGGCTGCGATTCTGGATTCCGATAAAATCGCTGTCCGCGCGGGACATCACTGTGCACAGCCGCTGCTGGCGTATTTAAAAACACCGTCCACGACACGGGCGAGCCTCGCTTTTTATAATACGGAAGAAGAAGTTCTGCGCTTTACGCAGAGCCTCAAAACACTGAGAAGGAGAATGGGGTATGGAGAGTAAGACCTTTTACAATGAGAGTCTGACAGAGCATAATGTACACCCTTACCATAAGCACACGCTGGAGGGCGCAAACATGGCGCTGGAGGGTGTAAATCCCAGCTGTGGGGATGACATCGTCCTGCTGCTAAAGGTAGAAGATGACAAGATCGTAGACGGCGCATTTCAGGGAGACGGCTGTGCGGTGTCGCAGGCATCTGCAGATATGATGCTCGATCTGATTATCGGCAAATCCAAGGATGAAGCACTGCGCCTGGCAGATATTTTCCTGCGCATGATTCAGGGCAAGGCTTCGGAGGAGGAAATGGACGAGCTGGAGGAATCCTCGATCCTGGCGGATGTGGCGCATATGCCTGCGCGTGTAAAATGTGCCTGTCTCGGATGGCATACCGCAAAGGAAATGCTCGAAAAAGGCCCTGGCTGCAAATGCGAGGAATGTCATGAATAATCGCTTCCGGTTTGATGCTCCGTCCGTTGCAGACGAAGAAGAATTAGACGATCAGCTGGTTGCATATAATTTACGGAAGGTTCCCTGCAGACAAGGGGAGCCTTTTGTTAAATTCTGCCGCTGCGCTTATAATGAAAAAAATGAACTGGTCGGCGGTGTACTGGCATGCAGTATCCTCTGGAACATCCTTTCGATTGAGTCTGTATGGGTGGCGGAGAATTACCGGGGACAGGGCATTGCTGCCAGACTGTTAAAAGAAGTAGAAGAAGAAGCGAAAGCAGCAGGATGTTATATGGCACAGCTGGATACGTTTGATTTTCAGGCACCGGGCTTTTATGAAAAGCAGGGCTATGAAATATTCGGTACGCTTACCAATGCACCAAAGGGACATACACATTATTACATGAAGAAGACGCTTTGAGATTGCTTTTTTTCGGTGGTCTGTATATAATAGAAAAAAACTGCAACCCATCGCGGACAGGAGGAATCTGTTATGAAAATGATATTTGCCATGCTGCATTCGGAAGATGTGGATGAAACCGTAGAAGAGCTGAACAAGGAAAAATACTGGGTAACCAAGCTCTCTACCACCGGTGGCTTTTTGAAAAACAAGAACGTCACGCTGGTCATCGGTACGGAGGATGAACAGGTTCCCGGCGCGCTCAAGATTTTAAAGGAATGCGCAGGTGCGCGTCAGTCCGTCAAATATACGATGCCCTCCATGTCGACCGGAAGTCTTGGCCCTGGCGCAAACTCGATGATCCCGATCGATATGCAGGTCGGCGGATGTACCGTTTTTGTAGTGGATGTGGATCAGTACGAGAAATTCTGAGGCTGGACGCTGGCAGGTGCGGGTGTTTGGAATGCCCGATGTTGGCAGCAGAAAGCTGTGAACCGATGCTGTATGCAATAAGGATGAGATAAAAAATAGAAAACCGCTGTAGTTTCTACATGCTTTCCGGGTCGGAGTTTAAAACTGACTCTGAAAGATGTAAAAACTACAGCGGCTTTTTGTTGTGGCGAAAAACCGATCTTGCGTTCGCTGTGTCGCAGGCGTCACAAGGTAGCTGGGATCGCAGAGCCGAACTGGACGTTCGTCTCGCGATTCCTTTGGCGCAAAGCGCCTGCGGAATGGAGGTTTTTATGGGAAAACACGACCGCTCACTCTGCCGTTCCGTCGCTGGTATCCGGCAAATCTCCGCCCGTCCAGTCGGTTGTTTCGTGAATGATGGTAATCTCTTCATCGTCCGGCGTCCTGCCCTGCAGCATGATGCCGATGTAATGGATTCGTTTCATTGCGCGCTGATAATGTTCCTGTGCGGCGCTGGCGCGTTCCTGGTCGAAAGTCTCTGCGCTGCAGGCTTCGTGGTACAGGCTGTCCGCTTCCTGCATGTGTTCCGCCGCCTGGGCAGCCAGCTCGTCGATTCCGGCGTCGGCATAGCGCTTTGGAACGGAGATGTCCGCGAGGCTGTCCGTCAGGGCAGTCAGTTCATCCAGACCGGAAAGCAGCTCCTCCTGTGCAGTTTCGGAAGACGGATCGATCTGCTCGAGTGCCAGCGTTCCGGAAGAAAACGCATCATAAAACGTATTCATCTGGCTGGTGTAATCGGTCAGGGCAGAATCGCTTCCGCAGCCGGAAAGGGAAAGGGCAAGCAGCAGGGACAAAGAAGCCAGCGCTGTTTTTGCGCGCATCATTTCGTACAAGACGCCAGAATGCGGTCTTTGAGGGCGCATAAGGCGGCAAGGGAATCTTCCTTGACAGAGGATTTTATGGTAACGACAGGCTCCAGGACGTTCATTTGCTTCATTTCAGAAAACAGCTGCTGCATCTGCTTTGCGCTGACAGGACCCCAGGTCCCGTTTTCAATCAGACCGATGGTGCGGTTCTGCAGGCTCAGTGCGCCCATATCGTGAAGGAAGTTGTACATAGCAGGGTAAACGCCATTGTTGTAGGTAGGCGCTGCAAAAACAAGATGGCTGCAGCGGAACGCTTCCGCGATCAGGACAGAGACGTCGGTGACGGAAACATCGTAGAGCGCAATATTTTTTATGCCGCCCTCTGCAAGTCCGGCTGCGAGGATGTTGGCTGCATTTTCGGTGTCACCGTACATGGAGGCATAGAAAATTGCAACAGCGTTGTCTTCGGGAACATATCTGCTCCAAAGGTCATATTTGCTCAGCAGGTATTCCAGGTTTTCTCTCCATACGGGACCGTGCAGCGGGCAGATCGTGCGGATGGAAAGGGCAGAGAGCTTTTTGAGTGCTGCCTGTACCTGTATTCCGTATTTGCCGACGATATTGCAGTAGTAACGTCTGGCATCATCGAGCCAGTCGCGGTCGAAGTTTACTTCATCTGCAAACAGATGGCCGTTTAATGCGCCGAAGCTTCCGAACGCATCTGCGGAAAACAGGATCTGTTCGGTCTCTTCATAAGTAACCATGACTTCCGGCCAGTGCACCATCGGTGCGAGGAAGAAGTGCAGGGTATGGGAGCCGAGGCAAAGGGTGTCGCCCTCTTTGACAGTGAGGGTGCGTCCGGTTAAGTCGAGGTCGTAGAACTGGCTGACAAAGGCGAAGGTTTTGGCGTTACCCACAAGCGTCAGGTGCGGATAACGCAGCAGAAGCTCTGCGATATTGGCGCAGTGATCGGGCTCCATATGGTTGATGATCAGATAATCTAATGGCTTGCCGTTCAAGCTGTGGCTGACATTTTCCAGATACTGTCTGGTGACGGAAGCATCCGTTGTGTCCAGCAGGGCGGTTTTTTCATCGAGGATCAGATAAGAGTTATAGGAAACACCGCGCGGAATAGGAAAAAGGTTTTCAAATAAAGCAAGGCGACGGTCGCTTGCGCCGACCCATACGACAGAGTCGGATACGTTTCTTGTACAATACATAAGCGCTCCTTTTCATTTTTTGAAGTAAGAATGCCGCAGCAATCGCGCATTCTGCGTCCTGTCTGCAGGCTGTTTTGACCTCTATAGGATACCGCATTTTGGATTTTGTGACAAGTGAAAACAGTTCGTCTTTTCTTTTCCGGAAAATCGTGCTAGAATAGTATAAACTTTTTCAATGCACAGAGGAAAAGTGCAGAAATGAGGAGCAATGACAAAAGAAGAATTTCGCAGGCTGGCACAAAGTGGTCTGCTTTTTCTGGACGGGGCAACCGGCTCGAATCTTCAGAAGCAGGGAATGCCTGTCGGGGTGTGCCCGGAGCTATGGATTACAGAGCATGAAGAGATTATGAGCGGACTTCAGAAAGCATATCTGGAAGCAGGGACGAATATTCTGTATGCCCCGACCTTTACGGCAAACCGGATCAAATTAAAGGAATTCGATCTGGAGGACCGGATAGAAGAACTGAATCACAAATTAGTCGAAATCTCCAAAAGGGCTGCAGATGGGAAGGCGCTGGTAGCAGGCGATCTGACGATGACAGGGCAGCAGCTAAAGCCGATGGGCCCGCTGGATTTTGAAGAACTGATCGACGTTTATAAAGAACAGATCCGGTATATTACAGAAGCAGGAGCAGACCTGCTCGTGGTGGAAACGATGATGAGCCTGCAGGAATCGAGGGCGGCGCTCATTGCGGCAAAAGAGACGTGTCCGGACATTCCGGTCATGGTGACGATGACGTTTGAATCGGACGGAAGAAGCCTGTTCGGGACGGATGCGGCGACGGCGGCGATCGTTTTGTCGAGTCTGGGCGCAGACGCGGTCGGCGCAAACTGTTCAACCGGACCGGATCAGATGGCAGAGGTCATCCGCAGGATGGCGAAGGTGACGGATATCCCCATCATCGCAAAGCCAAACGCAGGACTTCCGTCTTTGGATGAAAAAGGGCAAACCGTTTATGATATGGGACCGGAGGAATTCGGCGCAGATATGGAGCTTTTGCTGGACGCAGGGGCGCAGATTTTGGGCGGCTGCTGCGGCACGACGCCGGAGCATATCCGCAAAATGACCCACCGGCTGGCAGGAAGACCGGTTCCGGTGCATGGAAACCCGACGCAGAGAGCACTGACTTCGGAACGCGCGTCCCTGACCTTTGACCTGGACGGACCGTTTCTGATCGTTGGCGAACGAATCAATCCTACCGGTAAAAAGAAGCTGCAGCAGGAGCTGCGCGAGAGCAGTTTTGAACTTGTAACGCAGTTTGCACAGGAGCAGGAAGAACGCGGTGCGTCGATTCTGGATGTCAACATGGGCATGAGCGGAATCGACGAAAAGGCAATGATGCTGCAGGCGCTGGAAGAGGTAGCGGGTGTGACGAAGCTGCCGCTGTCCATCGATTCCAGCCATGTGGACGTGCAGGAGGAAGCGCTTCGGCGTTATCCGGGACGCGCACTGATCAATTCGATTTCGTTGGAATCCGAAAAGTTTGAAAAGCTGCTGCCGTTGGCAAAAAAATACGGCGCGATGTTTGTCCTTTTGCCGCTATCGGACGAGGGACTGCCCAAAAATTTGAATGAGAAGATTTCCATCATCGAAAAAATTGTGGCGCGCGCGCTGGAATTGGGCATGAAAAAGACGGATATTATTGTGGACGGTCTGGTGGCGACGGTCGGCGCGAACAAACAGGCGGCGTTGGAAACGTTGGAAACGATCCGGTATTGCCATAGAAACGGTCTGGCAACGACTTGCGGGCTTTCGAATATTTCGTTCGGCCTGCCGGAAAGAAGCTGCGTTAACAGTGCGTTTCTGACGATGGCGATCGCGTCCGGACTGACGATGGCGATTGCAAATCCGAGCCAGGATATTTTGGTTGGCGCTGCATTTGCGTCGGATCTTTTGTTAAATAAAGAAGACAGTGATATCCGTTATATCGAATTTTCCGGTCAGGCAAAGGAACGTCGGGAAGAGGCGGATGCCAAAAAGGAAGCGCTGCTTCGGCAAAGCCTGCAGGCATCTGAAGGCAGCACTGTGACGGCAAACCAGCGGGGAAATACGGAAGTCCAAGACGGCGCGGCCCGGCAGAAAGCAGCGGGTACAAAAACACCACAGCAGCAGGCGGCAGAGCGGGTGCGAGAGGCAGTGCTAAAGGGAAAACGCAAAATCGCAGAGGATTTGACGAAAAAAGCGCTGGAGGCTGGCAATTCCCCACAGGAGCTTTTGCACGGACAGCTGCTTCCGGCGATCAACGAGGTCGGTGAGCTGTTCGATAAGGGAAAATATTTCCTACCGCAGCTGATTGCGAGTGCGGAGACGATGAAGCTGTGCATCGGCATTTTGGAGCCGCTGCTTTTGCAGGAACAGACTTCGGAAAAGATGCCGGTAGTTGTCATTGCGACGGTTGCGGGGGATATCCACGATATCGGCAAGAACCTCGTCGCGCTGATGCTGAAAAACTACGGCTTTCAGGTCATCGACCTCGGAAAGGACGTTCCGAAAGAGAAAATCATAGAAGCTACAATCGAGCACAACGCACAGATTATCGCACTTTCTGCCCTGATGACGACGACGATGCAGGAAATGAGAAATGTCGTTGAATATGCGAAAGAAAAGGGTGTAACGGCAAAAATCATGATCGGCGGTGCAGTAATTACGCAGGATTATGCAGATGAAATCCATGCAGATGGCTATTCTCGGGATGCAGCGGACGCCGTCCGGCTGGCAAAGCGCCTGGTCGGAATGCAGGAGTGAGATCAGCGCCGCTTTGAAAAATTTCCAACAGGGGGAAGATCAGATGGAAGAAAGATCCAGGGATGTGATCGGTTTGCTGGAAGAGCTGACAGAGCAGAACAGACAGCAGACGGCTTCGTTAAAAAAGCAGCTTTTCGTGACGAGAATTTTGGCTGCGGCAGGCTGTATTCTGGCAGCGGCGGTCATCGCAGTTTTTCTGTTTATCGTCCCGCCGATGCTGCAGATTATCAGTCAGGGACAGGAGACGCTGGTGGAAGCGACAGACACGCTACAGACGGCGCAGGAGACGCTGACGGATATTCAGACGCTGTTTGATGAAAACGGTCTGGTTTGGCAGAGCAGCGAGGCGTTAAGCCAGGCGACGGAGAAGTTAAACCGGATGGACATCGAAAGCTTAAACAGCGCGATCCGTGATCTGGGAGCAGTTGTGGAGCCGTTGGCGGAGTTTTTCGGGAAGTTCAAACGGTAAAACGATAGTTTAAGATGATAAAATTAAGATGAACATACAGAGGTGCGATGAATCGCACAAAACGCTGACAGGGTGGCAGCAAGGAGGAGATGCAGCATGAATGGTGCACAGGCAATGGTAAAATGCCTTGAAAATGAAGGCGTAGAAATGGTATTTGGATATCCGGGGGTTGCGATCTGTCCGTTTTATGACAGCCTGTTGGATACGGATATCAAATCTGTTCTGATCCGGACGGAGCAGAATGCGGCGCATGCAGCCAGCGGTCTGGCTCGCGTGACCGGCAAGGTGGGCGTATGCGCGGTAACGAGCGGTCCCGGTGCGACAAACCTGATTACTGGTATCGCAACAGCTTTTGCAGACAGCATTCCGCTTGTGTGCATTACCGGACAGGTCAACAGCGAGCTGATCGGCAGTGATGTGTTCCAGGAGGCGGATATCACTGGAGCGGCGGAATCCTTTGTCAAATACAGCTATCTGGTCAAAAATGCAGAGGACATTCCGCAAATTTTTAAAGAAGCGTTTTATATTGCAAATACCGGCAGAAAAGGTCCTGTCCTGATCGACGTTCCGATCGATGTGCAGAATGCGCCGGTACGCAAATTCAAATATCCGGACAGCGTGAGCATGCGCACCTATAAACCGACTGTAAAAGGACATATTGTGCAGATCAAAAAGGTAATTGCCGAGCTGGAAAAGGCAAAGCGTCCGGTCATCTGCGCAGGCGGCGGCGTGCTGCTTGGCGATGCGCAGAAGCTTTTACGGGAATTTTCCCACCGTCACAAAATTCCGGTTGTAACAACTATGATGGGCATCGGCGCGATGCAGACAGAAGACCCGCTGTATTTCGGTATGGTCGGCAACAACGGCGCACCGTGCGCAAACCGCGCAATGAACGAGGCGGACATGATAATTATGGTCGGCGCGAGAGTGGCGGATCGTGCGGTCAACCAGCCGGAAATCATCACGAAAAATAAGGTGCTCGTCCATATGGATGTCGATCCTGCGGAAATCGGAAAAAACGCAGGCCCGACGATTCCGCTGGTCGGCGATGCAAAACACATTTTTTCCGATATGCTTGAACAGGAGTTAGACGGGGATTACAGCGAATGGGTAGTCTGCCTGCAGGAATATGAAAAGACGATGACAGATACGAGAAAGCCCGATCCTGCCTTTGTCGATCCGGCGGAGTTCGTGCGCAGGCTTTCCGATAAAATGGAGCAAGACGCAGTTTATGTGGCAGACGTGGGACAGAACCAGATCTGGTCATGCAGAAACTGCAAGATCCGTGAAGGCAGCTTTTTGACCTCTGGCGGTATGGGAACGATGGGCTATTCCATTCCTGCGGCGATGGGCGCAAAGCTGGGCGCACCGGGCAGACAGGTCGTTGCAGTCTGCGGTGACGGTTCGTTCCAGATGTCCATGATGGAATTTGCGACGATGCGTCAGTATCAGGTTCCGGTGAAAATTGTGGTAATTGCAAATCATTATCTTGGTATGGTAAGGGAGTACCAGCAGAATACTTACGAGGGACGTTACTCTGTCGTAGAGCTCGGCGGCGGTCCTGATCTGGAAAAGCTGGCACAGGCCTACGGCATGGACTTTATCCGTCTGGAGGCTCCGGACAAGATGGACGAGGCGATCGACGCCTTTTTAAAGGATGAGGACGCTGTTTTGATGGAATGCGTCATCAATCCGATGGATACGGTAAAATAACGGAGGGAGGAACAAACCGATGAAGAAGATATATTCTGTACTGGTGGAAAACCGCTCCGGTGTTCTCTGCAAGGTTGCGGGGCTGTTTTCCAGAAGAGCGTTTAACATTGACAGTCTGGTGGTTGGAGAGACGGACGATCCGAGTGTTTCCTGCATGACGATCGTATCCAGCGGCGATAACCACACGTTAGAACAAATCGAAAAGCAGTTAAATAAGAAACTGGATATCATTAAAGTAAAGACCTTCGACGAGCCGGCCAGCATCAGCAGGGAGCTGATGCTGGTGAAGGTAAAATATAACCGGAACAATCGCAGGGATATTATGGAAATCTGCAACATTTTAAAGGCGCAGATCGTAGATATGAGCAAATATCAGATGATGATCCAAATCTGCGACGTGCCGGACCGCGTGCAGTTATTCTTAAAGATGCTCAATTCAATCAGCATCGTGGAAGTTGCCCGCACCGGAACTGTGGCGCTGCAGAAATGCCACGATCAGGAAAACTGAATGGGGAAGCTGTTGCAGGTGCAGTGAGGACATTACATTCTGCAGACAGTTTGGCGGGATTTCGATATCAGGCGATCCTGCGTTATAACACAGATTTTGCGTAAAATAAAAAGCCATAACTTCCGGTTATGAATGACATGCCGGAAACTCATACGTTGACATGCTATGCGAACATTGCTAAAATAAAGCGCATAGGGTGATCAGGCAGCCCGGCAGAAGAGCCGGGTGCTGTACAGGGAGGAAACGAAGCGATGCATAAGAAGGCATTTCAGCTGATTGTTGACAATACCTCCGGCGTATTAAGTCGGATTTCCGGGCTGTTTTCCAGACGGGGTTACAATATTGAAAGCATTACTGCAGGCGTAACGACTGATCCGCGTTTTACCCGGATTACCATTGTAGCCAGCGGAGATGATGAAATCCTCGATCAGATAGAAAAGCAGGTCGGTAAGCTTGTGGATGTCCGGTATATCCGTGAGCTGGAGCCGGATTCCAGCGTATTCCGCGAACTGGCGCTGATCAAGGTAAGGGCCAATGCAAAAGAGCGGGAAGGCATTATTGCTGTTGCAAACGTGTTCCGTGCCAAGATCGTGGACGTCGGGGCAGAGAGCCTGGTCATTGAAGTAACCGGCTCCCAGAGTAAACTGGAGGCGTTTCTAAAGCTATTGTCCGGCTATGAGATCCTGGAGCTTGCAAGAACCGGTATTGCGGGACTTACAAGAGGTGTAGACCGTGTAGTTTACATCGATGAAGAGGACAACAAAAATCTTTAATGTACAATGTTACTGATAGGAGGCAGACCTCCTTTTCAGAGATAGAAGCAGATACTAAAATATGGAGGATACCAAGATGGCAAAGATTTATTATCAGGAAGACTGCAACCTTTCTTTATTGGAAGGTAAAACAATTGCAGTGATCGGTTATGGCAGCCAGGGACATGCACATGCATTAAATGCAAAGGAGTCCGGATGTGATGTCATTATCGGCCTGTATGAAGGTTCCAAGTCCTGGGCAAAGGCTGAGGCACAGGGCTTTACCGTATACACTGCTGCAGAAGCTGCAAAGAGAGCAGATATCATCATGATCCTGATCAACGATGAGCTGCAGGCAGACATGTACAAGAAAGACATCGAGCCCAACCTGGAGCCCGGCAACATGCTGATGTTCGCACACGGCTTCAATATCCACTTCGGCTGCATCAAGCCTCCGAAGGATGTAGATGTAACCATGATCGCTCCCAAGGGACCTGGTCATACCGTTCGTTCTGAGTATCAGGCAGGCAAGGGCGTTCCGTGTCTGGTTGCTGTTGAGCAGGATGCTACCGGCAAGGCATTGGATCTGGCTCTGGCATATGCACTGGCAATCGGCGGCGCAAGAGCAGGCGTTCTGGAGACTACCTTCCGTACCGAAACAGAGACAGACCTGTTCGGCGAGCAGGCAGTTCTGTGCGGCGGCGTATGCGCACTGATGCAGGCTGGTTTCGAAACTCTGGTAGAAGCTGGCTATGATCCGAGAAACGCATACTTCGAGTGCATCCATGAGATGAAGCT
>ENA-ORNP01002833-ORNP01002833.1-human-gut-metagenome-genome-assembly--contig:-NODE-2833-length-13407-cov-13.382564_pt1 | contig 13407 bp, 17 predicted proteins | sample MGYA00242119_ERZ509030 | MGnify/ENA primary metagenome ERZ509030 (study PRJEB26280, sample SAMEA2338708) | human gut metagenome | biome: human gut; feature: human-associated habitat; material: faeces... | reverse complement strand
GATTTACACTCGGATATTTCTGATTAGTTTTGGTTGTTCTATGGTTATAAATACAGAAAATGAAAACAGAATCACCAATGCATGTGAGCGAATTGGAAAATGTTATACTGGACATACTTATACAGCTATTAAATGCAGACGTGTCGACGTTGGTCAAAGAGTTTGGCATGATAATCGAAGTTAGGGAACTGCATCCTGAAAAGGCAGATTTTCCTAAATACTTTAAGCCATTGGGCAAATTTATTGCTTGCAAATCATGGCAATTAAGAAATGTTTCATATCGAATAGTATCTATCGCATTTGATAACCTAATATATTCAAGAAATTTACAATTTGAAAAGGCCCTATTACCTATATGTGTCGTCGCATCAGGCAAATTAACATACGATAATAAGGAGCAATCTTCAAAAGCTTTATTGCCTATAAAAGTAACATTTTTAGGTATGGTTATAGTATGTAATTTTGAACAAGAACAAAAAGCCGAGTCACCTATAGAAATTAGTGTATTAGGAAGTTCAATTTTTTTGATGTTATCATGAGCAAAAGCACCTTTTCCTATAGCTACTACTGTGTATGTAGTATTTTCGTACTCTACAGTGGATGGTAGGTCTAATTCACGATAATAACTTGGAGATAGATCCCTATTTGATGAAATCATGCATGTCTTTTCAATCTTATCGAGAATCGTACAGTATATATCTGTTCCACCAATATAGACTTTAAAAGTTTGAGAATTACACGACAAAAAAGAAAGCGCGATTAATAATATTGTCGTAAAAAATTTCATTGCAGTGTGTCAATTAATCTTCTCCCATTTTGCGCAGTGCACAAGATTTCCGAAGATGTTATAAGATTGATAATTATCGTCTTCAATTTTAGTTATGCGCAAGTCGGCAGAATTTGTACGAAGGAACATAGCAATTTCCCCATGCGCAGTATTAACATTGTTATGATTTACAAGCAACTTTCCATAAGAACGAGGGAACCGATTGATGTATTCACATATGAAGTCATGTGAATCAAATCTATCCTGCATTAAATCAACAATTTGTTGAACTTCATTGATGTACATAATATTGATGATAAATATTGTTTAAAACGAGGCAAAATTACGAATAATTTGCGAGAAATCAAAGGAATACTTCGCAGTCGTTGACACGGAAGATGCAGCAGTCGCGGATTTTGCGGCACTCGCCGGAGGAAAGTATCTTTACGTTCCTCCAACCTCCGTAGAAACTGTATCGCAGAGAGATGCAGTTACGGAGTTCGAGTATAGAGCCGTCGGATTTCCACACGGAAATATCGACAGGGTCGCCGCTGTTGAGCATTGTGCGAGCGGTAGATATGTGTATCGAGCGAGCCATCAGGAGAAGGTGGAATTGAATTTGTCGTTGAATATTCCGGGCGAGTACGGAGGCTCGACCTTGGGGCGGTTGTGGGCGAAGCGCCATGTAAACTTGACGGAGTTAAGTTTCTCGTCGCTGTCCGAGATTTCCGAGGTATAATCGGAAATGAGAATAGAAAGCAGCGCGTCGAAGTCCATCTCAAAAACACTGACATCACGGCCCCAGGGAATACGCACCGAGGGCGAGGTCAGCATTTGCTCGACCTGAACGCACTCGTCACGCGACAGTCCGCCGGTCTCGACCTCATACTCCTTGGAGTGTGAGATGTCGTAGAATTGTGAGTGAGTTCCGAGCGAAGCGATTGAGCGGTCGGACTTGATTTTCTCGGTTGTGGTGCGAGGCAGCGCGATATGTTCGGGCACGCCGAAGCAGTTGAGATAGTAGAACGGCACGATGCGCGACAGTGCCGGGTCGATGAAGAAAGAGGCTGAACGCTCGCCACAGCGAACAGTCACAGACTGGAGCACGAGCGAGCCGATTTTCTTCTTGTCTTTGAGATGTTTGACCACTTCGCGAAGCATAATGATTTCAGACATTATGCCGTTGATGTGGGCTATAAGACCGTTGCCGGAATGAACATACTGGTATGTATCGCGCTGCCCTTTGTCATTGATAAAGGTGCAGTAGACGCGAACCATAATGCCCTCACGTTCGGTAGTGTACCACGACAGATTGATGAAATCGTCGGGGGCAAGGCGACGCGAGCGAGTGAGCGACAAGAAATTTTCGCGGAGCCACTGTTCAGGATTTGTGAGACCCGTCGAGCGGTCGCAGTACAGAACGTTGCAGGTCAGGTCGGTATAGTCCGCTTCTTCTTCGCCGACATAAGCCTCGATGTGCAGCTCGGCCACGTTCAGCTCCGAGATAGCGGAGAGACACTGAACGACGAGCGAAGCAATGTCGGAAACGACAACCGAGCCGTTGTCGGCATAGTAGCGGCCTTCAAGCAAAGTCGCGCCCGCGCACGTCAGCCGGAAGTCAACGAACTCGTGGTCGGTGAAGATGCCCACATCGGGCAGATCACTGGCAAAAGCTATCGAAGGAGTATAAAAGCCAATTCGTATCATACCGCGAAGTTACGCGCCCTCGCGTAACGGCTAAAAGACACACTCGGCTCTACTCGGATGTCCGCAAGGAACCGCCCGAAGTCCTACCCAACTGAGGGATAGAGCCGCCCGGCTGTTTTATTCAGAATTTCTCGGATGGCCGACAGGCACCGTGCGGAGGTCGTTGTAACCGTAGGGCTTGCCCCGCTCGGGTAAAAGGCACTCGGCGTTTTCTCGGATGGCCGGTAGGCACCGCCCGGAGGTCGTTGTAACCGTAGCACAAATTCTGCAATGGCTTCACTCAGGGCAACTCGGATGTCGCGCGAGCGAATCTGCCCGACAGCCCCACGGCTAAAGGGCTTGCCCTGCCTCGGCAAAAGAGAAAGAGGCCAACCCCGGAGGGTCATCCTCGATGAGAGACGGGATATTGGGCTATTCGCCCAATATCTTGACAGTCTCGAATGGCGGCATCTCCGCCGGCATGAGGGCGTTGCCATGCAACGACTCGCGGCGTTGAGCCTCGGCGAGAAGGGCGCGGGCGCGGAAGTACGCCCCGGCGTGGGCTTCCTCGTCGGTAATGACGAGCTTGTGGCGCAGTTCCACATTGCGTATAATCTGCGAGATGCGACGGTAGTAGCTCCACAGGTCGCAGAGTTCTTCATCAGTGAAGATGAACGAATAAGGCATTTCAAATTTGCTGTTCATTGTTTCGGGAATTAAAGGGTTTGTATTGAGTTTCTATCGTCAATCTGACAGATGCGGAGAGTGTAGGATTTGGAGTATTTGCCTAACTCCACTCGGTCGAAGTCCTCGCCGTCGCGCCAGCACAGCCACAACGCGACTCTCATAGCGTCAATGTCGTTGTCGGCGTAGAAGGTCCAATGACCTTGTTTTGTGTAACAGATATATTCTTTCATTGTCGAGTGATTCTAAGGGTCTGACTTTCAGGGAAAGCAAGAGAGGCTTATGCCTCCCTTGCGGCCTCGAACTGGAGGCGTTCGTAGATGTTTTGGGAGATAGTCGCGCCGTAGCGTGCTTTGAGCAGGTGCATGTAGCGGATTGCACTCTTGGCGGTCTTGCATCCGCATCCGACGTTGTCCTTGGGGGCCACGCCCTTGAAGTAGACGTACCAGCGACCGAACTTGTGCTGAGCCACGATGAGCTTGGGAGCGATGGCCGGAGTAGTCTCGACGGCGGGAGTTGCGGTTTGAACTGCGATGTTTTCTGCGGATTTTTTAGCTTTCTTTGCCATGATTTTGAAGTGTTTGGGGTTTGAGATGTGAGCCGAGGCTCTTAATTTTTACGGTACAATCAAATGGGAAGCTGTTTGAGACCGAACAAAAATTTACAGAGAATTTTAAGCGTAGCGTCTAAAAATGAGGCCTGTACCATTTTTCGTAAAATTGTCGCAGAAATAGCATAGCGGTTTTTAGTGAGCGTTGAGTTGGCGACCTAACTTTGTACAGGAAAAATAAGCCGTGGGTCACATCCCCAAATACGGAAAAAGGCAAATAGAAAACTAACCGCAGGGAACATAGCCAAACCGCCCCGCCGGAGAGACCCGACATATCACTCCGCACTCATCGCGGCTGCAAGTTTAGCGGTACGGCTACAAGGACGGGGCAAGGACTGTCGAGATGCGGACGCAGCCAAGAGCACCGTTACATATTACCTGCGCCCGCTATGGAACGACCCAGAACTTCGGAGGGCGCCCTGTTCGGGGAAGCAACGGCGGTGTCCGTTGCGCCCGAATGTCTGACCCGATGAACGACCGTGCAACAACCTATGTGCATCACAACGGCAAATGGCTGTGCCGACAGATGAAGAAGCCCGAAGGCGAGAACCGATGATTGGAGCGACCGCGACACCTCGTGAGGAATACGGAGGCGAAAGCCACTGCGCATCTCCGATCACAAACGGAGCGTTCACCCTCCCGAAACAATGTAATCGACCACCGACACCGAACTGCTGTCAATGAGCGGTCAGCTCGGATGTCGCGCGAGCGAACCTGCCCGACAGCCCTCACGGCTAAAGGGTCTGACCCGCGACCCGAATACTCGGCAAGTTCTCGGATGCCTCGCGAGAGGACCGACTGGAGGCCGACCTGCCGGAAGTCAACTTGCCGCCGTGGTGTCGGCTTAGAGGCGGTGCCGGAGAGCCGATTGGCAAATGAGTTAAGGCAAAGGTGACAAATGAACAGAGCGATAGGCTGCCCCGGCGGACAGCCTGCCCTTTGAGGGAGGTGGATTTTACCAACCTACGAAGCAGCCCTGAACCATCGTGTAATCGACTTCATCGTGCAGGGAAGCTGCGATTTCCTGGGCTTCGTCGGCACTGCGGGCTTCTACTTCTTCCGTGTAGCTGTCGCCGTCGAAAGTGATTACTTCCACCGAGTAGTATTTGAGTGAGCGGTTGGAGTTGAGAGAGCTGTCGAATATGTTCATTACGTGGGTCATGATTTTGAAGTTTTAGAGGGTTTTACTTGTGCGCCGTGGCGCGTTTGATTTACGTTGCAATAATTGGGAGAGCTGAGAAAGCGAAGTTGCAAACGTTATTTCAAGCCCACGCGGTAAATTCTTGGGTCCTGGAGGGTGAAGAATTTATGAAATGTTGATTGCAAGCCCGGAGGGTCAAGCCCACAGGCGCAGATGCGCGGTCAGCCCTACCTTTGCGATGTAAACTCAATGTACCTCGTGCGTGTTTACAAGTAAAGTTCCTCGCGAAACGTGCTTGCTCAAAATCGTGTCACTCGTAACCCGCAGGGCATATTTGGCGGTGAACGCCGACCGCTCCGCTCAAAATACACTTCTACACCGTGAAGTAATCACCGACGGCCAAAGCGGAACACCTTGAAATAAGAAGCCCGGACGAGGTAGCATAGAAAAAGGAATCGCCCCGGAACGAGTCGATGGAGCGAATGGTTCAGAGTTCAGTTGGTAAAATCCCCTCAAAGGGCATAAAGCACGGTAACGACCTATCTCTGTGAACAAGTCGCCGTTGCCGAAACAATACCACATATAAAAACGAGCTTCGGATCCAACGAAAAGTTGGTGCCGAAGCCCGCTGTATGAGTTAGCGATTGAAGCCTTACGGTCGAGACTTTAGGCTCGATTTACGAAAGCGCGGCGGCAATGTCGCAACTCCAATGATTATTTCCCTAAATGCCAACGTATTGCATCGCCGTGATAATGATAAAAAAATTCATCACCAATGATAATGTCCCTACAATATTGATTATATTCGTCAAAATAGTAATCACTAAATGTAATGTTAATCTTTATTTCACGAATGGTATTCAGAGGAAGGAAAATTTCATAGTAAGCATTATTGAAAATCGATTGCAATTTGTTAATGTCAACATCAAATGAGTCATTATATACATTGAGATAAAAACATTTCTCCTTAGGCCAATCTTCCTTAATAGAACAATTAGAATAATAAGCATACTGACCCCTCACTTTAGCTGCACTATTAAAAGTATTTACAAGAGGTAATATGAGGCCGTTTGCTAATTTTTCAAGATGCAAACCAAAGGATTTGGAATGAATACGATATTGCGTTGACATAATATGTAGCTAATTCGATATGGCGAAGCCATAAGGAGCGTTGAAATTAAATTTGAATATATCGACTTATTTTATCCGAATGCGTTATGCGATTGAAGCCTTACGGTCGAGATTTTAGGCTCGATTTACGAAAGCGCGGCGCCGGTGTCTCAACGCCCTAATATTTCTATTGCTTCAATTCTCAGTTTTCTTATAACCTTATATTTTATAGCGATAAGTTCTGTATCATCAACTTTGCTCCTGTTTTCTTCTGCCGGATATGTTTTACCGTCAATAAACGAGGAACAATATAATTTTCCTGTCTCACCACATCTTTGTATTGGATCATCTACAACAGTGTACTTCCCGAATATGTTTTGAAATGTTTCCTGAATAACTTTTTCGTCATACAGACCCAACTGTAAGCAATAATCATTTAGACGTAATTTTACATGAACTTCCAGCCAGTCGTAATCATCTCGGTTGGGAGAGTAAAAATTAAACCAACAATGGAAGGCCTCGACCTCTGTTTCATTAAATAAATCGTAAAGAGATGTTGCCTTCGATGATTCATATAAATCCATATCAATCCCAGTCGTTAAGATTTTCTACATAATCATCGAGGTTGTCTTCGTCGAAAACATCGGGGTTGCCGGTGTTTTCGTAATGGTCGAAGTCAACCCACATATCGTGAACGGCATCGCCGTTGTATGTATCTAAATCTTCGTATTCGTCCATATATTGAACATTTAAGATTGAACGGATTTCTTCTCAGCTGAATCAGAGGACATTGTAATAAATATTACAATGACACCAACGATGATAGAAATCCAACTCAGGATATTGGCAAAAGTTTTCCAACCGCCCAGGTCAGCTGTCTCAGGGACACTTCCCCATACACGATGCCTTGAATAGTGTACGGTCTCTGGCCAAAATTTAGCCCATATAAAAAAGGCTAAACCGCAAACGATCAACGATAATGCACCCATAATTAGAGATGCATTTGATTCCTTACCTTTAATCGTATTGATTGAAAAACCACAGCCAATGGACGCAATTAAAGAGAAAATTGCACCCACCGAATAAAGAAAGAATATGGAAATCATATCCTGCATTGGTTGCGATGCAGCTAAATAAAACATGACTATTGCGCCAATGGAAAAACAAATCAGAAGTAGAACAGACTTAGTCGATGCATTCTCAACATTTCCGTCGTCAACTGTAGAGGTCCCAACCCTTGTGCTTGTCGTATAGGATGAGGAACTGTATGAATGAGAACGAGCATAATGGTTAGAGGACGGCATCTTTTTAGATTTGCTTATACGCTCACGATATGAAATACCTGTTCCGGGGATGCCAACATTTGCATAAGTACCGTTCTTACCAAAGGTCATGGATGCTCCACGCTTACCGACAGTCACGCTTGTGCCTCGTTTGCCAAAGTTCAGAGTCAGCCCGGGTAATATAGTCACACGTTTACGAAAATTTAATCCCATAATAATACTGGTTCAGATATTATTCCATGCTTTATAAAATTTCTTCAATGTTCTTTCAGATACGTTGAAGAATACGTTTGGACTATCACCGTCTCTCACAAATCGAAAACCAGCATCGACCATAGCGAGAATTAGAGCTCCGTTTGTGATATGGTTTACTTCGTTGTTAGACAGCTTTTTAGCTCGTCTTTCAGCCAAGTGCTTAAGCCCGTATGAAGTATGATTTTTATTTATAGTTCTGATTGGCTCTCCACAGGCTTGAGCAAAATCTAAAGCCCAATCAAGTTGAGTTTTATCAAAAGAGGAAATGTTTAAAGGAGCATTTCCATTAAAGCCGAAAGGAGTTAAGCCTTGTAGTTCAGTTTCCCCATTATAGCTAAGCCAATAATCCTGATAATAACGTTCAAGTTCATTCATGGCATGTAAATTAAGCGTATTAAAAGATTTGCGAAGCAATCTCTTTGATGACTCCAATGGTGTCATCTTTGGCATTGATGATTCTTGAGAATTTCAACAGACCATCCACGAAGTCACGGACTGTTACTGTCTTTAAGTCTGAAATACGTAACTTAGCGTAATTCAGAATAGAGATTAAACAGCAATAATGTCCTTCTCGACCTATTGCTTTTAATGCCTTATACACCTCGTCTTCATCAAATACCACATTCTTCCCATAGATGAATAGACTTGATGCGAGATTGGCCTGACGGAACTTAGAAATAGCGTGAAGTACATCTTGAACAGAGAAAGACTTGTCTTTTACTTCAATAGCATTAACCAAAGTTCCCTCAGAATCAAGCACATCTATATCTCCTACTTCCTTTGAAGATGAACCGCTTTCGTTTACCTTGTGAGGAATGACTTTGAAATCTTTACCGAGGTATAATTGTTCTAATTCTGCTACGACAAGAGGACAAACTTCACCCTCCATTGTATGGTCGGTAATTCTATAAATATAGTCAAGAACGAGTTGAGAAAACTCACTTACGTCAATCAAAGCATCTCCTATGGCAAATTTCTTCAAATACTCCTCATGGTTGGAGATGAGGACTACCATTGCAGATTTGAGATATGTATATGCAGCCTCACTGGTGTTAATCTGAGAGATGACCTTGATAAGATTTTCAAGGGTTTCCTTATCCTTTCCAGCTCTTACGGCATTATTAGTGGAAAGAGACACAAAACGAGCAGGCTTGTTGAGGAATGGCTCGTTAGAATCACCCAAGCACCCAGGTAGTTTAAGTTTCTCGAATGGAACAACTACTTTATGGCAAAGAGTACGTGCGTCAAATTTTCCTCCTTTGCCATCACCTTTTTGTAGACTTAACGCATCCACCTTCGGATTGGTGGCTTTCGCAAGTAATGCGTTAACAAGAATGTAACGATAAGTCTTGTGGGTTCCTCGAAGTACCGAGGAAATTATATTGGCTATCTCATCATCAACCAGGGATGCTTCAATAAGAGCTCGGTCAAGAATAAGAGCAGCGGTTTTTATATCAACGTTAGCCATACTATTTAGAATAAACCTGCATATTGAATTGGAGTCTTGCCTTTTAGGACGTCTATTACCATTGAACACACGGCCTTTGACAAATTGCATGGAACGGCATTGCCTATTTGAGTATATTGAGCAGACTGAGAGCCACAAAAAACATAATCCAATGGAAACGTTTGAATAACTCTTGCTTCATCAACAGTCATTCGCCTTAGAAAAGATGGCACGGATTCTGTTTTAGCCACAGTAGGGTCTTGTTCGACACGGTCACGATAGCCCTCTACCCATGGTTTCTCACCATCATAAAGAGCCTTCTCGTCGATGATAGGTGTTTTATTTCCACCCATCGAAGCGGGAAGGGTTGCACTGTAACCATCAAGTTTTAGAGGACGCCCAAGCCCATTAAATAACATTCCGGCATAAGCCGATTTGCGTAGTACAGGCTGTGGGGTCAATGTAATCCTCGCATTGCAAGTACTCGAATTGTTCCCGACCCCGGCTCGGTCAAGGACGGCAAGAGCTTGACGTACACTTTTAGCCTTGATTTTATATGGTTTAAGCATTGATTCTAAATCAGGAGAAGAAATAGTACCATTCCTAAACCCGATAAAGAACACGCGCTCACGCGCTTGCGGGACATCAAAATCAGACGCATTTAGTACGATGAAGCTAACAGAGTATCCTAATTCTACGAATTTTTGCATTAGTGCCGCCCGCACAGAAGCCCATCTATCAAGAACAGCAAGAGCTTTAACATTCTCCATTATAAATGCTTTAGGCTTCACAGTCTCAATTACCTTAGCATAACTCCATATAAGTTTGCTCCGTTCGTCGTTTTCATCCATTTTCCCTGCTACAGAGAAACCTTGACAAGGAGGACCTCCGATAACTAAATCGACACCATCATACTTAGCGAGAGAAGGTATGAATGAATTGATATCGCCTTGATGAATGTGATCACCAATATTCAAGGCATAAGACTCACAGGCCTCTTTCTTCATGTCGTTTGCCCAAATAATGTGAGCGCCGGCATAAATAGCGCCAATATCCAACCCTCCAGCTCCTGAAAAGAGCGAGATTGTTTGGATAGTATTGGAGGCTAATTTGTCTTTTAATTCCTTCATAAGAAGCGAGGAACTTCCTTGTAGGCTGACAGGCGACCAAACCTTATGCGGCTACAAGGAAGTTCCGTAATATGTTGTATAAGAAATGTTTCTTACATGAGTGGTCTTCGTCAGCGCGAGCGCAGATTAGATTGCAAAGTTACGAATAAAATTCGAGACTTTTGCTTTCGGCCGCAAAGATAATTTCAAGGGTGAGCAAAATTTCGACACACCGAGGTTAATTATCTCTTAAAGTAAGATATTTACCTGAGCGCCGGATGGTTCAATAGTTCTCGATGGCTTCAATGAATGGAACGTCGGCAGGTTCGCATGAGCGGAGCGGGTAGCGATCCGGCATGGCGCGTTCATCTTTGCCGTAGCCGAGGCCGGAGCAAAAAGCGAGGGCTTTTTCTTCGGTGTCGAAGATTTCAGGCTCCGGGAAGGAGAGAGTATCGTCGGAGTCGAGAAGTTCCTTGAAGCCGTCGATGTCATCGTCCATGATGAAGTCGATGGCGAGCGGTTCTGAAATTACATATACTTTTACTGACATAATGAGCAGATTTTGAAGTTGTTTTTCTACATACAAAGTTACGAAAAATATATGAGAAAAATCACTATGAAAGGTGAATTATTTGCCTGTATCATAGTGATTTTATGTGAGTGAAAATTTCACGAACCGCGATAGGGATAGAAGCCGGACGGTCGAGACGTAAAGGCTCGATATACGATAGCCCGGCGATGCGAGGAATGTTCTCGGATGGCCGGTAGGCACCGCCCGAAGTCCTCACTTACTGCGGGCAACATCATCGCGGCGCATCGCCCTATACATCCTCCAGCGTAAGCTCGATTTTGTCATCATCGATTTTTCTGCTATGTTGCTGAAGGTATTCGTCGATTAGTTTATGTACCCGCACTCTTATTAACTTGTCGGTCTCCAATACTCCGAGATTAAGCGCTTTGACTTCTTCGTTGATTTTATCAAGTTTTGGCTTTAAGATGCGATAAAGCTTGACTTGTGTCCAATACGCGGGAACATCCTCAACTGTAGACGGCCCTACGCGAAGAGGGGAATGTTCAGCACTAAACTTCTCATGATCTCGAAAGTAAGCTTCGACTATATCAGAAAGAAGATTGAACTCGGCATCAGAATCCGCGCTATCGGATTTTTCTTTAAGAAAGTTGAGACGTTTTTTTGCGTATTCATATGTCTCTTTTGAGATTTGGATAGCATAGGTTTTGGTTTCCGGGTCGGCAAGGTATTTATCTCCCACTTCTCGCGAGACAAAAAGTTGCTGAATAGCATAAAAGTCAGGTGCGTATGCGCTATAATCCCAGTTGTAAACAAGGAAATCGCCCGGATTTACCTTAATTCCTTTTGGATAATCGTCATTGAAAGGGTCAGAACCTGGCATACCAAATTCGAGAAGCTGAACAGGAGCACAGCTATTAGGAATGAATATGATATAATCTTTTCGATGCTGAGGAGGAAGGGAGAGATATGAATATAAACAACGGAGGAACGATTCGTATTTTTCATATGCTCGCATTGTCATCTGATTGAGGTAGCTAAACTCGTATATTGGTTTAGGTGACACTGTCCTATCATATTCCTCAGATTCGAAGAGCATTAAGAAATCTAAGTATGTGAAGTAGTACTGGTTGTCATTGTCAGCAGCATCAGTTTTGAAGAGGCTATATATATCGTAATTGCCATCTTCTTCAAATTTTAAGTTGTCAACAACTTCATCGGGGACGAACTCAAGGGCACAATCCTCAAACATTTTTTTAACGCCAGGGAATGTATCTGAAATGAAATCGAAATCGGAACGGAGCACGTAGTTGTTTTCATAGCTACGGATAAATATATCCATGAGCTTATCCTTTAACTCCGGCTCATGACGATAGTGCGCAAAGTAAGTGAGAGAGTTTACCAGCGCAACGTCTTCTTGTGGGGGACAATTCCCCTTAAAGATTGCAAGGTCGTGCATATACGGGATGTTTCGTTAATTTTCTGCAAAGTTAGCGGAAAAGTTAGAACCCTCCAAATTTTTAGGTATAAAAATATAAATAAAATATAGAAAAATTTATAGAACACCGCTAACGTTGATAGAAAACGCATCGTGGAACGGAAATTTCTCGCAGCCGATGTAGAGGGTATCGAAAGCGTCGGTGCCGTCGGTGCGGTGTTCGAGCAGGTCTTCCTCAGACTCGGCGAGCTTTTCGCCCGACTTATCCTTGCGGAAGCCGTTGCGACCGTTGGAGACACCGGCTGACTGAATGGCGAGGATAAGGTCTTCATTGTTCGAGCGGTTGAAGAACGGCATGAGCCTTTGCTTTCCGGCAAAGGCGTTGTTGATGAGAAGATACTTCTCGTCGTGGTGCATCGGGTTTCCGAGGTACACGGACTCGATGTGCCAGCCGTGCCGCTCGAACTCCTTAACCACGTTATAATGGAAGTCCTGGTCGTTGACGGCATAGTTTGATCCGAGAGCAGTAGCATCGTAATAATAGACTACTGTCTTATTGCGATGCGAGGCATAGTAGCGGCAGAAGTCCTCGACGAGAGCCGGAATCTTGCGGTCGAACTTGACGTAGAAGCTCTTGATGATATTGAGGCGACGGTCGCGGGGCTGACCGGCGACAATCCAGTTGATGTTGGCGTTGTAGTCCATACCTATGCAGATAGGTGCGTCGGGGTCAACGTCCTTGTCGGCTCGTGCGTCGAGCGTCGAGAAGTCATAATCATATCCGAGAGTATCGAGGTACTGATTATCGTTGGCGTCGTACTTATGCCCCTCGCGCATCGAGGAATAGAAGCCGTCCTTTGCAATTCCGATCCTCTGACACAGGATAGAGGTTTGGAAGGTCAAAGGGGTAAGGTCGCGCTTCATCTGCTTTATGTAGTTCTCGCCGAGAAGCTGCAAGTTCTCGATTGAGGAATACTCGCGGTAGTAGACCGCGACGGAGCGCATCTTATTGAGGTCGCGGTCAAGACGACGGAGGTAGCCTTTCAGATATGGAGGCACCGGCTTCCCCGAAGCGTTCAGGGCGCGGATGCGCTCTTTGGTGCGCCATATCTCGTAGACCGTGGCCTCGATGGTTGCTATCAGCTCCGGGTCCATCTTGTCGCGGTAGTGGAGGAACCAACTGCCCTTTTGGGTCTGCGGCATATCGCTCAATATCATAATTGAGTGATTGAAGGAGTGCTTTCCAAAGTACGACTTAATGCCGCCGTTGGCAGGTAGTGTTTCGTCTTTAAGTTGTAAATACTCATTGAAAAGTGGGCCGGTCGCTCATTGAAAAATGGGCCACCCGT
>ENA-ORNP01002814-ORNP01002814.1-human-gut-metagenome-genome-assembly--contig:-NODE-2814-length-13517-cov-3.568489_pt1 | contig 13517 bp, 21 predicted proteins | sample MGYA00242119_ERZ509030 | MGnify/ENA primary metagenome ERZ509030 (study PRJEB26280, sample SAMEA2338708) | human gut metagenome | biome: human gut; feature: human-associated habitat; material: faeces... | reverse complement strand
TGCCATGTTTCTGTTGTTTCCTCCTATCCGATTTCCCATGTGTAGGTGACGGGCTGATACAGGGACAGTGCCACGGCATCCGCCCGATCAGGGCTGGGCAGGCCGCGCCGCTTCATAATGTCCTTGCTCTCCAACTTCAGCTTCGGCGGTGTTCCTGCAAAAGCGTACTTTCGTGTGGAAAGCTGGGCGATCAGTTCTGTATCATTGGGCAGGTGCAGCCGCCCGCTCTGTGCCATGTCACGAACCAGTGACCACATCCATGTGGATATGTCGGCATAGTTGGCAGCGGCATCCTCCTGCGGCACGGATGCACCGAAGTTCACCGGGATAACCTCAAGCTGGTTCAGCCCTCTGGCTTCCCTTTCATGGCGCAGAATATCGGTCACGCCGCCGCCCAGACCGGTATCATCAATGATGGCATAGACCATGCCGGGGTACTGCGGGTACTTCTCCAGCAGGAAAAGATACTCAAAGATGATGTCCTCTGCCGTTGCCCACAGATCTTGTCCGTTCCGAATTTTCAGTTCCTGAACGTCAGCATCTATGTTGGGGGCAATGACAGTGCAGTCATCACCAAAGCGGGCAACGTCACAGCCGATGGAGAGTCGCACCGGGCTGTCATGCGGAAGCGGCTCATTCATGGTGGCCTTTTCCGCAATGTAGCTGGGTATGAACACATCACTGTCCGCGACCGGCGGCAGGCCATCCACACGGACGCGCACCACATTGGAATTTTTGCCGTACTTCTTTTCGAGGGCAGCTATGTTTTCCTTGCTGGTGCGGGGGCTGTCCCGGCTTGATACCGTCATGCAGTACCAGTCCATGCCGTCCCCTTGGAAGCTCTCAGCAAAGCCGCCGGTCGCCTTTGTGGGGTTCCCGCAGTAGAGAAGCCTGTTGTTGGCACCGGTCAGGGTGCCGCCGATGGCATCAAGGATGGGGTCAGCAACACCGGATGCTTCGTCCACCACGAAAAGCATATTGTCTTCGTGGAAGCCCTGCAGGGACTCAGGCTTTGTGGCTGTACGCGGGACGGCAAACCAGCGGCGGTCATAGCCGTTCATGTACACGCGGGTCTTCGTCCATGTGAACATCATTTGAAGCACCGGGCTTGCGTCCAGCCACTTTGCCATTTCTGCCCACAGGACGTTATCCAGCTGTTGCATCGTGGGGGCGGTGCAGACGATGCGCGGGTAGGAAAAACAGGCAATGAACCACCACATAAGATTGGCTTCCAATGCCGTTTTGCCCACGCCCTGCCCGGAACGGATGGCAACACGCCGATGCTGTGATACCGCCACAGCCGCCTCCCGCTGCCATGGATCCGGCTCAAAGTGAGTCACTTCCTTGAAAAAAAGGAGCGGGTCTTTGCGGTACCGCGGTATTCTTCTTTGGAAAAACTCACGGCGTGTCATCGTCCATCCCCTCTGCGGCCTGAATGGCTGCTACCCAGTCGTCAACCAGTTCGCTCTTTCCGCCGCCGCTCATATTGCGCAGTTCGGCCAGCTGTTTGATGCACTGGGCTTTCTGCCGCTGTACATCGGTCAGGAGCTTGTTCAAGCGCTCTATGATGAGGTAGGACGCTTCCAGAGTGGAATTTGTCAGGGTTTCATTGCCCGGCAAACGCTCCCCGGCGGCTACTTTGGCATCAATGGCATCCACATAGGCCTGCAAATCATTCTTTTCCTTTTCAGTGTCACCATCCAGCCGCTTGAAATTCCTGCTTCTCTTGGATGTGGTCTGCGTCTGAACATAGGCTCCCTCTTTGGAATAGTGGGAGATACGCTCCAGCAGATAGCCCTCACGGGCGGTCAGCAGCTTCAGCTCGTTTATGAGCAGTTCTTCTGCATCCACATCTTCGTCACAGGCATCCAACAGCTGACGGTGTTCCTCTGTCCAGCTTCGGAACATCAGTTCAGACCAACCGCCATGCTTGACGGCGTTGCGGTTTCCCTTGGGCGCACCTGCTCCAACGGCATTGACATTACCCGGCGGCGCGCCCTGCTTTGGTCTTGTTTCAGGGTCAGGTGCGGCGGGTGCATCCTCTGGGTGCAGGGTGCGTTTTGCGGGTGCATCTGCACCCTGCGTCCAGTAGCGCTTGCGCCATGACTTTACTGTGTTGATAGACACGTCCAACTTCTTGGAAATCTCGGTGCAGGACAGACCTTTTTTATACAGGGTGTAGCCTTTATCCCGCTTGTCCATCTACATAGTCACCATCCTCCTTTGTTTGTTTCTGCTCAAACTGGCAGGCGGAACACAGAGCGCACGCTACACGATGCCGTCAGCGGCGGTCTGCATTTCTCGTGAAGAAATAGAAAAAAGGAGTATCCAACAGCGCCAGACAGGCTTTCAGAAGATACTGCCCGATGATAATACCGATAAGCTGCATCCGGCCCTCATGGGTATGCACCCAACCCAGACCGAAGCCGAAACTGATGACCGCATAGATCACCGTGTCCCAAATCTGGCTCGTGATGGTGCTGCCGTTATTCCAGAGCCAGCGGCCACCCTTGGTACTGCCATGCTTGGCAATGTAGCGGTCACGGATTGCATGGAACACGGCCACATCCCACGACTGGGAAACGAGGTATGCGGACAGACTGCCGATGACGAAAATCCAGTTCTGCCCCAGCAGGGTTTGATAAGCATTGTCCATGACGGCATCCGTCGCAGGAAAAACGCCGGTGATCATAATGCAGGCGGTGGCAAAAATCTGGCCGATGAAGCCATACTTCACCACGCGCTGGGCTGTTGCCTTGCCCCAAATCTCGCCGATGATGTCTGTGCAGAGAAATGTGACGGCGTAGGTGATGGCACCGCCGCTCAAGGCCAGCTCGATGGGGCCGATATGCAAGCCGGTGGTAATGGTTCGTGCGCCGGTCACATTGGCAATGACGATGCTGATTGCAAACAACGTAATCAGGATCACCAAATTCTCGTTTGTCTTTTTCATTTTTGCTCCTATTCTTGTGAGCCTGCGGCTCGTGTATATTTCTGTTTGCAGATGGTGGCGCACAAGCTGGCTCTCGCTCCATAGAGAAGCGTTTTATCTGTCAGCTCTAGCCCCCTGCCCTCTGTAATGGTCCTCACCGCGGATAGCCGCTGTTCTATGAGGTCTTTTCGGAACTGATTGATATGTGCCTTTTGGTTTCCATCATCGAACCAGCCGTATTTAACCCCGGATAGCCAGCTGGTGCTGTCTGCGGAGGTACAGAAGCTGTTCTGTGCGATCATCTTCACATCGGTGCATCCCAAAAGGTGGATGTCGATCTCAGGTTTGCGGTTTTTGATGTAGTGGGTCAGATAGCGGGTGTCCTCCCGGAACGTCTTCGGCTTGATGATGCGCAGCTCCGGGATGCTCAGGGCTATGTAGTCGCTGAAACCTGTTCAGACAAATTAGGCACAATGACGGTCTTTTTCCCGCCGGGCTGGACTGCCTGCACCTCATGGAGTGCGGGTGCAGCGTTTGGGTGCATCTCTGCATCCTGTGCCGGGGCTTCCGGTGCAGGGGCGGCCGCGGGTTCCTCGGCCTTGGGCTTTGCCTGAACCCCGGAATCAAAGAAATTATTGATATAGGGTTCAGAGCCGGGAAGCTCGTACTCATGGCCGCTCTCCGCAAAGGATGCAACCAGTGCGTCAACCTCATGCTGGTCGAAGCCTGTCACCTCAACATCGAAGCCGGCAGAAAGATCCTGCAGGACGGCAGACAGCTTTTCATTGTCCCACTGGCCGCTGATTTTGTTCAGCGCCAGATTCAGGGCCTTTTCATCCTCAAGGGACAGCTGCACCACACTGACATCCACTTTCACCGCGCCGGTCGCCGCCAGCACTTTCAAGCGCTGGTGGCCACCAATCACGTTGCCAGTCTTCTCATTCCAGATGATAGGCTCAACACAGCCGTACTTTTCGATTGACCGGGCAATCTTCTGATATTCCGGGTCGCCGGGCTGCAAATCCTTTCTCGGATTGTAGGGTGCTGCATTGAGCAGGCTGATAGGTACTTTTCTGATTTCCATGAATTGCTCCTTATAATGACCTGCTTTCAGACAGCCCCGGCGGCGAACCGGGGATGACTGGAAGCACGATTTCCCGCGCAAAGGAGCAACGCGGGGCGAAAAATCCTCCTTCCCATAAAAATGGCGGCGCACATCAGATGATCTGCACCGCCCGGCTTTGTTTAGGATTTTGTAGCATAATAATACCATGCCTTGCGCCTTGCGTCATCAGAAAGCATTGGAAAGCATTCGTACCGATTGGAAGTCATTGGAACCCATCAGAAACCATTGGAAGTCATCTGACAAACTACGCTTTCCACCCGTGGCAGGCAAGCAAAAGAAAAAGCCGCTGAATCAGCATTTTCACACTGAAGCAGCGGCCTTTTAAATTTGGTTCAGGCTATCTTTTTGAGGTAATTATATGCCATCTTGCACACTCCGGCTTCGGTATAGTACCGTCCGAGTGTTCCTGCGATCTCTGCCCATGAGCGGCACCGCACGAAACGGAGCCTGAAAATCAGGCGCATCCGCGGGTCTGAAATCGACACGCAGAATTCTTCTATTGCTGGAAGCACCCTCTCGGCTTCGGCTTCAAGCTCTTTGATGCCGGCATCCAAATCTGCCAGGTCTGCGGCCAGATCACCAACCTTGTCACGAACACCGGGAGTATGGGGCATTCCTGACAGTGACGGGGATGCTGGCCCCATCTTCTGGCACATGTTCTCGTAGATTTCTTTGTCCTCATCAATCTGCTTGCGAAGCGTTAAGTATCTGGACAGCTCTTGCACCGTCATACCTGACCTCCAGTAATATGTGCGCGGCCTCCAATTTGTAGAGGTGCTACCTAATTATTTTAGCACATTTTACGGCAAAAATACAGGTCTTGCGGTCGGATTATTTACGAATGAACGGGCAATCCACGCCCAGCCAGATAGGCGGCTGTCCATTGCCGATCACCGAGAACCACAGCCGCCCGGTCAGCAGGAGCTTGATGCGCTCCCATAATGTAAGATGCCAGCAGGAGATCACCTGTCCCTCGCCCCGGAAAGCCGGAAGCGCGTCGCACTTGTCTTCCATGCCCTCCGGCGGGTTATAGGTGATGTTCTGCTCACGGAACGGAATAGGAGTCATGCGCTTTCCTTTCTGGCGCGGATCGTCACGCCCTTGGGGGAGATCGTCACGACCGCATTCAGCGCCCGCGCCGCATCCACCATTGTGTCCAGCCGAGGGTTGCCGTAGAGTTCCCGGTAGCCCATCAGGTTCCGCGCAGTATGCGGGGACAGTCCTGACTGCCGGCTAAACTCGCTGAGGGTCATCCCCCGGAGCTTGCGAATCTCATTCAGTGTCATCATCGGCCCTCCTAAGCGCCACGCTTTCTTCTTTCAGCCAGTCCTTGATGCAGTGGAAGCAATGTTCCCTGCTTCTACAACGGCTCGTCTGCTTCCGCTGGACGAATTCACAGAGCAACTGGGTGAAGTTCTCCCGGATGTCTGCATCCGACATGGAGCGGATAAAGTCACCGTTGGTCATTTCTGCGGTTCCTCCATCAGCTCCATCAGTCGTTTTTTGGCGCGGGTCAGCACATCGATCTGCCGCCGGGCTTTCTTCTGTGCTGCCGGCATGGCCGCTTTCAGCGCCGGGGAGATTGCATTGAACACAGCCCCCGCATACCCCGGCATATTGGCGGTGCGCTCTGCATCGGAGATCAGCTCCTGCAAATCAGTGAGGAGCTGGACATCTTTTTGAAAACTTGACATCAGGCATTCCCCCTTTATATATTCTGAAATCGGTTGAAGCACTTAACATTGTCACAGAAACGCTCTGTTCCAATGATTTTCAGCGGCTTCCCGCAGTATGCACAATAGGTCGGACTCAGATTCACGCTTATCGACCGCGGCGCTTCAGGTTCACTTTTCATTCCGCCATGCTGCATCAGGTTGATACCGCACATGATGGAACCGGGTTCAACTGCTTCCCAGCAGTATGTCCTTGCCTTGCATACAGAGCAATCTCTCATATTGCCATCACCCCGCTTAAATCAGGAACACAGGGATGAGAAGAAACCAGAGGTATCTCCCATCCCCTGTCACATAAACGGAAATGGAGATTGCAACGCACACAGCAATCCACTTTATGACATCGGCAATCTGAATCCACTTCATTCCGAACACCCCATTTCTTCCACATAGCACCAGCTCTGCGGCGCTTCATACAGGGTGCAGCCGTTGATTGCACAGGTAGGCGGCTCCATATAGTTGTCGGACGGCTGATAGTTCTCGCAGTCTGCATTGCCGCAAACACCAGTCCCGTTCATACCGCAGAAACCATGCCGGGAGAAATCCTCCAGCTTGAACGGCTCCTCGTAGAGCTTCAGCTGAGAGATCTGCCAGCCGTATACAGGCTCACCCTGCGCATACTTTACGATTTCATCAAGGGTCAGGCAGCTTTCATACAATGCCGGGAAGCGCTTGATGCTGATGCCCTTGCCGATCGGCCTGAACACATCAAAGCCGGTGCAGACGAACTCACCGAAAACAAGGCCGCTCCCACGACCACCATCCATGGTCTCATAGATATAAACCTTGAACGGCACTTCCAGCTTCGGGCAGGTCTTGCGGACCTCAACCGTCTTGCGCCCCCGCCGGATCAGGTCACACCACTTGGGCTTGATGCTGATAAGGACAGCTTTCATTTTTCGTTCTCCTCTCCGCACGCTTTTCTGCACGCTTCGCACTTCTTGTACGGTTCTTCGAGCCAGCAGTCGAATAACAGGCACTTGGGTTTCCTGTATTCCGGCGGTGCCTTATTTCCGTGTGTCTGGGTACGAAGTGCGTGGTACTTGCACACTTCTTCTCCCCAAAAGTCCCCACCAAAACTGCATTTTCCATATTCCGGTGACACTTCATGCGAAACCGTGATGGTTTTTTCTTTCATTGCTTTTCTTCCTCCGGCGGCTCCAGCAGCGGCACCCACAAGTGTCATTGCTTCCGCCCTCATTCATGGTACATACGCTTGTTGCGGTCCCACTTCATCGTGACCGGGTTGCCGCACTTGCAGGGCACCGTGATTTCGGGGTCTTCCAGATTTGTGCGGCCACGGGCTTCAAAGTCACAGCAGGGGCAGGTGAATTCATACCGTGTCAGGTTGTCCAGCTGAACCTCTCCGCCGCAGCGGCAGGTCACGCTGGCGCTGGGTTCCCGCAGGAACCGGCCAAACACATCCCCGCATTTCGGGCAGCGCAGGCGCAGGACACCGTAGGCCGTGCCTTTGGGGATTTCTTTCCGCTGGATACGCTTAGGCTCTGCCCCCGCAGGGGGGCTTGCCTTTGCCTTTTCCGGGATGCCGCCGGTCAGCGCACAGGCGGCAGCATTGGTGCTGACCTCCCGCAATGCCCGGCTCAGGTCAGATTTGATGCTGTGGATCTCCGCCGCATCAGGTGCGGCCTTGAGTTCCTCGTGACGCAGGCAAAAAGTAATCAGGCTCAGCTTCACAGCGCTCTGCTCCAGACGCTCCAGTGCAGAAACAGGGATAGCCCCCATAGTTTTCTCATTCATCGTTTTCAGTCCTTTCTTCATTTTTCTTGCAGTCCTGAACGGCATTGCAAGGTTCATCACAGGCTTTGCAGCACTTATCACAGTTCGGGTGTGCCGCCTTGCAGTAGTCACAATCCGACCACTTCTTTTCATCGGGGCCGTACTCCCGGAAAATCTTGTGGGTGCCGTCCCGCAATGCCTGCTCATCGTCGCTGATCTCATACCCCAGCGCCGTCAGCATTTCATAGGTGGCATCCAGTGTCGGATTTTCCCGATAAGAGTACACATATTTCTGGCGCTCAACATTCCAGTCCTTACTCCAGTAACCGCAATAGCTGCTGTCCATCGAAGAATAGGCAAGTGCCAGCAGCACCTTTTCCGGCATTGCACCGTAGACCCCATCTTCATCCAGAATTTTGTACCAGTCCTTGCCGGAACTGTCCACAAATTCCTGCGACAGCTCCACACCGAGGATGTTTCCAATCAGCGTCAGGTCTAAATCAAAATCATCGTCTGCGGCACAGGCCATGTAGCGGGCAATAGCCGGGAAGCCCTTTTTGCAATCGGTAGGAGTCAGCTCCACTACGAATTCACGGCGGAGATTGAACATAAGTTCCGTGATGTTGTGGAAGCTCTCCATAATCATGCGTTCTTCCTCACGGGCGGCATCCCTCTTTGCCTTTTCGGCATCCTCGGCTTCTACATCGCGGGTCTTGTAAAGGTCAATCTGGATGTCACCCACCTTGTAAAAATACTGGACATGATCTGCATCTTCCGGCACAACAACATCTTTTGTGATATTCCACTTGCTGTACCCGGTAACATGCTCGTGGGTCTGATAATTAACACTCGGATCCTCAACCGCAAATTTCTTGAGTTCTGCAATCCATTCAGCTTTGCGGTGTTCCCACTTCTGCTTTTCCAGAATGTCCTGCATCACCCGGCGGAAGTTCTGAGTACCAAGAGCTTCCAGCGCCTTATTTTTGCCCTCGACGCTCTCAATCTTGTCCAGCTCTGCATAGTCCGAAAGCGTGGCACCGCGAAGTTCTGCCCGGCGGAACGCATCCCGGTCAAGAGAAAGGAGCTTCACCCGGCGGCGGATGGTTGACTGGGAAAAGCCGGACTTGGATGCCACCTGCTCCACCGTGTCGCCCAGATCCAGCATCAGCTGGAAGCCCTGCGCCTGCTCATAGGTAGTCAAGTCGGTACGCTGCATATTCTCAATCATCATGGTTTGCAGCTGTTCCCTTTCGTCCATTTCCACGATGGCGCAAGGCAGTTCGTACAGTCCTGCCTGCTGCGCTGCTGCTGCCCGGCGGTGGCCGATGATAATGGTGTAGTCCTCGCTGGACCACACGGCCTTGGGTGTCCATGCTGCCGCTGCTGCGGCTGCATCCCCGCCCTCGTCAACGCACTTTGCGATGTACTCCCGGCTATTGAGATAGTGGCCGGGAATGACGGTCAGGTTCTGGTATACGCCGTTTTCCTTGATGCTGGCGGCAAGTTCCGTCAAATCCCCCAGTTCCTTGCGGGGGGTATCAGGGTGCGGATGCAGTCTCCTGCACGCAATGTTCGTGATCTCTGCCATGATTTATTTTCCTCCATGGTTTTAGAAAAATGTGAGCTGCCCGGTCTTGGTCTCGCACAGCGGCGGTGTAGCATCATCCTTTAGGGGTTCCGGCTCTGACTGCTCGGGCTGGTGGCAGACAGGCTTCATCAGAAGCTCTATCTGCGCCCACTGGCGGCGCAGATACCAAATATCCGTAGAAAAGAACGGTGTGTACCAAACCCTGCTTTGCGGCCCCGCCGGGAGCAGCCCACGGTGATCATACGCGGTGCTTGGTTCTGTAATGGTGTTCCCGATGACTACATATCCAGCACAGCCTAAAAAACTGAGCTGGATGTAGCACATCAGCCCTACAGTCAGGTCAATATCCTGCGCCACAAAAAGCACCTTGTCGTGGTAGCAGATATTTTTTCTCCTGCACAGGTTGGCAAAAGCAATCAGCAGTGCGCCCGCACCGCAGGCCGGGTCCGCCACCGAGAAAAATCCGGCATTCTCTGCCGCCGGGTTACTTTCCCCGGAGATTTCCACCATGCACCTGCAAACATCGTAGGGAGTGAAAAATTGCCCGGATGCATCGTTGCCCAGCTCACAAAGCATGTACAGTTCCCCTAAAAAGTCTTGGTCGAGGTTCTGCTCCATTCCCATGATGACCTCGCCCAGCAGTTCGGCAAATTTTTCTTGCTCTGCATCGCTGTACTTGGAAATGATGGTCTGATAGGTCTTGGTACGCTCTGGAGCATTCTGCTTGTCGGTGGCATTGGAAATCTCAATGGCTGTCACCATCACAAAGTCCTGCCAGACCTGCCAGCGATTGAATCGGCCGCACAGACTGTTGAAGATTTTCAGGAATGCTTTTTGGTGATCGTCCCGGATATTTCGCACCGCCGTTGCCTTTGCCATCGGTTATTCCTCCGTATCGTCCTCAGCGGAGTCCTCGGCCGCTTCATCGTCATCGTCGGGGTCGTCCTGCGGGGCATCCTGCTTGGTATCCTGCTGAGAGTCCCGCTGAGAATTGGAATCCGGCACATCAGGCACCGGCACGCCGAAGTTGCGGAGTTTGCCGTTCTCCATCAGGTCACGGAAGAAGTACTGCTGCCAGAAAGAGATCATCTTCAGCAGGATGTTCTCAATCTTGGTGCGGAGAACCTTATCAATGCTGAACGTGCCCTTGACCTTGGTCTTCAGCTCGCTGTTCTCAAAGTACCAGCACATGGAAGAGTCCTGACTGCAATAGCCAGTTTCCTCCACATTGCCCAGCATGTCCATCTGGGTAGCAATATCATTGATGGGGGTGATCACCAGCGTGATGGGATAGCGGTCCTTGAAGAAGCGGAACGTGAAATTGTGCTCATCGCACAGGCCCTGCAGCTTTTTCTTCTGGGCCTCGTAGTTGGAAATTTCGCTCATGGTATGTACTCCTTTCAGCAATCAGATGAAATTTTGTAATCGTTGTTATGGTTTTCAATGGCAGTCAGGCCGACGGCGTATGCCGCCCAAATGTCCGCCTTGAAACCGTAGAAAAAATCCGGGTTCTTGCTGGTGCCTTTTCCGTTTTTCAAATCGTGGGTTGCGAAACGGTCAATCAGCGCCCGCCGGATGGCCGGGTCATTTGCCCGGCTGTCATGGCAGATGTGTCGCTTTTCTTCGATGCGACAGAGAAGCCGCGGCTTCTGCGCCATCTGGATGGACAGTGCTTCATAGAAACGCCCAATCCAGAGGACGGTATCAAACACTTCCCTGCCCACGGCCATGCCGTAGGAAGCCACCATTTCAATGACCGCCCACTGCCAGCCCTGTTCATTGGCGAAAACCAGCTTGTTGCGCAATTCTTCGTTATCGACCTTGCCGAACTCCAGCGGCCTCAATGTGTTGCAGTCGATAACGCAGTAGGCGCTCTGCCTGTTGCCCGGATCAATGGCAATAATCGGACATTTTTCACTCATAAATACGATCTCCCAAATTCCTGAATAAACCTGGCTTCCGGCCAGCCGTAGTGTTCCATAGCCTTTTTCTGCGCCCAGCGCTTCAGCCGGAGATCAGCATCACGGTTGTTGTGGATGGCGGTCGGGCCGTTCTGATGGCACTATGGGCAAAGCGTCACCCACAGGCCCAGACGCTTGCTCTTTGCCCGGTAGGCACTTCCGAAGTACACCTCATGCCGTGCTGTACCATACCGCCCGCAGATCAGGCAGACCGGCTTATCATGCAGGATGCTGGGCGCATAACCGTTGGAATCCAGCTTTTCGCCGTACTCATTCAGCGGCATCCGTCTCACCTCCCGTCACAATCCAGACCTTGTGAGAACCCCAGCCAGACCACGCAATCGCTTCCGCATGGGTGCCTACGGCCACATCTAAGGCATTTTCCTTGATGAGCGAGCCGGTATCCTGTACCACTCTCATCCCTACGCCCTCAATCAGAATGACCGTGCCATAGGGAAAGATGCTGGTGTCTGCGGCCACCGTCACGCCCGGCTGAACCTTTGCGCCGCTGGAAGTGATGCCCTGCCCCTCCCCGCAGATATGCGGGTATTCCTCGGAGCAGTAGGCTGTGCAGTGAAACTCCCCTGCGTATGTAAGGGCAATGCTCTGATCTGCGGCAATGGTGTCCGTGAGCTGCTCAACCTCGGTCTGCAACTGCTCAATGGTTTCCTTGCGCTCCACGGCCTTGTTCATCCAGTTTTCTTCCCGGCTGGCGTAAATGTCCCTCTCCATGGTGAGTTCATCCACCCGGCGGGCATAGACCGCGCTGGCAAGAGCGCTGCCGGTAAAAAGGCTGACTGCACAGGCCAACGACACGATAGAACGAAACTGCATTTCAACCTCCAATCTGAGCCTTTGCCCCGCTGGGCAGTGCCGGGGGCATCCGATCCGCATCCTTGGCAGCATCCACTGCCTTGACAAAACCGGGCTTGACGTACTGCAAGAGATCCGCATTGGAGCGGTCAAGGGCATCCACCAGCCCCGCCGGGGAGCCAGCCCATTCCCGCACAGCGGCAGGCAAGGCACCGAAGATGCTCCTGTTCTCTGCCCGGAAGTCCTCTGCGGTCAGCTTCCCGGTGGCCGTCACCAGTCCGCCGTGGGTGGCATAGTACTGGTTCCGCTCAATCTTCCGGGCGGCAACGATGGCCTGCGTCCACAGGTCGTTTGCTGTAGGCTGACCGGCGCTCTGCAACTTGCGGATTTCTGCGCACCAGTCAACCAACAGCTGGTTCTGATACCGGCACACCGTCAGCGCTTTTGTCAAAGCCGCCGCGGCCACATCATCCGGGATGTCTTTGAGCGCGGCGGCGTAAATCTGCGACCGCGCCGTGCGCTCATCGGTAGAAAGCGGCCGGCCGAAGTAGTTTTCAATCAGTGCCAGCGCATTCTTCAAACATTCAACTGTCATCCTAAACCTCCGAAAATTGCATCATAATCATCCTTGGCGGAGGGCTTTTGCTGTTGACCCGCCGGGGGATTGCGCCGCTCATCACGGGACTGCACATCGCCAATGGTTTTCACGCCCTCATTTTTCCATGCTTTCAGGATGCCGTTGACGTAGTTCCACTTGCGAATCCCGGCCAGTGCAGCCTTTTTGATAGCCAGCAGGATGAGGTCATCCGTGAAGATTTCCCGCCAGCCCATCAGGGCATCACTCGCCGCCGGGGGGAAGCTGCCAATGTTGTCCTCGAAAGAGCGGATAATCTCAGACAGCCCAGCATCAACAGCCGTACTACCGTTATCTCTTACTCTTTCTCTGTTCTCTATCTCTTTATCTTTCTCTATCTCTTTCTCTGTAGGGACATTTTCCCCACCATCACTGGACACATTGTGTCCACTTGTGTGTCCAGTGTCGTGTCCCTCTTGTAGCTCCTTGTTCGCAGCATTACTACGAATTCTGCGATTTTTCGCCGCCCAGTCGGTTTCACTGCCAATCATGTTCTGATAATCAGAGATTGACAGTGTTCCGTCCGGGTTTTCAAAAATCAAGCCGATTTGTTTATAAACAGTCAGAGCCAGACGGACGGTTGACAGAGGGAACCATTTGCATTCCCTCTGAATCTTTTCGGCATCGTAGGGAATGAGCATTTCTCCGATTTTTGAAACCAAACAACCGTTTGTATTGATGGTCTTGAGACACAGCATTTGATAGAGAACAACATAGTTGGCACCGTCTGGCTGGCTCATAAGATAGTCAATTTCATCCGATGACATGAAACTATCTTTGAGCTTTATCCAGTAATACCGTTTACCAGTTGCCATCAATGAACCTCCTTAGAACGGCAGATCATCGGCATCGTCCAGAACCGAGAAATCATCGTCACTGCCCTGAGAAAAGCTCTGGCTGACCTGAACATTGCCGGGATGATCGGCCGCCCCCTGCCACTGCTGGCGCTGGCTCTGGGTGGCGAAGCCCATCTGCTGGGGCTGCGGCTGCTGA
>ENA-ORNP01002805-ORNP01002805.1-human-gut-metagenome-genome-assembly--contig:-NODE-2805-length-13590-cov-2.750499_pt1 | contig 13590 bp, 9 predicted proteins | sample MGYA00242119_ERZ509030 | MGnify/ENA primary metagenome ERZ509030 (study PRJEB26280, sample SAMEA2338708) | human gut metagenome | biome: human gut; feature: human-associated habitat; material: faeces... | reverse complement strand
AATAATAGCAATATGGAAATCCAGCCGTACGGTTTTTAGCTTTTAGGCTCTTTTCCTTTTGACAAAAGCCTGTAACCGCCTCCGTAAATCGTTTCTATGTATTCTTTTCCGTTAGAAATTTTCTTAATTTTTGAGCGAAGATGGCGTATGTGCACGCGGATTGTTTCCACATCGTCTTCCGGCGCGTATCCCCAGATTTCCTGAAGAAATTTCGCTGAAGAAACCATGTTTTCGTGGTTTTGAACAAGCAAATTCAGAATATCAAACTCAATAGGCGTAAGTTTTACGGTTTTGTCGAGAATTTTTACCGAATATGACTCCGGAAGCAGCGTGATGTCGCCTACTGTCAAAATTTCCTTTGTTGCAAGGGATTCCGGGATTGCGTCAGCGCGTTTTAACAGCGCTCTGACCCTTACGCGCAGTTCCTCCATTTCAAAAGGCTTTACAAGGTAATCATCCACCCCGATATCAAAACCTTTAACCTTATCCTGCACCATTGAAAGTGCTGTCAGCATAAGAATCGGAATATTTTTGGTTTCAGGGTTTTCGCGAATCCTTTTTGCCACGGTAAAACCGTCCACCTCGGGCATCATAACGTCAAGAATGATTAAGTCCGGCATAAGTTCTTTGGCAAGCTTTAAGCCGTCTTCACCGTTATAAGCACAGTAACAGAGGTAATCCGCAGTTTCCAATACAAATTTTAAGCTTTCTACAATATCCTGTTCATCATCAACAATGAGAATTTTTTTCATATTTCCACCTAATCTTAATAAAATTATATCATAATAAGTCAGGCATGAACAAGTGCCTGTATAACCGGAATTGCAAAGTAAAATTTAGAGCCTTTTTCAGGTTCGCTGTCGCACCAGATTGCTCCTTTGTGAGCTTCGAGAAGTTGTTTGGCAATAGGAAGCCCGAGTCCTGAGCCGCCAACTTTTCTTGAAAGTGAATTTTCTATCTGGGCGAATTTGTCAAATACGTGGAGAAGGTCTTTTTCTGCAATCCCTATGCCTTCGTCTTCAACCGAAACTACTACATAATCTCCTTCAAGCTTTTTGAGTGTTTCTGCAAAGCATTCTCTGTAAGACAAATCTTTCGCATGCATTACAGATGATTTTATTGTAATGTTTCGTCCTTCCGGTGTAAATTTAATAGCATTTGAAACAAGATTTGTAAGTACCTGTTCCAGTCTTTGCGAATCTGCAAATATTTCCGGCAGATTTTCAGCTTCTTCTGCTGTCAACGTAAGCCCTTTTTCTTTAGCAACAACCGACAGGGCTGATTTTACATATTCAATAACCTGGTGAATACTGATATTTTTGTAATGAAAATCCATTTTTCCGGCTTCGATTTTTGATAAATCAAGCAAGTCGTTTATAATTCCTGAAAGCCTCTGGACATTTCTTTTTGCCATAGTAAGAAATTTTTCGGAAGCTTCAGTGACCTCTCCGCATCGTCCGCTTAAAAGAATATCAAGAGAATTTTTTATTGATGTCAGAGGGGTTCTTAGTTCGTGTGAAACAATTGATATAAATTCTGATTTTAAACGTTCAAGCTTTTCCAGTTTAAGGTTTGTTTCTTTAATTTCCTGATAAAGAGCTGCACTCTTTAAAGGCAGAGTTACCTGCCGGGCAATTGTCTGAAAACAGGTTGAGTCTTCGGCAGAGAATGGTGTATCTTTAAATATTTCAACACAACCGAAAAAGTTATCCCCGAGGCTTATTGGTGCAAACATATTATCAAACTGAAACAACGTGAAGGTAAATCTGTTTGCAGGATATTTCACATGTTTTATAACTTTAAGAGTATTAACATCAAGCTCATAAGGGGCTTTGCCGTTATCAAACAGAGATTTGTACTGATAAATTGTTCTTAGCTTTAATGCACTAAGGATTTCATCTGAAAGCTCATATAAAGAGTTAATCAGCAAAACCGGCTCATTTTCCGTACAGAAAGACAAAGTGCAGGTAAGCGAAAAGCTTAAAGCCTTATCAATACCTTCAATCATAAAATTTATGAGTTTTTTCTTATCAAGACTTCCTGCAAACTGCGAGCTTGTGCTGTAAAGCGCATTCAGCCTGTATAAGCTGTCTGCAAGATCTTTATTTGTATTAGAAAGCCTTTCCAGAGATTCCCGCATTCTTAAATTCATGTTTATTGTGTTAAGTATCATTTCATCAGAGAAATCTTCCTGTAAAAAAGCGTTTGCATTTTTTATTAAATCCCTGTTATTAAAATCTTTGTCAGTAAGAAGTAGTATTGCAGAGTTTTCTGAAAATGACTTAATTTTTTTTATGAGATTTTTAAAATTTATATTGTCGGAAATTGTATCAAGGATTATAATATCCGGCGCAGCAAGGCTAATATTATCAATAACACGCGCCTCGTCAGCAAGCGCAGCAAATTCATACCTGCTGCTGCCTAAAAGCGAAATGTATTGACTTATTTTCCCAGCTCTTGATGATACAAATAAAATCCTGATCATAATACAATGTTAGCAATAATACAGCGAATGGCAAATTGTTAAAATATATGTAAATTTTTGTTTACAAAACTTCCGGATTTATTAAAGTTTCAGCACTATATAGCCGTCATACATTGTGTATCGAAGCAGATATAAGAAAGGAAAAAGTTTAAGGCAATGGGTTTAGCAGCATCACAAGCCAGATTACTGAGTATAACCTCAAGGCTTTCTGATAACGAATTACGTTCTCAGACCATTACTAATGCTAAAATGTCCCTTGCAACAAAAACAACTGACGCAAGTTCACAGTATATGAATGCGTTAAATGCAACACAGTTGATGTTTTCAACATATGATGCTTCCGGCAATAAGATGACACAAAGGCTGAGCGCATCATCTCTTGCAACATACGGAGAACTTAAGAACCAGTACGGTGTAATTAATAACGCCGGACAGATTATGGTGAGTGAACTTGATGCTGCAAATTATCTTGCCAGTGCAACACTTGCAGACTTCTTGGCAAAATACGGAGTTGCAGAAGCAACCAAAACTGATAAACCAAATCCTGAATACATAGATAAAGCAACCACTATCTGGGGTCCGGATTGGGAAATCTGGGACAACGGCGGTACCGGTGCTGTTGGCGGCTTAAACGGCAGAGAGCCTCAGCAGCCTGATTTTACTAAAGTAGTTATTACCAAAGACCCTAACAGTGAATTGTACCAAAAATTCAGAGATGCTTCAGCTGGGTGCTATAACCAAGCAATGGGTTCTCGTCCCGTTTGCTATCTACATGTATTGGCACATCTTCTTGATTTAAATGAAGAGTTATCAGGATTCCCGAAATCTTATACAACTATTAATGGTGATAGTATTAGTATCGGTAAAGATAAGATTACCGGTTCTAATATCTTTTTCAATGGAAAAACAGGCAATATGGTTCCAGTTTCTCAAAAAGTTTGTGAAGACGGAGTTATGGCTGCTGAAAATGAAGCTGATATGAACGAACTGTTGAGTATGGTTAATAACCCGTCTACAGATCCGAATGCTCTTCGTAACAAAAAACTTTTAAGCAACTACTATATCGATGCAGCCGGCAATGCTCAGTTAAAAACTTTAAAACAGAAAGTTATTGATTTGTATTATGCTGTAGAAAATTACGGCAGCCTTGGCATTGATTACGATACAACTCTTAAAGATTCAATGAGATCATTCCAGGAAGATATGACTTTGCTCGATATGATTTACAATGTTGAGCCGGATGTTCCTGCATATGAAAAAGCCCATGACGAATGGGAAGCTGAAATGGAAAAACAAATCAATGAGCTCCACCAGATTGAAAAAATTATGACTGTAATCGATATTGAATATACAGATAAAGATGCTGCTCAATGGTATATTAACCTTTGGCACAGGATGAACGGACCATCTGATTATAAAGTTGAACTCGACGGTTTTGATAACGGTGCAAGAGCTGATGAAAAAACAAAAGCAGCTCTCGGTGAACAAGAAACCGGTGACACAAGCCCTGCTAACGGACTTACTCCTGGGGGGCAGCTGCTTTGGACTGTTCTGGAAGACGGTTTATATAACAGTGCAGACTGGCTTCAGGCAGCACTTGAAAATGGTACTGTAACACTTGAAAGAGTTCAGTTTACAGAGCCTACAGAAGAGGGTACCGGGCTTGAAGATGTTACCTGGACTTCAATACTTTACACAAATGCTTCCGATATTTCAGAAGAACAGAACGAAGCTGCTATTACTAAAGCCGAAATTCAGTATCAGGCTACCGTAAAAGATATTGAAGCTAAAGATAAGCAGTATGATAATGTTCTCAAACGTCTTGATACAGAACACAGCGCATTACAGACTGAATATGATTCTGTAAAATCTATTATTGATAAACAGATTGAACGTCATTTGAAAATGTATTCTTAATAACAGAACTTTAAATGTTTAAAAAATTATTTGTGATTATGCGCTAAGCCTAATCATACCTTGTAATAAAGCGTTCCAGGAAAACAAAGTACTCTCTGGTAATGCTTACTGGTATTAAGTTTATGTAAAGGTTCTGTTCAGCTTTCCTTTTCAGTGGTAAACTTTTACTATACCGGTACATGGAAAAGGAGAGAATTATGATACCTATTTTAGATTCAAAACGTCAGTACGCACAAATAGGTGCGGAAGTTGAAAAAGCTGTTTGCGAAGTTCTGCGTTCAGGCTCTTATATTTTAGGACCAAATACAAAAGCACTTGAAAAAGAACTTGCTGATTTTATCGGCTGTAAATATACAGTTGGACTTAACTCTGGTACTGATGCGCTTCATCTTGCTTTGAGAGCTTTGGATATAGGCGCTGGTGATGAAGTTATTACAGTTGCATTCACATTTGTTGCTACTACCGAAGCCATTGGTATTGTGGGAGCTAAACCTGTTTTTGTTGATATTGATGCTGACACATTCAACATGGATGCTTCAAAGCTTGAAGCTGCAATTACTCCTAAAACAAAAGCGATCATTCCTGTTCACCTTTACGGTCAGCCTTGTGATATGGATACAATCATGGCTGTTGCTAAAAAGCATAACTTACATGTTATAGAAGACTGCTGCCAGGCTATCGGCGCATTATACAAAGGTAAGATGGTAGGTACATTCGGTGATTTTGGCTGCTTAAGCTTCTACCCTACAAAGAATTTAGGCGGTATGGGCGACGGCGGACTTCTTATGACTAATGATGAAAAACTTCGCGACAGAGCTGTAGCTTTAAGAAACCATGGCGGTGCTGTTCGTTACTACCATGATGAAATCGGGGTTAACAGCAGATTAGACGAAATCCAGTCTGCAATTTTGAGAGTTAAACTTCCTCATATTAAGGAATGGAATGAAAAAAGACGTGAACATGCTTATTATTATAATAAACTGTTTGCAGACTGTCCGGATATTCAAACTCCTAAGGAATTAGAAGATACATACTGTGTTTACCACCAGTACACAGTTAAAATCCCTAACCGCGATGAAGTTCATAAAATGCTTCAGGAAAACGGAATAGGTGCAATGCTTTACTATCCGGTTCCGCTTCATTTGCAGAAAGTTCACGCATATCTAGGCGTTGGAAAAGGCTCGCTTCCTGTAACTGAAAAGAATACAGAAATGGTTGTTTCACTTCCGATGTTCCCTGAACTTACAGAAGAAGAACAAAGAACTGTTGCTAAAACTTTGATTGATTGTATTGAAAAATCAAAATCTTTAGTAAAAGCATAAATTTAATTAATATAATATAAAAGCCCTGCCTTCATTGGCGGGGCTTTTTAATATTTTATCCTGCAAGGTTAAGGTTTCTGCCGGCACTGTTCTGGTATTCAAAAGAGCCGTTCAGGTGAGTGCCGCTCATCGGATCCAAGCCGGTTACATTGTAATATCCCATTGATGTAAACGCGTCTTTCAATGAAAATCCCATTGTTATGGATCCGAAGTTTGCATCATAAGGTCTTGCTGCAGCTTGCGTTTGTGTGGTTCTGCCGGGGGTAAGCGGATTTGTTGCGGGATCCTGTATACGCATACCGCTTTCTGCAGCTGCTGCTGAATAACTTGCTATTGGTTCGGCTGCCTCTGTTTTTGGCGCGCCAACCTTGTTAACCGTTAGGTTATCATTTGGATTCATGATATTTGCCTTTTTCCTTTATACTCTTATATATATAAAGTATATACTCTTAAGAAAATTGCTATATTTATAAGGGGAAGTTTACATTTGTTAATATTTGATGTGTAAATCTGCTTTTTTTAATACCATACCCAAATTTTTAAAATTATAACACATTATTAAGTTTTGTAAAGTGTAAAATCTACACTATATTGCGGATTTTCAAGAATTGAATAAAATTTATCTAATCATTTAGTTGACATTTAAAATGTTATGTGTAATAATAAGTACATAAGATTTAAGTGTAGTCGAAACACTAAATATAAATAGATTCATTAACCCCAAAAACATATAAACTCCTAAATAATAAACACTAAAAGAGACCATTAGGATGCAGAAAACGACCCACTCAGAAATGAGTGGTTTTTTTATTTTTATTCTCTGTCAATTAAGCTGTTTGTGTAATTAAGGATTACGTGTGCTTTTTACAATTTATTATGTATGTCGTATACTCCAGCCCGCTTAAGCTTCATAAGCTGTATTAAGCAGGCAAAAATCACAAGAAAGTCTGTGCTATAAATTTGTTTTAGCAAATGTGATATTTTAATACTTTTTTATTATTACAAGATTTCGAGTATGATTTTGCTCAAGAGGAAGTTCATATTCAATAATATCAATAACTTTTGCTTTGAATTTCTGTAAGCTTTTTTGCGCTTCTTTTATTTCTTCAGCAGCTTTAATAGATTTGTATGCTACAAAATATCCGTCATTTTTTAGTTTGGGAATAGCGTAGTGAATAATTTTATCAAGGGAAGCTACTGCTCTGGTTGTTACTATATCAAACTTTCCGTCAAAATTCTCTACTCTGGAGCAGACTGTTGTTAGATTATCAATATGCAGAGCTTCTTTTATTTCTGTTACCGCATTAATTTTTTTTCCTATACTATCCAGTGCAGTGACATGGAGTTCCGAATACGCAAGTGCAACAGGAACTGAGGGAAAGCCTCCGCCTGTTCCGAAATCCAGGATGGTTTTAAAATTATTGCCGTATTTTTCAAAAAATTTTTCTATGGAAAGGCTGTCAAAAATGTGTTTTTCCCATACGAATTTTTCATCATTTTTTGATATTAAATTTAATTTAGCATTTTGTTCCAAAAATACTTTTATATAATCATTAAAATAATCTTTAGTTTTCATGTTTTATCTCTTTTTCCAATTCATCGTATCTGCTTCCAAGCCTGATTTTTATATCAGTAATCCGCTGTTCGATTTTTGAAATATTATCCTGTGAAAAATGGTTTTGTGCAGAATTAAGTGCATGAAGATAGTTTTTCAGTGCAAACTTTATCTTTTTGTGGCTGCTATAGAAATCTCCGAGTTCTAAGTAGGCTGATGTAAGATAAAAAACTTCGTTTAAAGCTTTTGCGCTGTTTATTGCTTTCTGGTAATATTCTACTGTTTTTTCCGGTGATTTGCTCCGGTTAAGTTCTGCAAGTTTCATTGATGAAATATAAATTCCATTATTATTTTGAGCATCTTCATCTATTTTCAGGCTTTCTGCATAGTATTTACGGGCAAGCTCCGGCATATCAGTTTCATCAAATATCAGTGCAAGATTTGACATTGCAGATGACAGGTGAGGATTATTTTTATCTATATCAATACATTTTTTGTAATATATAACTGCTGTTTCTGTTTCATCCAAGTCATCACAGCAAAGTGCATATTTAAAATACAGCTCGGCAAGCACTTTTTTATCTGTAAGAGGCTCTATAAGGCTTAATGCCGTTTTATAGCACACATAGGAGGTCCGGATGTCATCACTGCTTAAAGCTCCCATTGCTAAATTGGCTTTGATTTTTAATTCATTTGAAATATTCTGTGTTTCAAGAATATCTTTTAAAAGAAGTTTTGCCTTATCATGTTTGAAAGTTATGTAAAATATATTTGCAATGGAAAGTTTCATTTCGTTGATTTTTTCAATATCGCTTGCGGAAGTATAGAATTCAAGCGCTAAATCGTAATACCTTAACGAATTAAACCAATCTGAAAGCTGCTGGTAATTTTGTGCCAGCTTTGTGTAGATAGCCGGAAGTAATGTGTAGAAGTCGTCATCATCTTTTAGCAGTAATGCTCTCTGGCAGTATGCAACGGCTTTTTTGTAATTATATTCATTTTCCGCATTTTTTGCAGCATTAAGCAGACCTGTCAGGGAAAGTTCATCATCTTCAGGGGTTAGTGTTTTATTGGAATAGTCAATAAACTTGTTAATCGACTCTGCGATTTCTGTTAAAACTTTTTGCTCATCTTCTTCTGAATCAAATATAAATGTAATATTTTTAATCTTTTCTTCTTTAGTATCTGTCTGCTGCTTTTCAGTAGGATGTTCTTCCTGTCTGTGCTGCAAGGTTTCGGCTGCATATCCGGCAGAGCTGATTGCCGTATTGCTTACCGGGTTAATAAACGGTTTTTGAGGAATGAACATGCTATGATATTCAATTTCTGAGCGCATTGTCTGTCTTGAAATAAGCAAATCCCTTTCAAACGGTTTCAGAGGCAGCTGGGTATTATACAGATCAACGCACGCCTTATGCAGTTTTATTGCAACAGTGTCTGAAATTGAATTTTGTGAAATCTCTTTAAAGTAATCCTGTAGATAGACCATACTCTTTTCTGCTGAAAGAATTTCATTTGCAAGAAAGTACCTGATTCTATCTTCGTTATACAGCCCTATTGTCATCAGCAGGCGCAGGTTTACAGGATGCCTCATAATTGTCAGGAACCTGAACAGGTGACCGCTTACCGGATCAACAAACGACATAGCTTCTCTCAAAATAAAGTCATTATATGAAAGAAAGCTTTTTGTATACCCTTTTAAAAAGTCAAACAGGCTTAACTTTCTGGCATTAATAATCTTTGTTGTGAGATCGGTATAAAAGAAGTATCCTCTTGAATATTTATATAATTCATCAGAAACAGGTCCGATAAGTTTTATTCCCTGTGAGCGGAGGAATTTTTCAAATATTGATTTATCCAGCGCAAGAATATTTACTCTGCTGTAGGAAATTTTTCCTTCAAAATCATCATTTGAAAATACTCTGGCAATTAGTATTATTTTAATGTTTTTTCTTGATGCAAGATGAAACAGAAAATCCAGAATTTCCTGTTTATTGTCTTTTAAAACAGATTCAAATGAATTGATTATTATCAAAACCGGATTTTCTATAGAATCAAAATATGCTTCGACTTTCTGTGTAAAATTTTCATACTTTGCACGCGGCTGCCTTATAATATTCTGTACAGTAAGATTTTTAAAATCATCAAAGAATGATAATAGAATATCATCAAGAATAGTTGTTTCAAAACAATTATATTTTAATGTTACTGTTTGCGTATTTAAAAATTTTGCTGCGTGATCAACAATTCTGGTTTTGCCTGTACCCAGAAATCCATTGACAAGCAAAAGTTTGTTTTCTCCCTGAAAAAACTGTATAATTTCATTAATTTGTTTTGTGTTATTCTCGAGCAGAAACGGATTTATGCCGCTTCTGTCAGGTTTTAAAAAACTCTTGTTATCAATTCCGCTATCCAGAAAATCTATGCTCATACACGCTATATTAAATGATTTTAAAATATTTTGCAAATTTTATTTAAATAATTGCACTTTAATTTTTTTGATAGTACAATATTAAGTAGTTAACGAGGGGAAAGGTATGGAATTTTTCAGAAAACATCAAAGACTTATTGTTGGGATAATTGCAGTTACATTTATAGCGTGGACTGTCGGTTTGATGATGCTTCCTCTTATAATCAGATAGGTAAATAGTGTATATAACAAATTTCCTGAAAAAGATAACTATATATTTTCTGTCGGCATTTATTCTGGTATTGGGCGTGTCGAATAGTGCATATTCCGCCTCTAATCTTAAAACAATTAACCAGAAAATGAAGCATACCCAGGAAAAAATTAAAACGCTTAAAATTAGAGAAAAACAAGAAAAAAGCAAGCTTGTTAACAACCAGCGCAAGCTTGAAACTACCTCAAACAATCTTCAGATTTCAAAACAGCAATACAGCTCAATGGAATCCCGTTTGAAGCAGATGGAAGCTGATTATAATTCTTCAATGTCCGAGTTTAATAAGGTAGATGCCCAGATGAAAAACCGGATAAGAATGGTTTACAAAAATCAGCGTACCGGCATGTTTGAGCTTCTTTTGAATGCTAAAGACCTTAACGGGCTTCTTGATATAATTTATTTTGAAAGAATTATCATTAAAAATGACTACAAACGTATGATGGCTTTGAAAACAAAAGCTGCTAAGATTGCTAAGATGAAAGCTGATATAGAAGCGCAAAGACGTTATCTTGCGCAGACAATTGAAGATATAAACTCTCAGCAGAGGACAATTCAAAGAGCTATTGCCCAGAATCAGAGTATGATTAATCGTTTGAAAACTGACAGGGCTGCATACGAACGTTCAGAAAGAGAGCTTGCAAGGCAGTCTGCAAGCTTGCAGAATATGATTAGTAAAAGTTACGGGCATTCAACTGTAAAAGTTTCATCCAGCGGTTTTATGAAGCCTATTGCCGGCAGAATTACATCACCTTTCGGCTGGAGAACCCACCCTATATTTAAGAGCAGGACTTTCCACTCCGGTGTTGATATTGGCGGTCCTAACCTCGGAAGTATCAGGGCTTCAAATGCAGGCCGTGTAATTTATTCAGGCTGGTACGGCGGTTACGGAAAGGTTGTTATTATTGATCATGGTTCAATTAACGGACATCCTACAACTACTCTGTACGCACATATGTCTACAACAAAAGTCAATGCGGGGCAGTCTGTTTCTAAAGGGCAGGTAATCGGTCTTGAGGGAACAACCGGTTACAGTACAGGTCCTCACTGCCACTTTGAAGTGAGAATTAACGGAAAACCAAATAACCCGTTAAATTATATTTAATAAGGAATAGATTTTGAAAAAGTTTTTAATAATATCTTTAATAGCTTTAAGTGTTGCGGCACCTGTATTTGCAGATGACGATAAAGAGTATGAAAAAAATATTATGGAACTGCAAAAGATGCAGGATCAGATGTTTATTCCTTCAACCGTGCCACTTCCTGATGTAAATTATACCCAAAAAGAAGAAGCCAAACCTAAAAAGATAAATGCTAACGGAGATGAGGATATTACCCGTATGGTCGGCAGGTCAATGGGGGCAAGTGCGAAAGGTATGCCGTTATTCAAACAGCTTCGTATAAAACTTACTAATTATTATAAGATTAAAGCTCATGAAGACGAGTTAAAAGAACAGCAGGAACTCCAAAAAGAGTTAATGAAAGAGATGGAAACTGAAGATGGTGATGATGTTGAATCTCTGGAAGAGCTTACTGACAGAAATCTCAAAAAAATAATGAATGTTGAATCATCTGACAGCGATGAGGTAAAGCAAAAAAAGAAATTTGCTTTCTGGCACAGAAAGGAAAATAAAGATGACCAATTTGTTGAAAAAGAAGAAGAAAAACCTGCTAAGGATATAAAAAAAGATACAGAACCGGAAAAATCTCCGGAAACTCTTGAACTTTCTGGCGGCGTAAAACAGGTTGTTGCAGAAAAAGATGCACAGCTGGATTGCGATGTGATGAATTATTATGAAGACCGTAATGAAATTGAAGCAACAGGTCATCCTGTATTGTACTTTCCTCCGCAAGGGGTTACTTTAAAGGCAGATAAACTTGTTTATAATACGGTTACTAATATTATTAAAGCATATGATAACGTTGAGCTGGTAAAAGACGGCTCTTCTATATACGGCGACTTTATTCAGATTAATATGAACGAAGAAACTTCTTTGATTACCAATATGAAGGCTGATAAGATGAATATGGTAATCAGGGCGAAAAAGGCTAATGCCGGTGATAATCTTATAGTTCTGGAAGATGGTAAAATGTATGCTGAAAAGTCGTTTATGCTTAGATTTAAAACCCGTATAATCGGCTCTGACTTTTCTCAAATGCAGATTTTGGATGAGGACCGCTCCTATCTTGACCCTAGCGGAAATGCTAAGATTAAAGTGGTAGCAAAAGAAATTTCTGTAAATGCAAAGAAAAACCATGATTTGATTACAGTTAAAGAGGCTGATATAAAGTATAATGATTTTACCTTAAGACATATCCGCTCTTTGACCGCTCATACAAACAAAAAACATGAATATTTTGAAGCTAACTATCCTGAATTTGGCTCACGTTCAAGAATTGGTATGTTTGCCGGTCCGGGGTTTGTATTTGATCTGCCAAATGGAGCTACAGTTAAAGCTATACCATTTTTGAATTATAAAGATGATATAGGTATAGGCGGTGCGTTAAAGTATAGAAGCGGTACAAACTTTACTGAAATGATGTACGGTTCAGCTGAAGATATTTTTGTATTACGAGGCGCGCAACAGTTTGATGACAAATTCTTTATGCAGTACGGGATGAATTCTTATATGGATAACTGGTGGTTAGGTTCCCGTATGGCAAAATATATGACAGAATTTGTTTTTCGTGATGGCGTCAGAAAAAGAGATTTTCTTGGCAAAAATATGCATTTAACCTTTAAGCAAAGACTTGGTGCAGGTTATATCCACGATAGTGATGTTAACAGGTTTGATGAAAAGAATTTGAGATCTTCTGAAATGGGTACTACAAGGTTACAATATATGTCAGAAATTGATCAGACATTGTATATGTACAAAAATCCTGAAAAAAGATTTCTGATGAATGCAGGAGTTGCCATGCAGGGTGCTGTAGCTGTATATGGTACCGGAGATACACAATTTGTCGGCAGAATCGGTCCAAGGATTCATACACAATATAAATACTGGATGCAGGATATAGGATATTTCATGTCAGCCTATCAGGATAATACTCCGGTGCCAAGGTTTGACACATACCGTTACGGACATTCAAATGTATATATAAGAGAGGCTTTGAGGCTGTGCAAATATGCTTCTGTTTCATGGGCCGGCTCTTTTAACCTTTCTGATGATGCTCCTAACGGAAAGATGGTTCAGGAAAATATCTTTATGGTAGCTTTAGGTCCTGATGATTTTAAAGTCAGTCTTGGTTATGACTTTTTCCGTCAGACAACTTATTTTACAATCAATGTAGCTTTAGATATGAAAGGTACAACTGTCGATTTTGATAAAATGGTTATAAAAAATCCGGATAGACTTGCTCAGGATGATAAGCAATACGTAAAAGAAGTGACTTTTGAGGAGAAAGGTCCGGCAACAAAGGTTAATAAAACTTACGCCGAGGTAATAAATATAGAAGATCCTGATAAGGAGGCTTTATAATGGGAATAGCTGAACTTAGACAGGAATTGATTGCGTATGGAAAACTTGCCGGTCAGAAAAATATGACACCTGGTATTTCCGGTAATATGTCTGCGCGATACGGGGATAAAATTCTTATCACCTCTTCCGGTTCTGCTAACGGCATTTTATC
>ENA-ORNP01002779-ORNP01002779.1-human-gut-metagenome-genome-assembly--contig:-NODE-2779-length-13709-cov-4.673502_pt1 | contig 13709 bp, 11 predicted proteins | sample MGYA00242119_ERZ509030 | MGnify/ENA primary metagenome ERZ509030 (study PRJEB26280, sample SAMEA2338708) | human gut metagenome | biome: human gut; feature: human-associated habitat; material: faeces... | reverse complement strand
GTATTAATATTATTATCTTGCTATCTTTGGGTTTGCTCTTTCTGCCAAGTATTTTTATTCCCAGATTTGATATTCCAGTTTACGATATCTTTATTGGTTTAACTTTATTATGTTTATTTATTTGTACAAATAGCATAAAAAGACTCTTTAACTTCATTAAATATCGTTTTTTTAGAATTTTAATTTATTATATTTTATGGATCATTTTTACTGGTTTTATCTTAATTATAATAGGTAAATTTACTTTTATTAATTATTTATATGGGGTTTTTCTTGTATTGTTATATAATAATTTTTCTTGGTATATATATAGTGCGTTAGTTTTTCCTAAATTCTTCTCTGTTAAATTTTTAATTAGAGCTTTGATGATTGGCGTTTATTTCATTTGTTTATACGGTTTGATTGAATATATATTTCATAATATTTTCCATTCAAATATTTTAGAACCTATATTAAAAATATTAAACAATAGAAGATATTTTATTATTGACAATTTTGAACCCATAACTACTCGCATATACAGCGTTTTTGAAGAACCCGGATATTTAGGATGTTTTATATGCATAAATTTACCTATTATATATAAACTTATTTGCTCAAGATATAAGATATTACGAAATAAAATTTCTAATTTTTTACTAAAGAAAACTTATATTCCTATTCTTATTTTAACGATTTTTGCAGTTCAATCACCTATATGGTTTTTATGTTTCATTATAATTACAGTATTATGTTTTTATAAAAATATTATAAAAAGTAGATTTAGAATAGGTCTTACTTTTTTAAGTATAGTCATTACCGGGTTTCTATCAATTTTATATTTTCACAATAATAATATATCTGAAATATTTTTAAATAGAATAATTGAAACAACTCGTTGTTTAAATAATTATACTGCACTTACAAAATTAGAACCATCGTTAGCTTCCAGAATATTCGGTTATAATGCAAGAATTCAACTATTTTTAAAATATCCTATTGCTGGTGTCGGGTATAAAAATACAGAGAATAATATTTTAGAATATGTTTTAACATCAAAACTCCCACATACAGAAGAAATTGATAGAGGAATTCAAAAAGTTGTGCTACGAAAAGGTAATTTCATAAAAGTTAGTGGTGCAATTTTTTGGAATTCTTTATCTGATACTGGTTTAATAGGGACATTATTATTATATTTATTTATGATTTTAAGTGTTAAAAAACTATCTTTTATAATAAAAAAAATTAATAAAGGGTTAACTAGAAATTTTATTGAAGGAGTAAGGTATTCATATATCATAATTATAGTTATTTCTATTTATGATATCAGGCTTAATTTCATTTACATATGGTTTTTATTTGGCTTGACACTTTCTTTTATTCAATATTATAATTTGTATTATAAAAAATTAAGTAATAAACTCTAATATCAAAAAATATATTAAGGATTATATATGCAGCCAAATAGTTTTAATACTATTATTATTTTACTTATAAATTTTTGTATGTTATTATACGCGTTATGGTTAAATAGAAAGCTTTATAAATCATATTGCTATATATCTTTGCACTTCTTATTTAATTTGTTTTTCTTCTTTTTCTATATTTGTACACATACTTATATAATTTTATCTGGTAATATTCAAACTTATTATAAAAATATTGTTGATACTTCATATATTTCTTCTGCCGCAATATTTGTGACATTTTTAAATGTGTTTTTTAATTTAGGATATACTATTAATCTATTTTTCCCAAAAACTAAACAAGGTATAATCTTTAATAAATATATCAAAAAAATTAATGTAGATGAGCTTTTCCGTATTGGGCTTACCTTATTTATTATTGGCATGGTTTCAAAGCTTATTTATTTTTGTGTATTAGGTGGCGGCAATATTCTAACATATTTAACAACTTATTTTGCCATACAACTTGAAAGAGTTTCAGAGCATGGTGGTGCTACTTTTGAAATATATTTAAATTTCCTTTTTATATTACTAGATGTTGGTACAGATCTATTATTAATTTATACTCTAAAAACTAAGCAACATAAAAATATTACTTTTTTATGCATGGGTTTAGCTGTACTATTGTATTTTAACACTCGGTTTGGAATAATAAAATTATTATTTCAATATATAATTATTGTGTGCTTATATTTGAAAAAGATAAGGGAAAGAATTCCAGTATTATTTTTAGGTATTTTTATCCCCATAATATTTACAATTATTGTTGGATTAGGTATTTATAGAGATATTACTAATAATAAAGTTATATCTAATATTGATTATGGATATTTTTTTATGGGACAGTTTCATCCTATGATGGCTATTGCTGATGGTATGGCTTTTAAAAACCAGTTTGGCGGCTACAGATATGGAAAGGCAATAATTTTGCCAATTATTCAAAAACCAATCCCTCGTTCAGTATGGAAAAATAAAGAATTAAATGCTGGTGCTATATATACTAAAACTATGAAGCCTGGAGATTTGGAAAGAGGATTTGCCGTTGCTCCAGGTATCGCATTTGATGCATATCTCAATTTTGGATATGTAGGAGCTTTAATATTTTTTATGTTATTAGGTGTCCTAATATTTAAAGTTCAAAGTTTTTTGTACAGAAATATTAAGCAACTTAAAGATAATAATACTTTGTATGTAATTTTAACCGCTATTTTTGGGTCTACGCTTTTAACGTTACGTGGAGCAGATTTTAGTAACATCCCACTTTACATAATATATTATATTCCTATATTAATTATAATTTTTAGTAATATTAAGATTAGAGTATAGTTATCCTAAAAATTTTGTGTAACCTGTTATTAAAAAAAGATTTATTCTTATGTTAATATATATTTGTTTAAGAATACTATAGCCAACTCTTTTTATTTTTAAGATAGAATTAGGAATCCCTTTGGGTATTCTATTATTATTACGCAATAACATATCAATTATTCTTGATTCAATAGGCTCTTTGAACTTATTTTTCGGTGATGAAAGAGCATTATTAAGCCAAGTAAGAGATTTATTAATCTCATTTTGAAGTATTGAATTTATTTGATTATAATTAATTGGTTTATTAATTTCGTTCAATAACATTTCCGTATTTGTCTTATTTGTAAAAAACTTATCTGTTAATCCGATACAAGACAAAATAGACTCAAACCTTTCATTACCGCGATAATTATTTATTGGAACAATAAACTGTTTTTCAAAAATAATTGAGAAACATGTTCCATGAAAAGAATCTGTAATGACAAATTCTGCATTTTTTATATAATACAACCAATCTTGTATAGATTGTCCTTGTTTGATATGTATTATTTCACAATTACTTTGTTCTGCTAATCTTTCAGCCATTTTTTTTATATGTTTATCATATTCAAACATATAAATTACAATAAATTTATCCTTATTTAAGGAAGATTCTTTAATAAGATTTTCATAAGTTGATTTTGGTAATAGAAATACAGGATCTAAAATAAAAGTAGCATTAATATCAAATTCTTTTTTGCAGAAATCAACAGATTGTTTTTCCCGCATTGAAACAGCATCAAATCTTTTCATATAGTATTCTAATGCAGTTTTAACATCGTCGGGTTGTTGGAAGTTTTTAAAGCACATTCCTGCCGCACAAGCAATTTTTTTCTTATCGCTTTTTACGAAGTCAAAAAAGTATAAGTATTGCATTGGATAATACCAACTCCAGACTTGATCTGAACCTGATATAAATGTACTGATAGTTTTATTAAGCTTGGATAGTTGCTTTTTGTTTTTGCAAACCTGAGTTAAATTAAAATATTTTTTTACAAAATCTTTTTGAGCCTTTGAACGCGGGTAATTTCTTTTATTTTCATGAATTTTGTGTCTGAAATTTATGACTTGCGTAGTGTAACCCAAACTTTTAATTACTTCTTGAAGCGCAAAGCAAGTTAATATTGCTCCATAATTCCAACTTGCCCAACAATTCATTATTCCACATTCATATTTATTGTGTAAATACATATTTGCAAGTTGTTTAAGAGAATATTTTTCTAAATTCTCAAAAAATAGTTCTCTTTTCGGATGGCATTTATGTGGAGAATATAAGTTCTTATTACCAGCAATAGCGTATTTCAATGGAACTTTTTTTATCTTTTTAAAATTATTTTTAATTTTATTTAAAAGGTGTTCTGCTTTTGGGTTATTTGTAAGTAATAAAGAAGTGCCTTTTTTATCATTTAATTCAGAGTAAAAGTAATCGATACGCCAAAAATCTCCAATTGTAAAATCACCAGCCCGTTGGGTTGTACAGTATTGACAACTTGTGCAACTTTTCCTTAAACAAATATTTTTTAAAAATACTTCTAAAAAAACATCTTCTGTATGCTTAAAGGTATAGGTAGTAGTAGTAGTAGTAGTAGTAGTAGTGAACTGTGGCTCCCATCCATATTCTTTATTTCTAAAATTTATATTTAAAAATTTTTCATTGCTTGATTTGCATAATTCATTTAGATGTTTTTGATAAACTTTTGGTGATGGAACTCCATGGCACAATATATCTACAGTTAATAAATTCTCATAGCTTTTTTGTAGAAATTTTTGCAGTCCTGCCACTTGGCAAGGTGTACCGGAAAATAATACAAGGCTACCTTGTTCTAACAGTGCTTTTATGTCTTTATAACAACTCCCAATTTGGCTTTGAATATATTTAGACCCTCTTAATTTATGTAAGTCTTCTTGTTTATTTATTATTATATGTTTAGCCTTTAAATCAGATATATCAAATGTACAACCACAAACATAACCATCTTTTTGTAATACATAATTGGCAAGTATGGTAAATACTCCACCAGAAGAACTTTCTTTTCTTATTTCATCACTTGCCATAGCTGCATAGCAATCTGGCTGAGGTTTATTCCTTTGTGCGACTTCAGCCTCACAAATTTTATCACACAACCCACAGTTAATACATATAGAAGAATCTATCTTAGGATACAAAAATCCTTCATTGTTTCGAACCATGGAAATAGCATTTACAGGGCATGCATTCGAGCAAGCTGCACAACCGTTACATAACTTTTCATCTAACATTTGTACCTCAACAGTTTTCTTTCAATCATATCACAAAAATTTTTAAGGGGTGGAACTATTAACATTGTAAGTATCAAAACGATTAACATTTTATAATTACTTGCATAATGTATACTTAAATTGATTTTTTCTAATATAGATATTAGCGCAAGATGTACACAATAAATTTCTAATGAATGTACCCCTAAAAATGTAAGTATTTTTGAATTTAAAGTAATTAAGAGTGACATAATACTCATTAATAGACAAGATATTATACAAAGCCAAAATGTTGCTATTGCTTTTAATGGAATAATTAATATGAAAAATATAACTGAGATAACGGAAAGAAATATTGTTATTTTTATAGGATTTAAAGATTGATTAAATAAAATTTTATCTTTATATTTTTCACAGAGTACTCCTATAGGGAAGCACATTGTAGAAACCCACCACATTCCTGCAACTCCAGTTGCTATGCAATAAATTGTATATATTGCAGTAATAGCTAAAAGAACATTGTAGAATTTCTGATTAAAAATTTTGTAACATAAAAATAGTAATATATATGCAAATGTTTGAACCTTTAGATACCACATTGTAAAAGGAGGAATTGTCAGTGTTAAAAAGCTGTTTACTAAAGAGGTTTGTGTAAATAAATTTAATGATAGCAGCAATGACAATACATACTGACACAATAGTACAGGTAGTATTGTGATAAATATCCTTAAAATTCTTTTACCTAACCACTGAATATTGGATTGTTTTTTGATTGAAAATGTGTTTCCATACCCTGATAAAAAGAAGAATAATCCAACCCCAACAGGTGCAAATACGCAAAAAATAAATTTTATTATTGAAATGTTAGATTGTCTAGAAAAATATAACATATTGATTAAGTGCGATACTAATATCGCAAATATTGCTAAACCTCTGATTTGAGTTGTAAAATCCTTGTTTAAAAAGCTGTCATTAATTGGTTTTACATTAATTTTTTTTATTGAAATAAAGAATACTAACATATAAATAGCTAAACATATAAATAGCTAAACATATAAATAGCATTGTCAAGCCTTTCCAAGATTTTTATTATATAATCTATTTATAGCATAAAGAAAAGAGGTTTAATATTCTTAGTATTTTAAAAAAGAACTTATACCCTATTTCACTTTGTGGAAGGCAAATAACAGGAACCCTTGTAATATTAATATTAGCAAGATATCTACCTGTATATGATTATGGTCTATTCGCCAGCTATAGAACAATTGCTTCATTATTGTTGATACTTACAAATGCTGGTTTCAATGAATATATTTTGGTATCAAGTCAAAACACTGTAAAAGAAATAAGATTAAAAATAGGGTTATTTATTATAAACGCATTTTTCATTATATCATTGATAACTTTATTTTCGTTGTTTTTGAATTTAACATCTAAATTACTGTTTTTTTTAGTTTTAATAAGAACATTTTTTGATAGTGTATTTTTTTTGTTAATCCTGCCCTATTTTCAAGCTTCTAAAAATTTTAAAACTATAAGTTATGTAAATATTTTCTATAGTATTATTGTTATTTTTATAGCAATTTATTCATGCATACATAAATTATCATTAATTCATTTTCTTTTGTTAAATATATTACTAGGTATTTTTAATTTTGTACAAGTTTCTTACTACACTAAAACAAACTATTTCTTGTGTTTAATACATATAAAAGATTTATTAAAAAAGATTGATAGAACTATATTATATTATATTTTAGTTTTAATTTGTTCATATTTATATGGGCAAATTCCGGCATTATATATAGCGTTTTTTGTTTCAAAAGAATTAGCCGCAATTTACTTTGCCGCATCCACTATTTCTTTAGTTGTTAACATGCTTACTGTAGCCCAAATCCAAAAAACTATTTCTGATTTAATAAATGCTTCTGTTAAAAAAGTAAATAACGTCATAAAATATAATTTAAAATTGATTTTAGGAATTAATTTTTCAATACTTTTGTTTTTTGTGTTTTTTGGTAAATTTGTTCTAAAGTTAATCTATTCGCAGCCATATTATTTGAATGCATATCCAATTTTGTTAATATTAACCTTTTCAAATATCTCAATAGCTGTAGCATCTATATATGGTGCATATATTACTGCTAGCGGAAATCAACATCTCAAAATCAGAATGCAGGTTGAGGCTATTATTATTTCAATTGTTTCAATTTGTCTGTTTCACAACTATGGTATTTATGCTGCTGCATTATCATATTTTTTATCTGCAACTCATATTGGTTTGAGATATTTTATCGTGACAAAACGACTTTTAAAGCAAAATGAAAATAGTTCATAATTTGTCTCTATTGAAATCATTTTCAATCTCAAAGTGTTTAGATTAATGAAAATAGTAAGAAGTTATAATATAGGATTAATAAATATGACAAAGATTAAAGTTTTGGATTGCACGCTTCGCGACGGTGGGTATATAAACCAGTGGAATTTCGGTGAAGAAAATATCCAAAAAATTATTCGAAATCTGGAAAACGCACATGTAGATTATATTGAATGCGGTTTTCTCAAGCAAAAAATATATAATGCTAATGAAAGTCTATTTCAAAGTATTAACCAGCTGGAGAAATTTTTAGATAATAAAACTTCTGAAACAAAATATTCTTTGATGATAAATTACGGGGAATACCCAATAGAAAAACTTCCTGGGTGCAAAAATAATAAAATCCTTTTAAGAGTTGCATTTCATAAACAGGCTCTTCAGGAAGCGGTTATTTATTGCAGGCAGCTTATTGAAAAAGGCTACGGAGTCTTTTTAAATCCTAAACAAACAAACTCGTATTCATTGCGGGAAATCCTTGAACTTATAAATAGGGCAAACGAACTCAAACCAAAAGCTCTTACAATTGTAGATACTAACGGCGCAATGAAAGAAGATGAAGTTTTTAAATTATTTCAATTAGTTGATGAGAATTTAGATAAAAATATCGCATTATGCTTTCATTCTCATAATAACTTGCAGCTTTCTTTTGCAAATGCAAAATGTTTGATGGAAATTTGTACCCCAAGAGAACTTATTATAGATTCGAGTGTTTTGGGAATGGGGCGCGGTGCCGGAAATCTTTGTTCCGAACTTCTAATCGAGTATCTAAATGATATTTACGGAGCGAATTATGAGCTTAGTCCGGTTTTGAAGATTATAGACGAACAAATCAATCCGATTTTTGCAACAACGCCCTGGGGATATTCTGTTCAGTATTTTCTTTCGGCAGCAAATAACTGTCACCCGAATTATGCTAAATATTTTGTCGAGAACCGGATTGCTTCTGCTGAATTTATTAATAATATTCTGCAAGCAATTCCGGAGGATAAAAAAAATGTTTACGATTATGAATTAATTAAACACTTGTCTAATTTAGGCAAAGTTTAAATGTCAAAACTCTTATGAGTACATTAAAATGCTGTTATAATGTAATTCTTTTACTATATCGATGATTTTATTGATAAAATGTTTGTAAGCCTGTCTGTCAGCTTCACCTGAAAGAATTATGTCTGCATTTGAAATTGTCGGATGAATATGAGTTTTGGCTTTACTTGCTGCGTTGTTGTAGACTTCATCGCTGGAGGAGCCTAAATTCCTTTCAGCTGCGCGTTTGTAAAATCTTTCTTTTTGAATTTCAGTTGAAACATCAACGTATATTTTAAAATCAAATGCATCAACGACTTTTTCTGTTAACGTGAATAAACCTTCCGAAATTATAATTTTTGCGGGAACTGCGCGGGTTACATTGTCTTTTCTGATAGCCGTTCCAGACATGTCATATTTGGGAAGCCAGACGGTTTTTCCATTCAAAAGCGCTCTTATATGTTCTTTCATAAGCTCCAGTTCTAAGGCTTCCGGAACATCTAAATCATAATGTTTTGCAAATTCTGCAAAGCTTCCGGCTTTTTTTACCATTTCCGAGCGGTCATAGTAATAATCGTCTGTATTAATTCTTGTAATAGCATTTTCAATGCAATATTCATTTGCAAAGGCTTCAATTGTATCAATTATATCGAGTGTAATAGTTGATTTGCCGCTTGCTGTTTCACCGGCAATTCCGATTGAGCAGGCTCGGCCTTTGGCGCCGGATAAAAATAATGCCATTTTATGAATGGCATTACTTGAAACATATTTAAATATTGAGTCAGATGAATCCATTTCATCTGCAAAAATTTTATTAAGCTTTTTTTCTATTGATTGAAAAATTAAAAGATTATTGTTTCTTTTACCTGAAAACAATTTTTTGTCTGAAGGTTTAATGGTTTTTGTAACGGTATTCTGCAATTTACAAATCCTTTTATTCTACTTCTTTTTTCCTATTTTACTACAATAAAAAATAATTAGAAGAAAATTTGTCAAAAATGTTAAAAATGTTCAAAATTTGTAATAAAAATTATTATTTGTTTTTTGTGATTTGCTTGTCAATTTTTTCGGCCAGATATGTTGAAATCATTGGTAAAAAGCCGTAATAAATTGCCGCAAAAATTAATGCCGGCCGTACAATATTAATTCCTTCTATGTATTTGTGGAGTTTCGGGTCGTTTTTGTTTAGCTTTGAAAATTTCTCGATAAAGGTCTGCGTGTGCTTTTTTATAACCCTGTCAACCGCATAGCCGCCTGTTAATGTAATTCCGGTTGAGATTACATTGTTGTAAATAAGCGCTTTTTTGCGTTCTTCTTTAATCTGGCTGCTTCGATTTGTCAAATATGCAAAACTTGAGGTTAAAAGGATATCAGTGGCTGCTGTCATATGCTTTGCGATATTTTTATCGTTGTTCTGGTGTTTTGCGGCAAAGTTTCTGAAAACCTCCCAATCAAGAACTTTTGCAATCCCTTTTGGAATTGTTTCTGACAAAGCGCCTGTAAAAGGAATATTTTTGTCTTTTGCTGCTGAGGATGTATTTTTCGGGGAAGATTCCTTGTGCTTTACAATTTTGAGGTCAAACAGTTTGTCCATAATAATCGGAATAAACGCAATTGTTAAAATAGATTTAGGAATTGCTGTAAGAAGTCCTGCGCCTAATTTTAGAGTTTGGGTTGCCAGTTTGTAGCTTTTTGAAGAGGTTAAAGGCTTTGAAGACGGCTGAAAACTCTTGATAGACGCTTTTTTAAGATACTTTTCAGGATTTTTGTCGATTTTTTTTACGGCATTTTCAATTGGAAGTGCAATTGCTTCTACCATTGCAAATTTTATAAGCCCTGACCCTATTGAATTTGCAACTGCATACTGTTTGTTTTCTTTTTCAACATTTGGTGTTTTAAGAATTGCAAACGGACGTGTTGTAAGTGACATCACAAGCGCAGTTCCGGCAGAAAACGAGGTTCCATGCTCGGAAACTTTTTCAAGAGTTTTGAGAACTGTTTTGTTTGTCAAAACTCCTGTAAAATTTGTACTATTTCGGCTTATTTTATTTACTTGCATACGCTTTTTCCTATTACAAGTAGACAACACACAAAGAAAAAAGTAAAATGTTTCTTAAAAATTTTATATTATAATAATTATGATGAATATAAGAGAGTTTATTAAATCGGAATTGTCAGGATGGGGAAGGGTTGAAAGAGTTGTTTTTCCGCTTGAAATTCTCTTGATTATAATAATATCAATCTGCATTGGTGATAATAAATTTGCGCTGGTTTCGGCTGTTTGCGGAATAAGTTATACTATTTTGGCAGGAAAAGGCAAAATTTCATGTTATTTTTTCGGGCTTTGCGGAACTTTATGCTACGCGTATATTTCTTACAAAAATCATCTTTACGGAAATTTATGTCTTTATGCCCTTTATTATTTTCCCATGCAGATTTTGGGTATTTTTAAATGGCGTAAGCATCTTAATAAAGAAACTAAAGAGATTATTAAAACTTCGCTGAAAACCCGCGAACGTATAGCATATTTTACTTCAGCGGGAGTGTTGTCACTGATTGCAGCCTTTCTTTTGAAATATACCGGTGATTTAACGCCTTTTGTTGATGCTTTTACAACGGTGTTTTCTGTATTCGGTCTGATTTTGACAATAAAACGCTGTATTGAGCAGTGGTATATTTGGACGGTTGTAAACGGCTTATCTGTGATGATGTGGATTGAAGCATATTTGCACGGTTCAAACTGTTTTGCCACAATTTTAATGTGGGGAACATATTTTATTTTAGGGCTTTATTTCCTGTACACATGGCACAAAGAAATCCGTCAAAACCGTGATTTAGGATGAAATTAATTTATCGGAACTTCTTCTTTAATCTCGGCTTCGTTCTTTTCATCAGGTGCCGGTGCATTGTTGTCTTTATATTTCCAATACAGAAACATGTCCACAAGCAGGAAAAACGTATTTATAATATACAGCCAGAAAACCCAGTCCATATTATCAAGAACCTTGTGTGCAATGCCGCAAATATATCCTAAAAGAATAAGCATTGAAAAATGAATACTTTTACCATGTACGCATTTGCATTTGTATGTTTTCAAGGCTGCAACCGGCCAGCTTATACCGAAACAAACCATCATTCCTGCTTCAAATACACTCATAATTATCTCCTTTATGCATTAATATTTATTTTACTACGATTTTGTTTTTTGTTCTCTTCAAAACCTAAACCGCGCATCAGCGGATGAAGTATATGATTGCTTAATTCAGAGGCAATCCATGCCAAACCTAGGACTGTTCCTGTCAGGTTGCTTAATTCAATCGCGCCTTTGGCCGCAGGAAATTCAGGCGGCTGTTCCTCCTTAAGCAGGTGTTCTTTTAATGTCAATTTGTCATCTTTATCTGCTTTTAAGGTATCTGAAATTTTTGATAAAAGCTTACTGTTTTTTCTTTCTTCGAGGTTCATTTTTGCCAGTTTTGCATAATTTAAATATTCCTGTGCATCTTTGAATGCCGGAAGCTCTTTATCACCTTTTAGTATCCGCTGGGCTATCTTAAAACCGTATCTTTGAAAGATAAAAGGAATCATTGTGAGATAAATTCCCAGACACAGCATTTGATATAAACCTTCTTTTGTTGCAGCATATTTTCTTGTATCTTCATCCACATTTTTGTCCATCATAATAGCTGCCGGCCGGCCTGTTGCTTTGAAAATAGATTCTGTAGAAACCGTGTATTTTGTGTTATTCGCAAAATTTACAAATTTTGGATTTAAAAGTATATTCGCAACTTTATCAAGCATTATATACCTCCAATCTTCATTCCGGAACTGTAAAAGTTCCTGAAATGATACATGTTTTGAGCTTGATATCCGTTAAAGTTGACATCTTGTTTCTCCGGGCGGGACAATGTTTTTGTTGAGTTTTTTGGCACTTCTGCTTTTTTATTTGTTATGAATTTGTCAAGAAGGGGTTTTGTTGCCGCATTACAAATTCCAGGGATGACAAATAATGCTGTTAAACTTACTGTAATTAAGGACAAGGTTGATTTCATTTTTGGAAGCTCTTTTACATGATTTGTTTTAACTGCAATGTGTTTGGCGAGCTTTTCAACACCGGCATCTGTTACCAGGTATGAGCCAAAGGCAACCGCGCCTGTCAAACCTTCTCTGAACGCGGTGTAAGTTCTAGAGGCTTTCTCCTGTTTTTTGTCCATCATCGTGAAGGTGGGGCGGAGAATTCCTTTTGATACAGCAATTGTCAAAGCTCCGTAAAGGGCTTTGTTGTTTTTTCCAAGGCTAAGACAAATATCTTTAAAATGTTTTTGAAACGGGGTAGTCATGTTTATCTCCAATACAATTTTAGAACCTGAATTTGCAATGTAAAGTGTTAATTTGCCAATTAATTCAGTAATCAAATTATTTTTTATAATATAATTTGATGTATGATGAAAAATAAAAAAGCACTTTTTTTTATTGCATTAACCGTAATATGTGTTTTTGTAAGTTGTTTTTTGTTGAATTCGCTTGAGTTCAGGCTTTACAGGTTAATCTTTAACAAAAATGCAAAAATCGGCTTAGCTGTTCAAAAAGATAATAGGATTTGGGTATTTGATAAAGGCCGTCAGCCTTTACTAAGCGTTTTTAAATATATTGTTGCTCTAAAAGTTCTGGCGAAACTTGATAAAGAAAATATTTCTTTGAACAAAAAGTTGGAGATTTCCAAATCAATGATTGATGAAGATTTATACAGTCCAATGCTAAATAAATATAAAAAATTACCTTTTGAAATCTCGATTAGAGAGTTATTGAAATACATGATTTCAGAAAGTGATAATAACGCTTGTGATATTTTAATTGAATATGCCGGCGGAATAGCTGCAATAGACAGTTACATTAAAGAAATCGGTTTTAAAGATATTGAAATAGCCGTCAATGAAAAGGAAATGAATAAAGATATCGAAAAACAATACTTAAATAAAGCCTCTGCGTCAGATATGGTAAAGCTGATAAAAAAAGGTTATGAAGGGGGACTTTTATCAAAAAATTCTACAGATTATTTAGTTAAAATTATGCTGGAGACAAAAACCGGACAAGATAAACTCAAAGCGGGTTTGCCGGAAGGTGTTCTGACAGGGCATAAAACAGGTTCTTCTTCAAGAAAGTCAAATGGAATAAAAATTGCAGATAATGATGCCGGATTTGTAATACTTCCAAGAGGCGGGGTTTATTATATTGCAGTGTTTATTCAGGATTCGTCTCTGTCGGATTCTGAAAACGCCGAT
>ENA-ORNP01002771-ORNP01002771.1-human-gut-metagenome-genome-assembly--contig:-NODE-2771-length-13742-cov-3.341492_pt1 | contig 13742 bp, 9 predicted proteins | sample MGYA00242119_ERZ509030 | MGnify/ENA primary metagenome ERZ509030 (study PRJEB26280, sample SAMEA2338708) | human gut metagenome | biome: human gut; feature: human-associated habitat; material: faeces... | reverse complement strand
GCAAGGCGTCGCGCCCGAGCACGAAGTTCGTTAACTGAAAGACCCGGTGTGTCGTCAATGTAAACGGGCGCCTTAGATAAGATGCCGACCGCATCCGTAAAGTGCGCCCAATCGGACTCATCGAGCCGAGCACGGCGAATTTTCTGCGCGTCGATGCGACCGACCGAACTAATGAAACGTTTTGTCAGCTGCTCGGCACTCATTTCCATTGAAAAGATGGCAACAGGCAGTTGCAAAACCATCCCGGCATATTCGGCAATATTAAGCGCAAAGGCCGTCTTACCCATCGAAGGACGCCCTGCTACGATGACCAAATCGCCCTTGTGTAGGCCCGTGAGCATCTTGTCGAGCTTGACATAACTTGTCGGCAGTCCCGTCACGTCATCGGTGCTGTGTTGCTCGTAAAGCGCCTGAATTTCCTTTGTGACTTCGGTCGCCACTTCCGGCAGCCGAACAAAGCCTTTCTTGCCGCGATTGCTGTGTTCATCAATGGCATAAATCTTGGACTGCACCTTATCAAGAAGTTGCGGCACATCCGCAGCTTCCGGCGATAAGGCCAACGTCACGATTTCATCCCCTGCCGTAATCAGTTGACGCAAAATCGAACGTTCGCGAACAATTTCCGCATAGCGACGGATGTTTGCCGCCGACGGTGTCGAATGAACAAGAACGTCCAAATACTGCATGCCGCCGACATCCTGGACTTTGCCGGTCGCCTGCAGTTCGCTAAAGACCGTCACGGCATCGATGGGTTTTCCCGAAAGCGCTAAACGTGCAATGGTCTCGTAAATAATCTGGTGTTCTCGCCGGTAAAAGTCATCGGCGCTTAAAACATCGGAGACCAACTCAAAGGCATTGGAATCGAGCATGAGTCCGCCCAAAATACTTTGTTCGCTCTCAAGCGAATGCGGCGGACGGCGGACGGAGGCAACAACGCTATCGGTTGCCATGGCATCTTCGGGAGGAAATCCCGGAATCGAATCGGACATAACAATGAAAAAAACAGAGCGTATTTATCTTAACTGCGAGGGAAAGACTATAGCGTATTTCCGTGACGAACCTACAGACGAAAGCGAGTCGACTGCGCGGTGTAGCTCGTGACCTCCCGAGACGAAAAAACCGGCCTCGGAGGTTTCCGAAACCGGTCTTAGATCCGTTCAGTCGTACTCTGTGCGAACTTACGCCTCAGGGACAACCTTAACCGTAATATCGGCAGTGATATCGGACATCAAGCCCACGGTAATCGTGTACTCGCCGATGGCCTTGATGGCACCGAGCGGTGTACGAACCTGGCTCTTCTTGATTTCAAAGCCGAGCTTATCGACGGCTTCCGCGATATCCGCGTTGGTCACGGAACCGAACAGACGTCCGTCGACACCGACCTTGCTGGCAATCTCAATGGTCTGACCGTTGAGTTTGTCGGCAACAGCCTGAGCCGCCGCAATACGTTCAGCCTGAGCCTTCTCAAGTTCCGCACGGCGTGTTTCGAATTCGGCAATCGCCGCCTTCGTGGCACGCTTGGCATGACCCTGAGGAATCAGGAAGTTACGGGCATAGCCGTCCTTGACTTTGACGACGGCGCCGAGTTCACCGAGGTGATGAATCTTTTCGAGAAGAATGACTTGCATGATTATCGAGTCCCCTGGTTATCCGTGTAAGGCAACAGAGCGAGGAAGCGAGCACGCTTAATCGCCGTGTCGAGCTGGCGCTGATAGTGCGACTTCGTCCCGGTCAAACGGGCCGGCATAATCTTACCGTTTTCCTGAATGAAATCACGCAGCGTATCGATGTCTTTGTAGTCAATCTGTTCGACATGTTCGACCGTGAAACGGCAGAACTTCTTGCGCTTGAAAAGCGCATTCTGTTGGTTGGCACGACGGGGCTTGCCCTTTCCTTTTGCACCAAAAGCCATTTTGTCAACTCCTAATAGTAAATTCCGTGATATGGACAACTAACTTCTGCGTCTTCATGGACTTCGGGGCGAGAAAACCGACGATTGCGAGTTGTTGCGGGGGATTGACCTGATTTAATCGAACTGCCGCATCGGCAAATGCCACGGCAGGAAAACCAAACTCCAATCGACGCATGGCACCGGCCTCATAGACCTGACCGTCGTGTCGAAATTTTCCCTCGAAAACCGCGATTCCTGCCGGGGTGAACCGTAACGGTTCTTTCTCAAGCAAAGTCGCGATCAACCGAATCGAATTGAGTTGCTCTCCCGTACTCAGAAGATTGTCCTTTTATTCTTTACTGCTCGGCAACTTCCGCAGCCGTAGCTTCCTGCGCAGCCGGGGCGGGAGCAGCAGCTTCCGTCGCAGCCTGAGCCTTGCGGGCTTCTTCCTTCTCCACAGTCTTCATCATGACGGAAGGACCGGTTTCGGCCTTCTTCATCTTGACTGTCAGATGGCGAAGAATCGCATCGTTGAAGCGGAATCCGTTTTCGATTTCAGCCAATGTCTCGCTCGTGCACTCAATGTTCATGAGCACATAGTGGGCCTTGACAAGCTTGTCAATCGGATAAGCAAGTTGACGACGTCCCCAATTCTCAATGCGGTGCACTTTGCCGCCCTGCTCGAGAACGAGGTTCTTGTAGCGTTCAATCATCGAAGGCACCTGCTCGGACTGATCCGGGTGCACGATGACACACAATTCATAATGACGCATTACTCCTCCTTACGGAAAAAACCACCCGAGCGTCGACATCGGTGTGGCAAGGATTTGAAAGAAGGCGATTCTATCCGCGTTTTTACGGAAATTCAAGCTTTTTTCAAGGGAAAAGCCAAGATTCGGGCTTCGTGAATGCGCCGAAGAAATCGATTCTTTCGAAAAAGATTCGAAGCCTCGACTCTTGCATTTTTCTGACTCTTTCCGATAAAATGCGCACCCTCATCGGTCGTACTATGATTGATGAAGTGGGTTGCCGGTGTAGCTCAGCTGGTAGAGCAGCGCATTCGTAATGCGAAGGTCGGTGGTTCGATTCCTCTCACCGGCACCAAAGTAATTAGCACAACGTAGCAAAGCCCTGATTTTTCAGGGCTTTTTGTTTATGTGTATGCGCCCAAAGTAGCAATTTTCGATTTGATGTGTGTCTTTTTTGTGCCCTAAAATGTGACCACATGGCAAAGCATCGAGACAACTCCGACCGGTTTCTCTGTCCGTTATCGCGTGGACGGGAAATCAGTATTCTGTTATTGTGTTCACTGTCCTGAGGGATTTACTCTCTGGCAAAACGTAGCCGAAGATTTCCTTTCCTCTTATTTCCGAATCTTCGGGAGCTTTTTCTTCTCCCCCTCTCTTACAGGAAATAACCATGACGCCTCTTACGCGAAAACTCTCTCCGATTGCTGCTACCGTTTCGCTTTGCGTGGCGCTTTTAACCGGTAACACGGTTGTATGTGCCGATACCGTAGCGACTGTTACAGTCCCGGGAACGTACAACTTTGAAGGAGCCTCTTTTGCAGGGCAACTTGTTACCCTTAATCTCCCGTACGAAACCGCTTCTGACACCGAAATAACCCTCAACGGAACAACAAGAGAAACGCTTACCATTAACCGCAGTTCGCTCGAGCCGATAATAAAGGTTGTCGAGCAAAGTCCGCCCGGCCAAGAGGGTCAGCCGGAAGCCGAAGGAAAAACAATCATAAAGGGAAAACTCGACCTTCAAATCAACAGCTCGTCCGCCGGCCGAATCAACGCCATTGAATTAAGTAAAGGCAATCACACACTCGGTTTTGAGGATGACCTCTCTGTTTCTGTCGACGTGAACAGTCAAGATAGATTCAGTGATAGCTCGGCTGCCTTGAGAACGCACAACGGTACCGTACATATTAAGCAGAACTTAGACATCAAGAAACTTCACGTTGCATCAGGCCAGGGGTCCGGATTTGCTCTCGCCGGAATCTGGGCTGACACGGAAGATGTTCCTGATGGGCATCTTGCTGTAAAAGCCACCGTGGAAGTCGAAGGGCAAGCAAAAATATCCGATATTTCGGCTTCCGTCTCAACTAACGTAGAGACTTATGGCATTTGCGCACGTTACGGCAGTCACGTAACGGTAAAACAAGGGACAACAATCAACAACATTTCCGCATCCGCTAACTCACCTGTAGCCGTCGGAGTTTTTGCAGGCTATGGGGGCATCATTGAACTTGATCATTCCGTGAGCATTTCAAATATTTCCGCAGACTCACTGTCCTATGCAGTTGCCTCTGTCTCTGGAGGAAAAGTATTTATTAACCAATCGCAAAGCCCGAGGAAAGTCTCTATTGACCAGGACTTGCTCTCGATGGGACGGAACTCTGCCATCGAGGCGAACTTCATGACAAATGATTCTGTCTTTAACGGGCTGACGTTCGGGGCTCTGAGCCACGCTAGCGAAATATCCGCCACAAATGACAATGAAATATCTACACCTTTCGGAAACATAAGACTCCGATTTGCTAACGGTGCTACCTGGAACATACACGAGCCCAACATTCTGTTTGGCACGCTAATACTTAATAACAACGGCACTGTGAATTTAGGCTCTGCTATCACGACTGATAATCCGCAATCGGTACGCCTTTTAGTAAAGGAGCTTAGCGGTCAAAACGGCATGATTTCCATGCATGTTGACGAAGAACGGGGTGTTACGGATCAGCTCTTTATCGGCATCGGGTCCGGAGGCCATTTTGTGAAAATCCCTCCGACCGGGACGGGACCGACAGAAGAATCCCTTAACTGCTTGATTTATCAAGCTCAGGGCAATGCCGATTTCACCCTCGAAGGAGGGAAGGTCGAATTGGGGGCTTACACATATGAACTTGCTCAAAGAAACGGAATGTACCCCGGGGAGTCTGAGACCGAATCTCGTTGGTACCTGAGTCAGATAGCCGGCGATTATTCTCAGTCCGGGAAAACGATTCTCGCTCTCGCAAGTCTTGCGGCTCAAACAACGCAACACTTAAATAGCCTTTCTGATTTGCGTAAGCGCTTAGGTGAAGTGCGCCACGATACAAATGCCGGTCTGTGGGTGAGCGTTGCCGGTCAAAAAGATTGCTTCGCCGGATTTGAAGGATTCGGCTTTACACAAAAGTCTTGGCGCGTCAGTCTCGGCGCAGACTTTATGGTCGATAAGTGGCTCATCGGTGCCAACTTTAAATACGCCGACAGCAGCCAGAAGGTTAAAACCGACATCCGCACCAAGGGCGACTCGCACTCCGAGGGAATGAACCTTTATGCGACGTATCTGGCTGAGAACGGCGCCTATGCGGACTTCGTTTTAAGTGTCGACCGAAATTGCCAGAAGCTTTCGACAGCGATGAGTGACGGCACACCCGTTTCCGGCAAATACGACAACATCGGGTACGGCGCTTCGCTTGAAGTCGGCACGCAGTGGACGGTAAGCGAGATGCATAACCTCTTTGTCGAACCGCAGGCGCAACTTGCCTACTACAAGGCTCGGGGTAAAGACTTTACGCTCACAAACAACATAAAGGTTTCTCAGGGCGATTTTGAGAGTCTGACGGGACGCGTCGGTGCCGTCGTCGGGAAAACCTTCCTGGACATGAACGGCAGGATGCGCGGGCAAGCTGCCCTTGATTTCGGTTGGAAGGGGGAACTGACCGGCAAAAACAAACTTCGCATCAACGAAACGGAGTTTTCCAATCGCCTGATGAAGCACCGGTTTTACTACGGAGTGAACTACAACGTGAATCTGACGGACAACCTGCGGTGCTATGGGTACGTGGAGCGTGAGCAAGGTCACGGATACACGAAGGAAATCGAAGCCGGAATCGGGTTGAAGTACACCTTCTAAGCCTGAAACCGAAAACATCTCTTTCGGTTTCACTGTCCGACATAAGGACCGAGCCCTTTCCCCGGGCTCCAAACAACAAAAAACCCGAGGCAAATCTCTTTGACCTCGGGTCTGCGGCGCGTCAGGCGCCGTCGGGCACCTGATGACGAACCGATTAAGCGATGTTAATCAGACGGCGTGCCGGTTGTGTGTTCTGGCTGACCTTAGGAACGGACACGTGCAAAACACCGTCCTCGACGGTTGCCGTACAATCGCCCTCATGGACATCCTTGCCGACGAAGAAACTCCGAGAGCAAGCGCCCGATGTGCGTTCGCAATGGATCACACGCCCTTTGGCGTTCTTTTCATCGTGCGAGACAGCCTTGTGCGCAGAAATCGTCAGATAACCGTCCTTAAGTTCCGCTTCGACTTCGTCTTTCTTAAAGCCGGGCAAATCAATCGCAAGTTCATAGCTCTTGTCCGTTTCGCGAATATCCGTCTTCATCACGCGATCGGCATGACGACCGAAAACAGACGGTGTGTGGAAAGATTCGACCTCCGCAAAGGGATCGGTCACAAAAGCAGGGAAGAACGAATCGGTAAAAAGTTGAGGCATTCTGTTTGTCATGGAAATTCTCCTTAAAACATCCCGGAAGGAACTTTTCTTTTCCTTCCCTCTTAAAGCCCTATATCGGGCCGGAAGATTTTCAAGAACAGTGTGAGAAATCCCAATTGAAAACGGTGTGCCCAACCCCCATATAGAATGTGGTTTCGAGGTTCTTCTACTGAAGAGCCTTTTTTCTTTTTCTTTGAATCATAAAGAGCACCGCGCACTGCAAAAGAACGGCCGCAAGACTTGCCGCCCCGTAGCCGAAAACCAGATGCTCGTCGGTGAGCACCGTCGGTAGCACCAGGTAGAAAACGGCTGTGCTCATCAGTCCGGTCACAAGCCCTTTCATCACTTTTTGCGCCTCGGCGACATTTTTTCCGTCGCGTTGGGCAAAAAGCGCCATCGTAAGCGCCATGAGCGGCAACGAAGAAAGAACGCCGCTGACCGTCGGTCCGAGAAAAGGGGCCGCTTCCGTCACGGCAAGGGTCATGGCAACCATCAGTAAGACGCGCAGGAGCAAATCGTATTTGAGCGGCCCTCGTGTCGGTCCGACTTGACGAGAAACCGGCGTCATGCACCCCAAAAGCACGATACAAACCGCCGTGAGTGTAAAAAGCGCAACAAGGCTCAAGTTCAGGTGACTAAAGAAAACGGAACTGACGGCAAAAGCCGTAAGTCCCGCGACTACAGCAAGAAGACGCCCTTTCGGACAAACCACGGCATACACAAAGCCGAAAAAGGCAAGCGCGAGTGTCCCGGTCAGTGAGCCGATACCGGCCCGTACGGCAAACGCCGCTCCGTCTTCAAGCGCTAAAAACACGGAAATCGGACCGGAAATCATCGGCAAAGCCACAATCAGCCCCCCGACTGTTCCTCCCCAACGCCGAGCCGCCAAGGTCGCCGCGACAAGAAAAAGCGGGGCTCCGACCAACTTCATGAAAAGTAAAAACATGGCTTTGCAACAAAAAACGTCGGGAGTCTTGTTGGAAGAATCCCGACGCTTAAAAGAGGCTTAATGCGACAGTTTGTCCACTAAAAAGTCACGCACCACCTGAGCCTGCGCCGGAACGACCGTCACATGCTGAGGACGCTTTTCAATATCGACATAGCCGACCGGTCTTTCCGGATCTTTTCCGGTGGCCTCCCGAATGGTTGCCGCAAATTTTGCCGGTTGCGCCGTTTCCATCACAAGCATCTTGACACCGCCCCGCATTCTGTCCAAAGCGACCTTGACCGCGTCGGCCGTATGCGGATCGATGAGGATGCCTTCGGTCTTTAAAATCGCGCGGATGGTCGAGAGGCGGTCGGCATGAACGCTCTTGCCGGAAGTAAAGCCGCTTTCTCGGACCGATTCGAAGTCGGCACCGGAAACCGAGAACCGTCCCGTTCGATCGAGCTCGTCCTTTAAGGCGCAAAGACGCAGGGAATTGCGCCCGAGAATGTCATAGATGTAGCGCTCGAAATTACTTGCCTTGGAAATATCCATCGAGGGCGAACTTGTTAGATACGTGTGGGCACCGTCACGGATGCGATACACACCGGTTTTGAAAAACTCATCCAAAACGTCGTTTTCATTGGTCGCCACAGCCAAGCGCGCGAACGGAACCCCCATTTGCTTGGCAATCCACGCTGCCAGCACATTGCCGAAGTTTCCCGTCGGAACAGCCACATCGACCGCCTCGTCTTCGTTTTCGGTCACCTTTAGGTAGCTATACACGTAGTAGACCACCTGAGCGGCCACACGAGCCCAATTGATCGAATTAATCGTGCCGATGCTGTAGCGGGCCTTAAAGGCCGCATCACGACCGATTTCCTTGACGATATCCTGGCAGTCGTCGAAGACGCCCTGAACGGCCAGATTGAAAATATTCGCGTCCGAAAGCGAATACATCTGTGCCCGTTGGAACTCGCTCATGCGCCCGTAGGGACTTAACATGAACACGCGAATGCCCTTGCGCGAACGCATGGCATATTCGGCTGCCGACCCGGTATCGCCCGATGTCGCTCCGAGAATATTAAGAACCTTTCCCTCACGCGCAAGAAGGTAACTAAAGAGCGCGCCGAGAAACTGCATGGCCATGTCTTTAAAGGCAAGCGTCGGACCGTTCGAAAGCTCGGCGAGGAAAAGTCCGTTTTTGAGTTTGCGAACCGGGACAATCGCCTTTGAATCGGACCCGGCGCGAACGTTGCAATACGTTTGTGCCGTGTAGGTCTCGTCAATAAGGCGCTTTAAGTCAGCCGGATCAATATCGTCCGCAAAGTGCTTTAAGACCTCAAAGGCAACGTCGGCATAGGTCATCTGACGCATGGCGTGCAAGTCCTCGCGCGTCAGCTTCGGATACTCCTGCGGCACATAAAGCCCGCCGTCCCCCGCCAGACCTTCGAGCACGATTTCAGAGAACTTCTTAGGCTCTTCCCTTCCGCGTGTTGAGATGTATTGCATAGAGCCTCCTAGGAATCAAACACAAACAGTCCGACAGGGCTTGCCTTAACGCTCGATTCGGACGCAATCTTTTCCAGTGCGGCATCAAACTGACCGTACGACGTCTTTTCCAAGAGGAAAACCGTCTGGTCTTCATAGAGGCGAGAAAACTCGACTCCGATGGAAAATTCTTCAAAGACATCTCTGGCCGTCGTCTGGTCGTGCACATCGACCCGCACGTAAAAGCGGCTTTCGGTTTCCTCGCGAGAAACGTACTCAATTAAGCTTCGTGCCTCGGGCAACACGCCCGTCATCGGCACGCGTTCGCACGGCTCGACATCAATCGTGCGGGCAATGTCGATAATATCGGCGACAACGGCCGATGCCGTCGGTCGTTCACCGGCTCCGCGTCCGCTGTAAAACGTCGGACCGAGTCCGTCGGCCTGGACCTCAACGGCATTCATCACTCCGTCGATTTGCGAGAACAGGCTTTCCTTGCGCACAAGCCTCGGATGAACTCCGAGCTCAATGCCGCGCGTCGTGCGTTTGGCCTGACCGATAAGCTTGATGCGATACCCAAGGGCATCGGCAATCGAAATATCTCGGGCTTGAAGGGACGAAATCCCTTGCGTGACCGCCGCTTCGTAGTTAAACGGCGTACCAAATGCCAGCCCGGCCAAAATCGTCATCTTGTGAGCCGCATCGATGCCTTCGATATCGAAAGTCGGATCGGCTTCGGCATAACCGAGTTCTTGTGCTTGCCTCAAAGCCTCGGAAAACGACACGCCCTTTTCCCGCATCATCGTCAAAATAAAGTTGCTCGTTCCGTTCACAATGCCCGAAACCGACTCGATGCGGTCGGCAGCAAGACCCTCGCGCAAGGCTTTGATAATCGGGATGCCGCCGGCAACGGCCGCCTCGTAGGCCACCGTAACACCGCGCTCCTGAGCCGCGTGAAAAATCTCTTCGCCTTGCGTTGCAATCAAGTGCTTATTCGCCGTCACAACGTGTTTACCGCGAGCAATGGCATCGAGAATTAAGGTTCTTGCCGGCTCGACTCCGCCCATCACCTCGACCACGATGTCGATGGTCGGGTCATCTAGGATGGCGTGAAAATCCGTTTGTATCGGAAGTTTACCCCCGGTCTTTTCCTTGGCTTTAGCCACATTGCGAACGACCGCACACGCCACCTCGATACCGACACCGGAGCACGACGAAATCACCTGCGCATTTTCGTTTAAAACCGCATAGGTTCCGTAACCTACGGTCCCGAGACCGGCCAATCCGACACGAACCTTTCTCATCGTTTTTCTCCCGCTACAAGCTTGAAAAACACAAACCGCAAAAAAAGTCTTATTGGTGCGATCATAGGGGGGTATTGGGGCAATTTCAAGCCCTCAAAAACAAGGGTTTTTCGTAGAGAAGACCTAAGAATTTTTCCCCACCCCTTTTATAATCGCCTGATGCGGTAATGCCCCTGTCGCCTCTTACCATTTCACCGACTTTTAGACATTCCGAACAATCATGGCCTGCACCCTTACCGGCATTCCCGGATTTGAACTGACACGCTCCGAAGAACTTTTAGCCACCTATCGTCCCAGGCTCACGGATTTGCTCACGCGCCTGATGGGTCAAAAGGAAGCGACGGCCTTCCTGCGCAGTCCTCGTGTGGCCGTCTACGGAACGCGTGAGGCCTTTCCCGATGGCGTCCGTGAGGTTTGCTTTGCGTCTTCCCTACCCCGTTACACCGTGTATTACATGCCGACCGATCTCGTTTACATTGCGGCAAACGGTGTGGACAAGCCCGGGTTTATCCCCGAACTACTTGCCGAGGTCGCCGTTGTTCCGTACCTAGGATCTCTTGCTTATACGAAGTCCTACGATGCCGGCTGGGATGTTTTTATCAAGAAAACGGACATGGCACAGTTTTTATCGCGCATCAACTTTCGCAACGCCTTCGATCCCAACGGCATTCACAATCGAAACCGTCAGGCGTTCGTGCAAGCCCTAAGTCCCTGGGAAGAGACGCTTTTTTCTGTTCGAAAAGACTCAAAGCATCCGATTTATAAACTCCTAAAGTTTGCTCTGAAAAACGCCGCCGACTTTATCCGCCAAAGCCCCGAGCCTTTCATCAAAAAGCATTACAGACACAGCAAATCGATTGCGGAATGTTCGCTTTCGTCCGTTGTCAGCATTGCGCCCTTTTCATTGCCGTCCCCGAAGGAAATTTTCGGAGATCAGGCTGACACGATTCTGACAAACGACCGCTTTCAGGAAGCGTTCACAACGCCGAAACTGCCGCGGATACCCGGACACCTGCCGGCCTGGACAACAAGTCCCGATGATACCTTTCCCTTCGATGACACCAAGACCGTGCGCCCGATAGCTGACTTGTCTTTGCGTCCCTTTGCTCGCCTACAGTCTCGAATGGTTTATCCGGAAAATCTGGAACCGATTAATGCCGTCCGCACGTTTTCCGCCGATTTTCCCCAAAATGAATTGGAGGTCGGAGTCACCCTTCCGTTCGTGAAAAACACGATGTACACGATTTCGCAAATCACGCGCGTGCAGGTTTCGCCGAATCTCAATTGGGCTGTTCTCTCGTTACTTCCGCAAGAGGCTAAACACCCGATTCGGGCCTTAAGTGCGACGTGGGGTATGCAGGCCGAGCGATTAAAGACCGGATTTCGCTACAGCGCAAGCCTTTCGTTTTGGGCCAGTGCCATAAATCTTGAAGTCCCGAAGCGCTTTACGTACGGCTCATCAGAAAAATTCCCGATTCTGACGGTTCCTGCCGTCTTCGATCGCAGGCTCGACAAATGCACCTTTTCCGGCGTTGACTACATCCTGATGCGTTGCTGCATCCGTCAAGACACCGTCACGGTTGTCATCCCGAAATCTTCCGAAGGGGCGGATAAAAAAAGGTCAGACCGTGGCCCTTACGGGCTTTTACACGGTCGGGGAACTCCGTGAAGCTTCCTTTGACTCCAATGCCTTCGATGCCTTTAGCCTAGATCCCAATCATTTCCGCGCCAATCGCACCATCCCCCGCTTCCAGTTTTCCAACCCCGGCATCGGTCTTTTCCATCAGGCACTGACCATACGCCCGACATCCGAAAGACTCCGCAAAACGCGCCTGCGCCTTATGTACGATGCCGCCCATCACGACTACATGCCGGCCTGCGGACAACTGGGGATTTCTCTGTTTCGTGTCAGCGCGGAACACATCCAGGCAGAAGCGTTCGCCGCGCAGCTGCTGGGCAAAGCCGCCGCTCATGAATATGTTCCTGCCATACGGTTTTTGGTCTTAAGCCCGAAGACCGAACATTTCGTTCCCAGGGACATTCGATGGGCCTTAACGGAGCTTCTTGCCAAACGCTTTAACGACAGCGATGCGCAGCTCGCTTACTACCGATACCTGCAATCGAAAACCGATAAGACCGACGAGCGCAATCTTGCATGGCTCGTTCAAAGTGCCGCCGGAGGCAACATGAAGGCTCTTTATGCCTTAGCGCGTGCACACGCCCTCGGCATCGGTGCGACAAAAAATTCGGACCTCACTCGTGGTCTGATTCTTTCGGCACTGACGCGCGGTGTGGAGTGTGCCAAATACTGGGCAGCGGGATTAGCGTGTTTGGGCGAACGCTTCTTCACGCTGTCGACTCCCGAAATCGAAACGTCGTTAAAGCAATTTGCTCAAAACGGATTGCCGGCCAATATCCTGTTACTCGGTCTTTTCTACCAGTACGGGAAAACCGGAAACCCCAAAGCCCCTCTCATTGCCTTTTGCTTGTTTAGTTGGGTTGAACACACCCTGCATGATGAAGAGGCGCGGCATCTTCGCGAGTCCGCTCAGTCCGAATTAACGGCCGAGCTCATCGAACAAATGCCGATTTTTAATGTTTGGGAGGAGCTGAACATCCCGAGCCCGCCCGAAAGTCGACCGATCAGCTCGCTCACGGCCCCGCTTGAGACCGGACCGATTAATCTGCATCCCTTCTTCTTAGAGCAGCTCGATCCGACCATACGAACAACATCGGATGTCGTGCCGAGTGAGCGCCTGATGCGGCAACTGGCCTTTATGGCGGAAAATTCCCGCCCCGTTCGTTTGGGGTTGCTACGCGACAATCCCCGCCCCGTCGACGCTGTCGTCCGGCTAACAGGACACGGCGTCGATACCGACTGCACGACAATCGACCGCTCGATGCTCCTTGTCACGGCCATCCGCGTCGATGACGGACAACCTTGGGACGTCGCGGGTGTATACCCGATTTTCCAGGACGGCACACACGTTCCCGTGTATCTTCACGGAGCGGCTCAGTCCGAACAGGGGGTCTGTGCACTTTTGGGGATTACGCCCTTTTCCGATACGCGCGGACCGATGTCTTCGCTACTCGCTTTCGATCCACTCTGGCCCGACCAGCATAGCCTTTACCGTACAAACGAACGCTACAAGGCCGTTTTATACGGGCTGACCGATCGTATTCGTCGCCCGGGACCGGACTTTTTCGATGCAATTCCGCCGGACGTCATTCAAAAGTTGCGCGAAGCCAATACCGACGTTCGGTCCGCCAAAAGCCTTGTCGGGTTCTCGCCCGTTGACGTTACAAACGCGCTGTACCGCATCAGCAGCACCATTCGCGCCGTTGATTCGGATTACACACAAGTGTTTTCCATCCCCTATACGAAGGTTCAGGTCGATTCTTTCCTTTCCAAGGACTACTCGGCAGAACCCTTTGTTCTATACGTTCCGAAAGAGCTCTTCCTCAAAGAGGGTCTAAAGGTCGGCGACCGCATTCAGGCGACGTTTGAACTTTCCGTATGCATCGATAGCGTTGAGACTAAACCGAAGGTAACCCTAAATTGAGGACATCCCTTTGCCTTGCGCTTGTGGGCGTTGCCACCCTCATTGCAGGCGGCTCGGCCCGAGCCTT